>JAEEGJ010006825.1_pt1 | contig 33704 bp, 34 predicted proteins | sample 8958761 | NCBI WGS metagenome assembly JAEEGJ01 (sample SAMN16246546, study PRJNA631951) | gut metagenome | biome: gut microbiome; feature: rumen; material: RS-attached | host: Bos | place: Iran: Karaj | collected 2018-10
TGCTATTCAGCTTCATCCTCTTTGCTGTGGGCATTGCAGCCAGCGTCGCCATGTCGGCACCACGCTCAGAACGCTACTTCCTAAAGGTACAGGGGGCCATCAAGGAGATAGATGTAGCCCTCTACAAGTGGCTGCGCAACGATCCTAACCGTGTGGTCTCTATCGGCAAATCCGTCGACTGCAGTTTGCAACTGTCGTGGGACATCAACGGCTACGTGGCACCCATACATGCAGAAATCAGGATGCAAGAACAAATACCCTACCTGACAGCACTGGAAGAAGGCATCTTTGTCGATGGTGAAGCCATCGTCAGTGGCCAGACCGTTCGTTTGTACCATGGCAAATCATTTACCATCGGCAATACTATATTTACCTACATTGAGAAGGACATGTAATTAACGAAAACGCTCAATAGCTTCCAAACACATACGGCTATTGTGATAGGGACATTTCCAAAAGCCTGCATGGTCATCTTCCAAATTTGGTGTGCCATCTTTGTAGCGGCTCCAGAACCATTCCCCATGCTCATAGTCAATGAGGTTCCGCTTGATGTATTCCCAGCAGGCGACGGCTCTCTGTAAAGCCTTCTCATCACCAAAATGCTGATAGATGTTCAGACCTCCCACGACGTTCTCTGTTTGTACCCACCAGTGCAAGTCCTCATCTATATGCCCAGTGTCGAGATTGGCTTCGTGTATCATGGCACCATCAGGTTTTAGCCCCTTTGCTGATGCTTCGGCAATCATCTGTATAATTGGTTCCACCTTTGTTAATAACTTCTTGTCACCAAGCACCAGTGCAGCCTCATGCAACAGCCATGAGCATTCTATGTCGTGGCCATAGCTTTCCAAATGTCCCGCACCGCGTGTCCAGTCCATCTCAAAGAACAAGTCCAAATGATGTGTTTTAGGGTTAAGAATCTTGTCTGTAAAGATATCGATTAAGTTACGTAGTGATACTTCGACAGCGACGATGGTTTCCATGGGAATAGTTATACCGATGGGAAGTACCGAACCTATGACAGGTACATAGTCGCACGATTCCTGGGCATGCAAGTCTTTAAGACATCTGAGCAAATTGGTGTATGCCTCGAGGATATGCAAGTGAGTGTTTTGCGACTTAGGGTAATTGGCGTCAAGCTCCGATAAGCGCATATCCGCTATCTCACCCCATTCACGGGTACAGGCCTCCATATAGCCGTTATTCTCGCGGTCAAAAGCATGTTCCTCTATACAGTCGTACAACAGCAAGGCATAGTCGAGGGCTTCCCTGTCACCTGTGGCACGGGCATATTCCGACAGACCATAGATGGCAAAACCGATGGCATAAAACTGTTTCTTGGTATCGAGGGGCTGTCCCATGTAGTCAACACTCCAATAGATGCCACCATATTCAGAATCAATGAAATGGTCAACAAAATAGGTATAGGCCCTCTTTGCCGCTTCTAAATATACTAAATGACCAAGAACCCTATATGCAGCTGAGAATGACCAAAGGATGCGGGCATTCAGGATGGCTCCCTTCTCAGCTTCCGGATGTAACTGCATGTGACCGTCCATCCGTCCATAAAAACCACCGTTTTCCACATCCTGCATTTGGTTGAGCCAGAAAGGCAGAATGTTGTTTTCCAACACATCCTGCATCTCGGTCCTTAGTTGTATTATCGTTTCAACCATAAAAACTATCTTCTCTTATTGTTTGATTTCCTTTAGTAATAACACGTTCTTAGATGCATACAATTTCTTGAAATCAGCTGCACAGGGTAATTCTGGCGAGGGTCCGAAATACTCTTCCTTATAGTTGCGCCACAGTAGGAAGTAGCTGATAGGATACTGGTCCATAATGGGTTTTAGCACGCGTGTCCACCATGTCGGGTCTGTCATATTCTTCAGTCCACATTCTGTCATGGCCAACAGTTTTCCGTTCTTCTTGGCAAAGTCGCTCAAAAAGGCGAGGTCAGCAGTCAAAGCCGATTTAAAGTCATCCTCCGTACCCCATTGGTAGGCATCCTCGCCAATAAGCGTCACGCGGTCGTTACCTGGATAACGCTGCATGAAGCGTTCCTCTGTCCAACCACCGTCAAGGTTAGGCGAATAGCTCCACAACAAATTACTGAGTCCCCGTTCGTCAGTCAAATAGTCTTGCAACATGTTCCACAAACCACGGAACTCATCATCCGTGCATAGCTTCTGTCCCCACCAAAACCAGGAGCCGTTGTTCTCGTGCCAAGGGCGGAAAATGATGGGTATAGGCTGTCCGTCTGCAGTCTTCAGTGTGGCCATGAAATCGCCCACCCTTGTCATCCAAGTCTGAAATTTCTTATATTGTGAACCACCTTTCAGTACGTTCCTCACGACGGTAGAATCTGTGACGTCCCAAGCAGAGCCCTGTGGGAATGTGCCACCGTGTTGACGGTCTGTCAGCGGATTGCGAGGGTGCCAACTCAAGGTAACAATCCCCCCACGTTCATAATGGGCTATCAGTTCGTCATGGATACGCTTAAAGGGTACACTGTCCAGATTCTTGGCATCCCCCATCTCTATGCCGCCCAGGTCAAAGCCCATGACGGCAGGGTAATCGCCCACTGTAGCCAACACGTCACTACGGCCCAATTCGGCACCGTCGCCTTGATAGGTTCCCTCCCATGTCACACCATACATCGGGTCGTCCTGATGGCCCATCATATAGCCCCGCTGTTGCAACGTCTGCAGGCGTTTGGCCAGTTGTTCACTTGGTGTCTTCGTATTCTTCATGATGATTTCCAATGTGGTGGTGTCGCAGTCGAATACTGAGTTCAGCCCTTGCTGTTCCTGTGCAGGATCGCCACAGTAGTCGTCGCCCACCAGCCATTGCTCATGGTTGGGACGAGCCTCTCCGCCCCACCCCCAGAAGTTACAACCGTAAACCATTGGTTCACGCTTGATGAGAGAGAATACGAAGTCGTAATAGTGGTCACGTCCTGCCGTCTTTGAACCTGGCTCGAACTTAAAATCGTCACGTGGGTAGCCGAATTCCTCGATGACCAGTGGTTTCTGCAAGCGTTCGGCAATAGCAGTATGGCGATGGATGTAGTCAGCAGTGTTCCGACAGGCACGTTCCACATGCTCTGCCAACGAATCCTTATGGACCCAACTCCAGTTATAGGGCCACACGTGGGCATTCATATAGTCGATGTTAGGGTCGGCACATATCTGCTCATAGAGCGTCGAGTCCATCTCGCACCCCCAAATACCTTCACTACCAATGCTGATGAGATGGTTTTTGTCCAGACTGCGTATCAGCTCTGATGCCTTCCTGAGCCACTTGGCGAAAGGTGCTTTAGCGTCCTCACTGAAGGCACGTGGCTCATTGCCAATCTGCCACGCCATGATGGTAGGATCGTCCACATAAGGTACGTTGGTATAGCGGTTGGTACGGCCAATGATGTCACGCACATACTGAAAGAAAAGCTCCTGAGCTTTGGTATTGGTAGAGAACTGGCTGACAAAATTCATGTATTCTGGATAGCTGGTCTCGTTGGGGCGCGGTGCTTTGCCAGCACCAGCCTGTTCTAAATAGAAGCCATAACCTCCGCTCCATTCCCAGGCATTATTCAAATAGAGTACGGCTTTCATGCTCCGCTCGCCCATCTGTTGTAACAGATAGTCAAGACCTGCCAAAATGGTGTCGTTATAAACGCCTGGTGCCTCCTGCAGGGTTGGCTCCACCTTAGTCGTCACCCCACGCAAGCCATCGCTACCCACGAGTATACGTAGGTTGTCTAATCCCAGTTCATGTAGTTTGTCCAGTTCGTGACAAAGTCTTGCCCTATTGCCACCCTGTCCCTCAGAACCCAGTATAGCGCCATACCAAAAGTTAGTACCCACATAGCGATAGTCCTTACCATTAAGTACAAAGCCTGCTCCTTGTCGTTCAACAAAACCATTGGCCTTTTCAGTGCCCTTCTGTGTACAGCAGACCAAAAGCCACGCTACTGCCACTATCATGATTGTCTTTAATTCTCTCATATTATTCATATCTCTTATCGAGCGCAAAGATACAAAAAGTGAAGAAAAAAGCCAAATTAAGTTGACCTTTTATTGCTTTTTTGAAAAAACTCCGTATCTTTGCCAATGATTTTATACTATAACGACAAATAATCAATAAGACAGAGCGATGACACTGTTTGAACAGAAAGCAAAAGCACTACGCCAACAGCATGAAGAATTGCTGACACGCAAGAATGAGTTAGCAACAACTGCAGATAGTTTTTTCGGCACATTCCGTTTTTCACAGAATGGCATCTATGAAAAATATCGCTACCCCGTGCTTACTGCCGAACATATTCCCTTGGAGTGGAAATATGACTTCAATGAGCAGGACAATCCCTACCTGATGCAACGCATTATGATGAATGCGGTGTTTAATGCCGGCGCCATCAAGTGGAATGGCCGTTACCTGCTGATATGCCGTGTGGAAGGTGCCGATCGGAAGTCGTTCTTTGCAGTAGCTGAAAGCCCCAATGGCATTGATAACTTCCGCTTCTGGGAGGAGCCTGTTACCATGCCCGACGATGTCATCCCTGCCACGAACATCTACGATATGCGTGTAACGCAGCACGAGGACGGTTGGATATATGGCGTGTTTTGTGCCGAGCGTCATGACGACTCACAACCCGGCAACCTTTCGGCAGCTACAGCAACGGCTGGTATTGCCCGTACAAAGGACCTGAAGATTTGGGAACGACTGCCTGACCTGAAGTCCGATAGTCAGCAACGTAACGTTGTGCTTCATCCAGAATTTGTGGATGGGAAATACGCCTTCTATACCCGTCCACAGGACGGCTTTATCGAAACAGGGTCTGGTGGCGGCATCGGTTGGGCACTGGTCGACGACATCACCCATGCTGAAATCAAAGAGGAGAAAATCATTAATGAACGTAACTATCATACTATTACGGAAGTGAAGAACGGCGAGGGGCCTCATCCCATCAAAACACCAAAGGGCTGGCTCCACTTGGCCCACGGCGTACGAGCCACAGCCGACGGTCTGCGCTACGTATTATATATGTATATGACAGCACTGGACGATCCCACAAAAGTCATAGCCCGTCCAGGCGGTTACTTCCTGGTGCCCGAAGGTTACGAATATTTGGGCGATGTAATGAATGTAGCCTTTGCCAACGGTTGGATAGCTGATGACGACGGCAAGGTGTTCATCTATTATGCAACGGCTGATACCCGCATGCATGTAGCTACATCGACTATCAACCGTCTCACAGATTACTGTATGAACACGCCCGAGGACGGATTGACCACCAGTGCCAGCGTTGAAACGGTTAAGAAACTCATAGCAAAGAATCGTCATTTATAGTCAATCCGACTCAGCTATGCAACAAGAAAGAGGATGTGCCTGAGCACACCCTCTTCGTTTTTAACCACATAATTCAGCGTATTCCTTAAGGAAGGCTGATAGCTTCTGACGGACAAACGTCAGCGCAAGTGCCGCACTCAGTGCAAACATCGGGGTTGATAGAATACTTGTCGCCCTCAGAGATTGCTCCAGCGGGGCACTCATCGATACATGTACCGCATGCGATGCAGTCGTCACCAATTACGTATGCCATAATACTTGTTACTTTAAATTAGTTAATACTCAAAAATCGTGATGCAAAGGTAAGCATTATTTTGTTTACTACCTAATTTATGGTAGTCTTTTTTTGTTTTTTCGATTAATTTATACGTTATCGAAATAATAAACACGCATAAAGCGCCGTTATTATAAGAGTATATGAAACGAACAATAACAATACTGGGCATCATTATAGTCTGCATGCTGACAGCTGTTGCACAAAGCGACCGTCGCGTGCAGTACAAACCCTATATTGACTTGCGTCCGATGCACTTCGGCATCCTTGTAGGTGCCCATCTGCAAGACTTGGAATTCGAGAATGTCGGTATGCAGACCATCACTGACGACGACGGCATTGTGACCAATCAGCTGATAGTCTGCGATGCTGACCGCTGGAGCCCAGGATTCTCTGTGGGTGTACTTGGTGAGTTACGCCTGCACGATAATTTCTCGCTTCGCGTGGCGCCAACCATGCACTTCGGTGCTAAGCATCTCACTTTCATAGACCTGCAAAACAAGGATGGTGCTACTGGCAAGCCTCTCAAGCAGACACAAGACTTGAAGAACACCTATTTTTCATTGCCTATTGACATCAAGTTTGCTGCTCCCCGTTGGAACAACCATCGTCCCTACTTGATTGCAGGTATCAATCCGATGATTAACATGACAAAGGGTGATCAAGACATCGTACGTCTTAACCGTTTCTCGACGATGGTGGAAGTGGGTCTGGGCTGCGACTTTTATCTGCCCTTTTTCAAACTGATTCCAGAATTGAAGTTCTGCTTCGGACTGAGCAACGTGTTAGATACGAACCACGTCAACGAACTGCGCGATGTCAACCTCAAGGCCTTTGCAGGCAGTGTTAGCAGCGCTCAGTCGAAAATGGTCGTGCTGACCTTCTACTTCGAATAACAGTAGACATGTCGACGATATATCGAAACTTATTTCAAGTCCACAACAATCTTTCCTACAAATACAGCTGACTTGCCGTTTTGGTCTACAGGAACTGGCTTGCCATCCATGTTGTTCCAATGTTCAAGGGATGGCATATAGGTATGGGTATGCCCGCCTAATACCAAATCGATGTTACGCGACCCGCTAATCATATACTGGTCGTCCTCACCACGATTACTGTTCCAACCAAGGTGTGAGATGCATATCACCATATCGCACTTCTTTTCCTGCTTCAACATCGTAGCCGTCTCCAACGCCACCTTTGCAGGATCCAAATACTTCACACCCACACAATTCTTGTCGGATACCAGCCCCTTCAACTTAGGGCAAACTGCGAAGACACCTATCTTCACACCATTGCGCTTGATGATAATCCAAGGTTTGGTAATGCCTTCCATAACGGTACCCGTAAAGTCGTAGTTGGCACACAGGATGGGGAAGTTGGCCTTGCGGAACATCTGTGCCATATTCTCCAGTCCGAAGTCGAACTCATGATTGCCAATGGTTGATGCATCTATACCCATCTGGTTCATCAGTCCTATCTCCACCTCGCCTTTAAACATGGTGAAGTAGGCAGACCCCTGCCAGAAGTCGCCTGAGTCAAAGTACAGCAAATCAGGATACTTCTGGCGTTCCTCCTTCAGCATGGCTATACGCCGCAAAAAACCTCCCCTACCCGCCTTCATCGTATCAGGCAACTGTGGGTTAATAGGGAAGATAGCCGAATGGGTATCGTTAGTGTGCAGAATCACCAATTGCTTCTGCTTCTTGGCATCAGCAGTTAAAGGTAAAAAAGTAAAAAGGTAAAAGGGTAAAAAGAATACCACCCACTTTAATACCTTATTGTATATATAATCTGTTTTTTTCATAATCACTCTGTTTTTTACCTTTTTACTCTTTTACTTTTTTACCGTTACACGTCCTTCAATCTCGGAATCCACAACCTTGCCCTGCTTATCCATTTCGCGGAAGTAGTTCATGATAATGAAGCGCGTATTGTTCGACACTTCCTTTGGGGCATTGATATTGGTACCCTTCTTGAATGCCTCCATCTTGTCCGTACCACCCAGCAGGTAGTCGATAGTCGTCACACGATATTCTTTCTGCGGATCAATGGGCTGACCGTTGATAGTCGCACGCTTCAACTGCCCGTCCTTCGTAATCACCATGCGGACAGCGCGACTCATGCCTTCGCCTCCCGTCTTGGCAATCTGTCCGAACAGTTCCATGACGACATCACCTTTCAGCGTAATAAACGAAATCTTGTTTTCAAACGGAGCCACATCAAGCACATCACCATACGTTACAGTACCCTTTGGCAGGTCGGCACGCACACCACCCATATTATATACACCAAAGTCGGGCTGTTCGCCATAGTCCTTGCCTGCCCATACCAAGATGTCAGCTAACAGGTTGCTCAGTGTTCCTTCAGGACGCTGAGCTGTCATGTACCTGGCAGAGCGTCCCACCACAGGACCCATCACTGAGTCCACCTGATGTTTATAAGGTTTCAGGAAATCGGCAGCCTTTTGGTCTGGTTGTGCATCATATCTGGCATCCACCAAGATACGGCTGCGTTGCATGCCCGTCACCTCATAGTGCTGCTTGCACGAGGACAGCAAAAGCATAGGCATGAGCAAATAAATAGCAGTTGTTTTCTTCATACTTTTATAGTTTTGTGGTGCAAAAATACGAAAAAAAAATGGAAGATGAAAGAGTGAAGAGTGAAGAATTATATGCTACAACAGTTAAATAATATTAATACTTACCTTATTTCTTATTTCTCATTTCTCATTTCTCATTTAAAATCAGTACCTTTGCAGCCGCTTTCCGCGTAATCGCTGGCAGGAAGAAACGAGAGGCCTGTTATGTTGCGCATGGAACGATAACAACAACATTATAAATTTAAAGTAACAATGGATTTAATTAAAGTTGCTGAAGAAGCATTTGCAACCGGCAAGCAGCATCCCAGTTTCAAGGCTGGTGATACTATCACTGTCGCTTACAAAATTATCGAGGGTTCTAAGGAGCGCATCCAGCTCTTCCGTGGTGTAGTCATCAAGATTAACGGTCATCAGGAGAAGAAGCGCTTCACTGTTCGCAAGATGTCGGGTACCGTAGGTGTTGAGCGTATCTTCCCCTTGGAGTCTCCCAACATTGAGAGCATCGAAGTGAACAAGGTTGGTAAGGTTCGCCGCGCTAAGCTTTACTATCTGCGCAAGCTCACTGGTAAGGCTGCTCGCATCAAGGAGAAGCGTAGCGGTATTGCCGGTAAGGAGTAATCCTTCGTAAAAACCATAAAAAAGAGACACTCACTGATTGGGTGTCTCTTTTTTGTTTGGATGATGACCACCATAGATCGTTTCACCTCCCAAATCGCCATGCAGGGTTTCCTGAAACGACTCCCAGTCCTGAAACCCCGCCAATAGCGAGAGGCGGTCAAGCATCTTTCTGTCTGGCTTGTGCAGCAATTCTTTCTCTACAGCCTCTAACAGCTTACGTAGTGCATGTCTCTTTTTCTCCATAACGCGTGCAAAGTTAGTGCAAAATTTCGATTTAGCGAAGGGAATGAGAATATATTTTCATTCCTGAGCGTGAGAAAGTTGATTAAATCGAGCGAAAAACCAAATAAATTTGAGTTTTTCCGATGCAGCCTAACTTGACCATAGCCCGTAATAGTCATAAAGAGGGGAGCGATGTTGACCTCTTTGTCACGATGCCTCCCAAATTCTTTAATTACATAGAAGCGTCACAATACTTGAAGGGCTTGCTTGGCTGCGATGTTGATCTAATTGCAAACCACCGCCATATTCGCCCTTTCTTTAAAAAGCAAATCGAACAAGATGGAATCGATATCTATACGTCAGCTAATGGTCGCTGAAGACCAACTATAGCAGATTCGTGATGCCATTCGTCAGCTTCAGCAATGGAACGCCTCCATAAAATGATGCATAATAACGAGAGAGAAGTCCACGCGGGCTTCTTTTTTTGTGTGTGTCGTTATTTCTCGCCCATGAGTTCGCTTGGGGCTAAAAAGAATGCCGAACCCGTTACTTAACGGTGCCTGCTTGAGTTATTACTCCGAAAGTAATTTTGAATACTCTCGGAGTATTTCTGATTACTCCGAAAGTATTGCACAGCTTAATGCCGTCTGGTACTTAACAAATGCGTCCTATAGTTTAGCAAGTTTAGATGTTTAGAAGTTTAGAAGTTTAGTTTTTAGTATATATGTAAATATAAAAAATTATAATTTTTTTCTTTTTTACTATAAATGCTAAACATCTAAACTTCTAAACTACTTAACTTTTGTATTCCCGATGAGAGAAACGCCGTTTCTCGAACAGCAACATGCCGTTTCTCGATGAGAGAGAAGCCTAGTTACTCGACAACTCCGAATGAATCACTGATCCCCAATTTTCTTTGTTGGGCTCGAAGCGTAAATTTTCGTCCAATTATTTGGAACATTAGAAATAATTGCTTATCTTTGCCAACAGTTAAACAAATGTTGAACCCTAAAAACGATAATGCCTATGGGCTAGGAAATAGATATACGGACATATAGGATGAATATCCACTTTTAGATTCTTGTATTCCTAAATCGGCAAATTGAAAGAATTTATCAAGAACGAAAGTTGGAGTTCACGCTTGGTAGCGTGGGCTTTTACTCGTTTAAGATAAATGGGCGTTTGCCGATGCCTGGAATACGTAGACGAAGTAACTTGTCCACGTTTTCTTTTTGTATTAAAACCAACAAGAATAATTAACTTAAAGCAAAAATGATTATGAAAAGAAGTAAGAAATTCGTATTAATGTTATTTTCGTGCATTTGGGGGCTTCCCTTACAAGCTCAAGAGTCATCGCTTCCCGCAGGATTTACGACTGGCGATAATGTGTGGATTGTTAGAGCTGGTTTAAGCTTGAATAATGTTTCTGGAGATGGCGCATTAGACACAAAAGCGAATTGGGCTGCGACAAATGGAGCTGGAGAATTTGAAAATGCGTTGGGTGGTAATATATCATTTGGCCTATATTGTCCTTTAGGGTCTAGTCCATTTTATTTTGGTATAAGTGCTGGAGCGGGTATACGTGGATATAAGACTTCTGCAAAATGGCAAGAGGGTATCTATTCTTTGACTTCTCAGGAGACCACACTAACAGCTTTTAATTTTCAAATTTCGCCATCTAATCTTGGTTACATAGCCAAAATAAATGAAAAGACTGCTTTGGATTTTCATGTTGGTTTGTTCTTTAACTGTGACTTTGCGGGATCTTTAGAAATAGAAGACGAGTATCCTGACAAATCGACAAAGAGTGAATCTATTAAAATTAATGATATAGAAGATTATGGAAAATATGATGTTGGAGTTGTTGGTGGTATAGGCTTGTGGATGAATCACTGGAATCTCGAACTGAATTATCAAAGAGGTCTGGCAACAATGGATAAAAAGGGGAAGAGCTTATATTCCAATAGATTACTTTTAACCCTAGGATATGCTTTCTAACCAATTACTGCGCTAGTAAATTCTGTACACAAAGAATGTGGTTCTTTTTTATACTCTTTGAACAAAAAATAGAAATCGAACAAATACTAATTCAAAAATATACTCGATATAAAAAAAACGGCAGGTTCCTGAATGTGTGGGAGCCTGCCATTATTCTTTTCTTGCGAATGATTATTCTAAAACGATTGGTTTTAAGATAAGTGGATTATATCTTATCTATGAAAAACTCGATAGCTTGCTTCATGGGTTCAAGATCATCTTTAACCGTAGAGAACACCAAGTAGCCATTGATGTCGAAGTAGCCGTGAGCTATGTGATTGCGCATGCCGATTACATCGGGCCAAGGAATCTCAGGACGTAATGGCAGCAGTTCTCCTTTGGTTAACTTATCGATTTGGTTAATCCCTTCTCCAATAGCTTCGATTAGCATGCAACTGGCTGCAAGTTTTTGCATACCAGTAGAGGATAGATAATAGTCTTCTGCCGACTTTACCTCTGCATTCCACTCTTGTAGCTGATTGATGGCTGTGCGAATCTGCTCAAGCGTGTTCTTTACCCTATTTCTTTCAACTAATGACGTAAATTCCATCGCGCTCAATGTCGTTTAAGAGATAGGGGTTCATGTGGGGATGCTTGTGGATGACGTCCACACGGCATTGCAGAAGGTTTTCAAGGAAACGCTTCAGACGGGCTAAAAGATAGATGCGTGGCTCCATTTCCACACAAACATCTACATCACTTCCCTCAGTTTGTTCGCCTCTTGATACTGAGCCAAAGAGACAGAGAGAACGTATGCCAAACTGAGAACGGAGCTCGTTAGCATGCGTAGCTATCAAGTCGATATATTCTTTTGTCGTCTTCATTTCATTGCAAAGTTAGGGATTTTTTTTTTATCTGCCAAATTTTGGGCTCTATTTTTTTGTCGGAGCACACAAGGGTGTGCACAAGAGAATCGAAGGGACAGGTTTTTGATTCCTCCATAATTGACTCTGAAAAAACTTGCGGACTGAAGTGGCATTGCTTCAGCCCGCAGTTTGTTTACAGGTTATCGCTCGCGCTTTGATTGCTTATCGCTCGTGGCCCACGAGTGAACTCCTCGTGTCTCTTCTGCTTATCGCTCGTCGCCTTTGAGCGATAAGCGCGTGAGGCGCGAGTGATATCCTTGATGAGAGGAAGGTTTACTATTAATAGATGCTATCTCAAGTCTTAATAGTTGGAACTGCTACGATTAATAGTCACAGCTGTGACAATTAATGCTCGCAATTGCTACTATTAATACTAGCAATTTTTCCCTGCCCAGGGAATATTCTTTAGGTAACACGAGGTCAGGCATTTTTACCGATTTACCCTACACCCTACACTCAATATGGCTAAAACGTCCTTGTACAAAGGGCTCACGATGAGTGTAGGGTGCATGTAGCCCCTCACTCACCCTACACTGACCCTACACCTATGGTATCACCACTAACACCTGTAGATATTAATGCTAAGGAAACAGAGATATGACTATTAATGCAAACCATCAGTCCGACGGGCACGGACTGTCAGTTTGCAGACTTCGGAATCAGAGTTTGTAGGCTACGGAAAAACTGCAGGCTCGGCTTTCTCTGCCTACCAGCTTCCTTTCAGTATTCTGCTTACCTGTAGTAATGACGTCTGAGGACTGATTTTTGTCGGTCTGATTTTTATTTTCATGTAAATCGCTTCCGTTTTTCAGCATTATTTTGTAATTTTGCAGCCAAAACAACGATTATACATTATTTATACATGAAAGAATTAGCACTTAAGTACGGATGTAATCCCAATCAGAAGCCCTCGCGCATCTTCATGACCGAAGGCGAGTTACCCATTGAAGTGATTAACGGTCGCCCAGGCTACATCAACTTCCTCGACGCACTGAACGCATGGCAGTTGGTAAAGGAGCTGAAGGCTGCCACTGGTCTGCCCGCTGCTGCCTCGTTCAAGCACGTCAGCCCTGCTGGTGCTGCTGTAGGTCTGCCACTGAGCGATACATTGAAGAAAATCTATTTCGTGGACGATGTGAAGGGATTGGACGACAGCCCCATTGCCTGCGCCTACGCCCGTGCCCGTGGTGCCGACCGCATGTCAAGCTATGGTGACTTCGTAGCCTTGAGTGACACCTGCGATGCTACCACCGCCCTGCTGCTGAAGCGCGAGGTGAGCGACGGAGTGATTGCCCCTGACTTCACCGCTGAAGCCATCGAGATTCTGAAGGACAAGCGTAAGGGTACCTATAACGTCATCAAGATTGACCCCACCTATAAGCCTGAGCCCATCGAGCGCAAGCAGTGCTTTGGCGTGACCTTCGAACAGGGCCGCAACGAGATCAAGCTGGACGATGATGCACTCTTCGAGAATATCCCCACACAGAACAAGACTTTCTCGCCTGAGGCCAAGCGCGACCTGATTATTGCCCTCATTACGCTGAAATATACCCAGTCAAACTCTGTCTGCTATGTCAAGGACGGACAGGCTATTGGTATTGGTGCTGGTCAGCAGAGCCGCATTCACTGCACACGTCTGGCAGGCAACAAGGCTGATATCTGGTGGTTGCGCCAGCATCCGAAAGTCATGGCACTGCCTTTCAAGGAGGGTATCCGTCGTGCCGACCGCGACAACACCATCGATGTCTATATCTCTGAGGACGAGCACGACGACGTGCTGCGCGACGGTGCGTGGCAGCAGTTCTTTACGGAACAGCCCGAGGTGCTGACCTTGGCTGAAAAGAAGGAATGGATTGCCAAGAACACCAAGGTAGCTTTGGGCTCTGATGCCTTCTTCCCCTTTGGCGACAATATCGAGCGTGCCCACAAGAGCGGTGTTGAGTTCATCGCCCAGGCTGGTGGCTCTGTTCGCGACGATCATGTCATCATGACATGTGACAAATACGGTATTGCGATGGCATTTACAGGAGTGAGATTGTTCCACCATTAACCCACCCCCTACCCCTCCCGTGTGGGAGGGGAGTTTTTAATGACTTTACAAATTATGAGTAAGGAAAGTGACTTTGAAGACATCTTGGTGAATGGCATTTCGTTTGGTCGTGGCGGTGGTCCTCGCAAAGAGGAGGACAAAGTGAAGACCAAAGCCAAGAAGAAAAAGTATATCACTGGTGCTCACGGAAGCGGCTCTGCCCGTCAGAAGGCCAAATACCGTGAGCAGCGGGCCAACAGGCATAAGAAGTGAGAGGGCTGAGGGATGATGTAAGATGGATGATGTAAGAAGTAAGACTAAAACGAACTACGATATGAAGAAAACATTACTACTGATGGTTTGCATGGTGCTGACTACGACGGTCTCGGCACAAAGATATGTGGGGGGCGACATCTCGATGCTTCCCAAATACGAACAGGCTGGTGTGGTGTATAAGGACAAGAACGGCAACACCGTCAGCGACGTCATAGCCTTCTTTAAACAAGAGGGTATGAATGCCATGCGCGTGCGCCTTTTCGTCGATCCTTCGAGAGACAACGACAAGGCCGTCTGCCAAGACCTTGAATACGTCAAGACATTAGGCAAGCGCATCAAGGATGCCGGCATGAAACTGGTGCTCGACTTCCATTACAGCGACACATGGGCAGACCCTGCCAAACAGTGGACGCCTAATGCTTGGAAGAGTCTGAATGATGCCGACCTTGCCAACAAGGTCTATGCATACACGAAGGACTGCCTCAGTCAGATGAAGACTGCCGGTGCCGACCCTGACATGATTCAGACGGGCAACGAAATCAGCTATGGCATGCTATGGGGTACGGAGGGTACGAGCGCAAACCGCTGCTACACCAACAGCAGTGCTGCCAACTGGAACCGCTTCTTCAGTCTGCTGAAAAAGGCTGGTCAGGCCTGTCGGGAGGAATGCCCCTCGGCAAAGATTATCCTGCACAGTGAACGCACGCCCAAGTCTGGTGTGCTCACGGATTTCTTTGACAGGATGAAGAACAATGCCATAGACTACGACATCATCGGACTAAGCTACTACCCTGACCATCATGGCAACCAGGCCACACTGGAGACAGCCCTGAACGCGCTGGAGAACAAAGCATACGGCAAAGACATCATGATAGTCGAGACTGGCTACAGCTACGCATGGGCCATTGGTACAGAGTTCGACTATACTGCCACCTACCCTTATACTGAAGAGGGCCAGCGCCGCTTTACTGCCGACCTCGTTACCCTACTGAACCAACACAACAGCGTAAAGGGTCTCTTCTGGTGGTGGCCTGAGGACAACGGCAACAAGCAAGTCACTAATAACTGGTGGAATGCAGCCCTCTACGACCACAACACAGGCAAGCCCTATGCTGCCCTCTACGAACTGAAGAACTTCGTTGGCGGTAGTTCAAGCATTGGTACCGTGAACCATAACCCCGTAACCAATAACCAAACATGGTACACCCTGGATGGTCGCCGCCTTGCAGCCAAGCCATCAGCCAAGGGTCTCTATATCCATAACGGCAAAACGATTGCGGTGAGATAAAGGCAACTTAACTAAAAGTTCAAGTCCTTGCCACGATAGAAATCGAGGAGGGCTGTCTGGTAGAGGTATTCGTAACGAGCCTGAACGAGGTCGGACTCAGCCTTCAGATAGTTATTCTTGGCCTCGTTGAACTCAGTAATGGTGGCTTTGCCGTTCTCATACTTGGCCTGCGTCAGCGTGAAGGCATCTTTGCTGGACTGTGCTGCTGTTTCGCTGCTATGATACTTCGAACCGGCAGCGACGGCATTATAATAGACCTGCTGGATTTCCTTGTAGAGCGACTTCTTCACATTCTCCAACTGCAGCAGCTGGTTCTCGCGGTCAATCTTTGCGCTACGGACACTATTGCGCGTCTGGAAGCGATTGAAGATGGGTACATTCAGGCTTAGACCGATATACTGCGAAAAGTTGTTCTTCATCTGCGAGGCAAAACTCTCAGCCTTCATTCCATTCGTCTTGTAATAGTTGGTCTGCAAGCCAGCGCTGAAGTTCAGCGTCGGGTAGTTGGCCGCTTTAGCAATATCGATATTACGCTCAGCAGCCGTCAGTCGCAGCTGCTCGGCCTGCACCTCGGGTTTGATACCCAGTGCCTCTTGGTAGATGGCCTCGGGGGAAAGGAGAGAAGAGTGAAGCGTGAAGAGTGAAGCGTTTGCGCCCAAATCAGGGCGGACAATAGAGAAGCCTTCTGGCGAAGGGAGCTCTAAGAGCTGGGTGAGGGCAAGGACAGCCAACTGAAGATTGTTCTCAGCCTGTGTAGCCGTGAGATGAGCCTGTGCAAGGGTGGACTGTTGCTGTGACAACTGGGCCATGCTGGCCTTACCATTGTTGACGAAAGCCTGAAGGCGCACCACCTGCTGGGAGTCGATCTCTATCTGTCGTTTGGCTACATCTGCAATTTCCATATCAAACAGGATCTGCACGTATGCCTGAGCCACCTGCGTACGGATGTCGTTCTTGGCCTTTTCCAAATCCTTTGTCGCAGCCTCAAGGTTCAACTGGTTCAGTTTGATCTGATTGGGAATCCTGAAACCAGTAAAGATGGGTACACTGGTACCCAGGCTGAAGCTGGTGCTACTGGTTGAGCGGTTGGTATAGGTGTTGTCGAGCGTCAGGCCACGTCCGAAGCTGAAACTCTCTGATGCCGAGGCACTGAGGTCTGGCAGTCGCGAGTTCCTGGCGGTAGATAGTTGCAGTTCGCGCTGCTCACGGTTGTTCTCGCGCTGCTTGATGCTGATGTTATGCTCGACGGCATAGGTGCAGCATTCGCGCAGGTCCCAAGCGGTCTGCGCCACTATGGGGCTAAATATAAAATAAGAAAGAATAAATAATATAGCCCCTCGACTACGTCTCATTGTCTGTATATCCATACTCTTTTTTTATTTTTCATTTTTTATTTAGCGAAGCGCATATTAGTTCTCCGTATCTTCGTCGCTAATGATTTCAGGACCACGCACCTTGTCCTTGTCCGTAAGGCCCTTCTTAATCTCGATATTGACACCATCAGAGAGTCCCGTCTCGACATAGCGGCGGTCGTAATTCTTCTCAGCAGTAGAATCGGTGAGCACATAGACGAAGGTCGAATCGCCACTGAATTCGATGGCACTCTCAGGAATGGTAAGCACCTTATCGGCACGGGCCAGCACAATCTCAGCGTTGGCACTATAGCCAGAGCGGATCTTGGCGGCACCTTTCTTGCTCGCATCGGCATCACGAGACACAGTGACGGCAGCCTTGATTTCGAACTGGTTGGCACCATTGGTCTCAGTAGCCTTTGGCGAGATATACTCCAAGGCAGCATCGAAGGTCATATCCTGCAGGGCACCAATAGTAATCTTCAAGGGGATGCCCATAGAGAGCTGACCCACCTCTGTCTCATCGATGTTGCCACGGAAGATGAGATCGTTCATATTAGCCACAGTAGCGATGGTGGTACCATCGTTGAAGGTGTTCGAATTGATGACCGAGTTACCCACCTTAACAGGGATGTCGAGAATGACACCGCTGATGGTAGAGCGGATGAGCGTCGACGAAGCCGAGGCATTGCTCTTCGAGAAACCGTCGCGAACCACCTGTAAGGCGTCGGTCGCAGCACTCAGCTCGTGCTTGGCCTGACGCAACTGCTGTGATACCTTGTCGAACTCGTCAGCCGACACGAGTTTCTGGTCGTAGAGGTTCTTTTCACGGTCATAGTCGACCTTGGCCTGTTCGAGATTGATGTCAGCCAGACGTACGCGAGCCTCAGCATTCGACAGCGAACCCATATCAGGAATCACCTTCACTTTGGCAATGACCTCGCCAGCCTGCACATAGTCGCCAGCCTCCTTCAGAATCTCTGTGATGATGCCAGAAATCTGCGGTTTGACATAGACCTCGTTGCGAGGCTCAATCTTACCAGTGATGATGGTCGTCTTCTGGATGCTGTCCAGTTTAGGCGTAAACTCGGAGTACACAATCTCCTTGGGTTGGCTCTTCTGCCAAAGGAACACGAAGGTTCCGATGAAAATCAGTGCAATAATGGCTGCGATGATGAGTTTTCTGTACTTTTTCATATATATTCTTTTTTTCTTGTTAATACATTTCAGTCTCCCCCTCCCATATGGGAGGGAACGGGGGTGGATTCTATTCGTCGCGCATGGCATCGACGGGTTTTATAGACATGGCACGGGCGGCAGGGGCAAGACCAGCCAGAACACCCATAGCTGACACCATCAGGGCAGCAAAAATAGCCGTCCAGAAGCCTACCTGGAAATGAATCTGCACGATGCCGTCCTCCGTATTGCCTACCTCCAGCATCTGCAGAATCAGGACACCGAAGAGGATGCCACTCATGCCGGCAACCAGCGTCAGCACGATGCTCTCAGAGATAATCTGCCCCAGAATCATGCGTGGTGTAGCACCAATGGCGCGACGGATGCCAATCTCTGTGGTACGCTCGCGGACGGTAACCATCATAATGTTCGACACACCGATAGCACCAGCCAACAACGTTCCAAGACCTACCAGCCAGACGAGGAAGTTGACACCCTTAAAGAGGTTGTCTATCATCTGGAACAGCACCTCGGTATTGAACACCATAGCCCCCTGCTCGTCTGTCGGATCGACATAGTGCGCACGGGCTATCGTCTCGCGGATGCGGTCGCTCACTTTCGACATCACCACACCTGGACGTCCCGTTACGGCAATCATGTCGATACTGCTGCCCCGATTGTTGGCCTGTTGCATCATGGTCAGCGGCAGGATGACCATTGTGCCAGCCTCGCCACCAAAGTTCATGCCCTCGGACGTGTTATAGTCAACACCCACAATCTGATAGTAGATGCCATTGATGCGAATCTTCTTGCCACAGGGGTCGCCACCACCAGGGAACAGCGCCTTGTAGGTCTGCTTCTGAATGACGCACACCTTGCGGTGGTCGCGAATGTCAGCATCGTTGATGTAGCGTCCGTAGAACATCATCGGACTGTTGACGCGCTGGTAGTCGGGCAGAGCTCCGTTGATGCCTACTTCTGCCTTACGCTCCTGATAGTACGCCGTTCCGCCGTTAGAGAACAGCAGTGGTGTAATGACGTCGAGTTCAGGAACGGCATGACGCAGACGCTGCACGTCCTTCTGGTCCATCGACCAATAGCGCCCCTTGCGGAATCCCTTGTAGGGCTTCGACGTAGGTTGTGCCCAAATCATGGCCGAGTTGGTGGCGAAGCCGGCGAAGTTCTGTTCCAGACCTTCCTTCAGCGCCTGTCCGCCGCCCATCAAGCCTATCAGCATGAAGACACCCCAGAACACGCCAAAGCCCGTCAGGAACGAGCGCGACTTGTTGCGAGTCAGCGTGTCGAGTATTTCGCGATATGTATCTAAATCTATTCTCATTGTTATCTTATTTTATTGGGCCTATGAGGCTTATGGGACTTATTCAGCGCGTAGCGCTTCTATGGGACGAATACGCGAAGCCTTGAAAGCAGGTATCAGTCCAGCTATAGTACCAGCCAGCACCATGACCATTGTAGCCTCGAAACAGACGTCAAGTCCTACCGTCGGATTGACGAAGATGGTCATCTTAAACAAACCCGTGTCAATGGTGTTGTGTCCCAACGTGGCATCCATATACTCGTTGGCCATCACGCCCAGCACCATACCAATATAACCGAAGAAGGTGGTAATGATGACACTCTCGACGATAATGAGCCTCAGAATGTTCCAAGGTCTGGCGCCTATGGCCTTACGGATGCCAAATTCGTGGGTACGCTCCTTGACGGTGATGAGCATGATATTCGACACGCCCACGATACCGCTGAGCAAAGTAAACAAGCCTACCACCCAGAGGAAGGTACGGATGATATCGATACCCTGTTCCATCTGCAGGTTCTGCGTGAAACGGTTCCATATCCATATAGCCTCCTCGTCCTCAGGATGTGCCTGATGCTCAGCATTCAGACGGCGACGATAGTCTTTCTCAAAGTCATTGTTAGCCTGCTCCGTTGTCAACCCGTGGAAAGTAAACTCGATGCGTCCGGCATCGTCGGTATTGGCACCATAAATAGACTTGATGGTGGAGTACGACGAGAACCCGTCAGCACGCCCGTTCTGCTGTTCCTTATAGATGCCCACAACCTGAAAGGCAAAGTTGCCGACATTGACGTACGAGCCTATCTTCGCTTTCAGTTCATCGGCCTGCTTATTACTGATAACCAGCACCTTGCGTTTGTCTTTCAAGTCTATCTGATTAATGAAGCGGCCATCCAGTATCTCCACCTTGTCTATCTTAGTGTGATTGGGATAGACGCCACAGATGCTGGTGGCGATATACTGCTGACCCAGGCTGATGGTGGCTGAGGTGCGATACTGGGCACCAACCTCATCGACTGTGCCAGCAAACTCCTGACTGGTAATGTCGATATCTTTCTGGTGCAGACGGATGTCGCGACCTTCCTTGAGTCCCTGATAGGGTTTTGATGTCCAGTTGCCAAAGACCACCATTGAGGACGACAGAAAACGGCTCGACTGTCTCAGCTGGGCATTGATCAGGCCGTTACCGGCACCAAGGAGCACCACCAGCATGAAGATGCCCCACGCCACAGCGAAACCTGTCAACGCGGTACGCAACTTATTGCGACGGGCCGTCTGCCATATTTCATTCAATAGCTCCATGCTTCTACTCTTGTTCTATGATGCCGTCCTTGATGCGGATAATCCTATTCGTCTGTGCACCTACATTGGGGTCGTGAGTCACGATAATCTGGGTCATGTGCTCCTCGTCGTTCAACTGCTTCAACAGCTGCATCACCTCGACAGAGGTCTTCGAGTCGAGGGCACCCGTCGGCTCATCAGCCAGAATAATCTGGGGCTTCGTAATCAATGCACGGGCAATGGCCACACGCTGTTTCTGTCCGCCCGAGAGTTCGTTGGGATAGTGCTCAGCCCAGTCCAGCAGTCCTAAACGCTCCAGATATTCCAGCGCAAGGGTGTGTCGCTTTTTACGCGACACCCCTTGATAGAAAAGTGGCAACTCAACATTTTCTACTGCTGTTTTAAACGAGATGAGATTAAATGACTGGAAGATAAAACCTATCATGCGGTTACGATAGTCGGCAGCCTTGCGTTCTGAGAGATTCCAGATGGGCACACCTGCCAGTTCGTAGATGCCCGAATCGTAGTTGTCGAGGATGCCTAAAATATTCAGGAGTGTTGACTTGCCTGAACCTGAGGCTCCCATAATCGAGACGAACTCACCTTTCTCGATGTCGAGGGTGATGCCCTTCAACACGTGTAGTGGCTGAGCACCCTGATAGGTCTTGTGAATGTCTTGTAGATGAATCATGAAAACAAACTTTTTACCTTAATTGTATTCGTTAGACGGTGCAAATATACGAAAAGTTGCAGTTCCTTGCAAATTTTTGTGACAATCTGCGGACAAATGTGACAAATGGATAGAAGAATCGTCAGTCTTTAACATTTTGTACACTTTTGTAAGCCTCAGCAACGTCGTCCATCGTAATATCCAACAGCAGCATCTGACGGAACAGTTCCGGCAGTCGTTCCTTCATGAACTCCTGCTTGCGTTCCTTCAGTATCTGCTTCTTGGCACCAGGTGTCACGAAGTACCCCAGGCCGCGCTTATTATATATAATGTTCGCGCGCGAAAGTTCGTCGTAAGCCTTGACGACTGTATTGGCATTGACCTCGAGCATCACAGCATATTCGCGGACACTGGGAATGCGGTCGTCGTCTTTATATGTTCCTGCGAGTATTTCATCGCAGAGGCGGTCGGCCATCTGGATGTATATCGCTTTATCATTAGTGAATGTCATACGCTTTTCCTCTGTTTTGTTTATACGTTCAACCATTTATTGTTAATAACCTGCATGCGGGTAAACAGCTTGTACGAAGCCCAGTAGTGGCAGGCGACGAGCAGCATCATCGCTGAGTTGATGATATAGAATGACGGATGGTAGATAGTTGTATAGGTTTGCGTCTTCTCGTCCCAGGTACCCGTGATGAAATCGAAATGGATACTGTTCCAGTCTATCTGGTTCAGGAGCATAATCAGCAGGATGCCGACAACGACGATGGTGCCGCTGGTGAACAGGAACTGCTGGCGACGGAACAGCGTGCCGCCTACGATATAGAGTGAGTGGACGTAGAACGACCAGACGAGGACCATCCATACCAAGTGCCAATCTTGGAAAGCACCCCACGAATGATCACCGTCACGTCCCATGACAGGCATGGTGAAGCCCCAGACGACGATGCGTCCCGTCAGCCAGTCCACCAGTACGCGCAGAGTGTCGGCCAGTATGTAGGCACTAATGGTTAGGAACAGCATCATCACTACGGAAATCAGCACGCTGACGACGTATTTCTCTAAGTTGGAGACGGGCCATAGCAGATAGGCTGAGCGCTTGCGGGTGTCCTTCATCTGCGAGAACATGCCGCTGGCCGTAAACAGCATAGCGAAGCAGAAGAAGATGATACCGAAGACAGCGGTCTGCTCTACGATTCTGCTATAGTGATGAAACAATTCGCTGGGATAATTGTCTGCCCAATGCGAGTAGCCGCTGTCAGCCACACGGGTAAAGAACAGGTTGGCCATGAACATCACCAGCGTATAGATGCCAAACAGACGGATCCACGTCTTGCGCTCTACCAGGAAATGGCACTTCAGTGCCTGCGAGAATCTATTGTAATTAAATGTATTCATTTTGCTTGCGTTTTATAGTTAAACAGAAGTTCGAGGTTCACTTGCGTCTCAGCATCGCCCTCCTGGCGACGGCAGATGACGGCATTGCCCTGCAGGGTGGGCTCGGCATAGAGCACGCTGTCGTCCATCTGCTGGGGCGTGCGGTATTCGAAGGTGTACTGGTCCTGAATGTCCTGCATCGACGCATTCATCAATACGCTGTGGCGGTCGAGCATCAAGATGTGGTCCAGCATCTGTTCCACGTCGTGTACCTGATGGGTAGAGATGACGACGGTACGGTCTTCGGTCATGTGCTGGGCAATAACCTTGCGGAACTGCGACTTCGAGGGGATGTCCAGTCCGTTGGTAGGTTCGTCCATCAGTAGGTAACGAGTGTTGGTAGCCATCGCGAAGGCAATGTAGGCCTTCTTGCGCTGCCCCATCGAGAGTTCGCCCAAGTGTACGTCGGCAGGCAATTCAAAGTCGGCCAAACAGCTCTGCAACACTTCATCTGAGAAGTTAGGATAGAAGGGCTTGTAGAGCTTCACATATTCTGAGAGACAGATGGCTGGCATCTCGAACTCCTCAGTGACGAGGAACAGATTGCTCAGCAACTCCGGTGTTCGCTTGTAAACTGCGACATTGTCGCAGTAAACCGAACCGGAAATAGGGCGCAGCAGGCCCGACAACAGATAAAGCAGAGTAGACTTGCCCGTGCCGTTTTTGCCCAGCAAGCCGTAGATGTGGTTCTCCTCCAACTGAAGGCTGAACCCGTCGAAGACAAGCGCCTTCTGGCCCTTGTACTTGAAACTGATGTTTTGTACGTTAATCATACGCTGAATAATGTGGTTATTACTATTAATTGTTTATTGTTATTTCGAATAATTGTTACTCTGTATTAGTGTACCACTTTAATAGTACACTGCAAAGGTAAGGCAAATTTTCTTTCCCTCCAAATTTTTTCGGCATTATTTTTTCGTCATCATGCATATTTAACATTTCCACCTTATTTATTATATATAAGCCCTATTACTAAACAAATGTTAAATGGGGGTCATTCGTAGATTTTCCCATACCTACTATTGCAAGTTTAGTGTCTTTTATATACCTTTGCAAACTGAAAACGCCATAAACGGCACACAACATAGACTTACAGCATGATTAAATTTCGACATATATTTACTATAATCATCCTGATTACGGCATGTCTAACAACGTTACAGGTTCGTTCGCAGGCAAAGGATGACAGCGCAAGCCACCTACTACAGAGAGTACGTATTACTTTCAATCAAAATAACGAACAAGAATTCTACGATGCAGTGGCAGAATACCGCAACTACTTGTTGAAGCAGGGCAACATTAGCGGATACTACCTCAATTGGAAGAACGAAGTGCTCTACGACGTCAATCACAACCACTTCTACCGTGCCTTACGCAAGACCATGGCCATGCAGCGTGACATGGAGAAGCGTGATGCCACACAAGAGTACTATCATGTCACACACCTTCGAGGCATCATCTATTCACTTCGAGGCAACATTCCCTTAGCCCGCCAGTACTTTGAGAAAGCATTGGAACAGGTAAACCATGCACAACCAAACAATTTGGTAGCAATCTACATGGACTTATCGAACATCGAGATGGACATCCAGCCTGTGGAAGCCATGAAGCACCTAAATAGTGCCATCGAGATTATCAAGGGCAACGGTGCCAGTTTTGAATACAGTGACGCCATCGGTTTCAAAGTCATCGTAGCCTTCGCCATGCGCGATTGGAAACAGGTAAACGAATGCTTTGCTGAGTATATGGACCTGAAAGAGAGACTGGGCAACGACTTCAGTACCACCTATTACAACTATGCCGTCATGTGCAAGAGTGTAGCAGACAAACGATATGACGACGCCATTCGTCAGACCCACAAACTGACCAACACAACAGATATATATAAGTTCCAGACGGAGATATACGAATTGGCTGGCGACACAGCCCATGCTTTCGAGGCTCAGAAACGCTATCTGACCATTAAGGACTCTGTGAACAATGTCATCATGAGCGAGGAGATGGTAGGTTCTGCCAACGATTTGCAAAATGCAGAGTTGCGCAACGAAGCTGTTGCCAAACGTAACCAGCTATTGCAATGGGCACTCCCCTCCGTCATCATTGTAGGTCTGCTCATAGGCTTCTTTATCTATCGCATGAATCGTCTGCGCTATCTGCGTAAACTGCAGAAGCAGAATAAAGAATTGTTAATTGCCCGTGACAAGGCTCAAGAGTCGGAGCGCATGAAGATCAATTTCCTGCAGAACATGAGTCACGAGATACGCACGCCCTTGAATGTCATCAGCGGCTATGCCCAGATTATCAGCAACCCACATGCCCGCCTGAGTGATACGGAAAGGGCTGACATGGCACTGCGTATCACACACAGCACCAGTATCATCGTGCACATCGTGGACGAGATTCTCGACATTTCAGGCAAAGAGAGCATCCACTATCTCGACAAGACGGATTTGGTACACTGCAACGCATTAGCCCGCGATATGCTGGCTCCCTATATGGGCCACCAAGATAATGTCGAGATAAAGTTGGAGCCACTGTTGAAGGAGAGCTGCTGCATTCTGGTAAATCGCCATGAGGTTGAGAAGATTCTGCACCATCTGTTAGATAACGCCGTCAAGTTTACCCAACAGGGAAACATCACCCTTCGCACCTATCAAAGCAAAACAGACAACAGCGTATGCTTCAGTGTGACGGATACGGGATGTGGCGTCAAAGAAGGCGACGAAGAGAAAATCTTCGAGCACTTCTACAAATCGGATGTCTATAAGGAAGGAGTAGGTTTAGGACTCTCTTTGGCACGCCGGGTAGCTCGCCAACTGAGTGGCGACGTGGTGCTTGACACACGTTACAAAGAAGGTTGCCGTTTTATTTTGAAGCTTCCGAAGGAATAGCCCCCCACATCATTTTTTCGCGAAGTGTGTGGAAGTACTTCGTACCTGCGCGCTTGACAACCTTTACACGATAAGGGGCTTTGCGCAACGTCAGTTTCGTGGTATCAGCCAGTTTTTCGCTTCGCCCGTCAAGGGCTACCAGAAAATTATGCGTACGACTCTCAATGGTCAGCTTGATTTCCGAATCTTCCGACACGACTATCGGACGTACATTCAGTGAATGAGGTGCTACAGCCGTCATCGAAAAGACATGAGTGCCTGGCACAATGATTGGTCCGCCGTTCGACAGCGAATAAGCCGTAGAACCGGTCGGTGTGCTCAGTATCAAGCCGTCAGCCTGATAGGTCGTCAGATAGTCGCCGTTAATCGTGGTGTGGATAGCAATCATCGAGGCATTGTCACGCTTTAGGATAGCCACATCGTTCAGAGCGCAACTATAGCCTTGAAGCGGTTGACCCTCTGTCTCCACCTGTATCACGGCACGTGTATCTACCGTATAGTCGCCTTCATACAACGCCTGGATGGTATGTTCTATCTCTTGTGCATTGACATCAGCCAAGAAGCCCAAGCGACCTGTATTGATACCCAAGATGGGAATCTGTTTGCCTCCCACCATACTGGCAGCCCGCAAGAAAGTACCGTCGCCACCCATCGAGATGACGAAATCGGCCTTGAAATCACGATCTTCTATGACCAGGACATTGTCAATTGGCAGACGCTGACCTGCTGTCAGAAACTCATAAAACTCACGTTCAATACACACATCAGCCTGTCGCTGTGTGAGACAAGCCAGTAGTTTCTGGACGGAAACCGACTTCTTGGGTTGGTAGGTGTTACCAAAAATGGCGAACCTTAGTTTTCGTGAAACCATAAGATTTTTTGCTTTTTTCGCTGTTAATTCGCAAATTATTACTATCTTTGCGCTTGCAAAGATACGAAATCTAAATGTAATAGGAACAAAACGAAGGAAAAAAATGACAAAACTTAGTGTAAATATCAATAAAATAGCCACTTTGCGCAATGCCAGAGGCGGCAACAACCCCAACGTGCTGGCAGTAGCACGTGACGCAGAAATCTTTGGTGCACAGGGCATTACGGTACATCCTCGTCCTGACGAACGCCATATCCGCTATCAGGACGTGCGCGACATCCGCCCACTCATCACCACCGAGTTTAATATTGAGGGCAATCCCATCGAGTCGTTTACGGAACTGGTACTGGCGGTAAAACCCACACAGGTAACGCTGGTGCCGGACGGACACGACCAGCTGACCTCGAATCACGGCTGGGACACAATAGAGAATAAAGCGTTCCTGACCGACATCTGCAAGACGTTCAAGGATGCCGGCATCCGCACCAGCATCTTCGTCGATGCCAACCCACAGATGGTGGAGGGCGCAAAGGCGTGTGGTGCCGACCGCGTTGAACTCTATACAGAGCCGTACGCCTCTGGCTATCAGGCCAATCGCGAGGCTGCTATCGCCCCGTTCATCGCTGCTGCCGAGGAGGCTCGTCGCGTAGGCTTGGGGCTCAATGCCGGCCATGACCTGTCGCTCGAAAACTTGCACTACTATCACCAGCAGATTCCTTGGACTGATGAAGTATCGATAGGTCACGCCCTCATCTGCGACGCCCTGTACTTAGGACTGAAGGAAACCATTAAAGAGTATCTGCAAGCTTTGAAATAAATTAAGCATTAAGAATTAAGCATTAAGCATTATGAAAAAGGTATATGTATTTTTAGCTGACGGTTTCGAGGATGTCGAGGCCCTGATTCCCGTTGACGTATGGCGTCGCGGCGGTTTGGACGTAACAACGGTCAGTATCAGCGATTTCCCGTTGGTGAATTCAGCCCACGGTGTGAACATCGAGGCTGACATCATGTTCGAGCAAGGCGATTTTGACGATGCCGACCTGCTGTTCCTGCCGGGTGGTATGCCTGGTGCCTCGAACCTCTTTGCACACAAGGGTGTCTGCAAGGCTGTTGTTGACCAGTTTGCTGCCGGCAAGAAGGTCGCTGCCATCTGTGCCTCGCCCGCTGTCGTTCTCGCTCCTTTGGGAATCCTTGAGGACAAGAAGGCTACGTGCTATCCCGGCTTCGAGAGTGTGTTGGCAGAAAACAATGCCACATATACCGGTGCCCTTTTTACCGTTGACGGCAATGTTACCACCGGTGAAGGACCTGCTGCAGCTTTTCCCTTTGCTTACGAACTGCTCAGCCAGTTGGTCAACAAGCAGACGGCTGACAAGATAGCTGAGGGCATGCGGTTTATACACTTAATGAGTAATTAGCAATTATTATTTGTTTTGCCGCAAACTATAAGCTATAAACTATGATCTTTTTAAACTCTGTGTCTTTGTGTCTCTGTGTACTATCATTAAATGAAGTGTGAAGAATTCGTTATCATAGTGGCGGGCGGAAAGGGCCTGCGCATGGGGAGCGACATTCCCAAGCAGTTCCTGCCTATTGGTGGGAAGCCCGTGCTGATGCGCACGTTGGAGCGGTTCCGCGAATACTCCCCTACCCTACAGATTATCCTTGTATTGCCTAAAGCACAGCAAGCGTACTGGAAGGAGTTGTGCCAGAAACACAACTTCACAGTAGCATACCAGTTGGCTGATGGTGGCGAGACACGCTTCCACAGTGTCCAGCATGGTCTTGCGCTCATTCAAGATGATGCTCAGGGCGTAGTAGGTATACACGATGGGGTGCGTCCTTTCCCCTCGATTGATGTTATCCGCAACTGCTACGAGACAGCCCGTACAGCCAAGGCCGTTATTCCCGTCATTCCCGTTGTTGAAACCCTGCGACATATCAGTCTTCCTTCCCAAGCGGGAGAGGTTGGGGGTGGGACTACCGTTCCGCGCAGCGAATACCGCTTGGTACAGACACCACAATGCTTTGACATCCAACTCTTAAAGGCCGCCAACCGCCAACCTTACAATGACGGTTTTACGGACGACGCCAGTGTGGTTGAAGCTTTTGGGCATGACGTGACCCTCGTTGAAGGCAATCGCGAAAACATCAAGATTACCACACCATACGACCTCAAAATTGCTGAAGTACTGATAGGATGACGCCACTGCTACAACAAGACATACAGTTCCTGCCTGGGGTGGGACCTTCCAGGAAGAAGATGCTCAACGAGGAGTTGGGCATTTTGACGTATGGCGACTTGTTGCAGTATTATCCCTATAAGCACGTGGACCGCAGCAGACTATACAGTATCGGCGAACTGAATGGCGACATGCCGTTCGTACAGGTTAAAGGCCGCATCTTGAGCTTCGAGACGTTTAAGATGAGTGCCCGCAAAGAACGTGTGGTGGCGCACTTTACTGACGGGAGCGGCAAGGTCATGGACCTCACTTGGTTTAATGGCGGCAAATACGCGAAACAGAACTACGCCATCGGCAAGGAATATATCATCTTCGGACGCCCTAACGTTTATAACGGACGCATCAACGTCACCCATCCCGATATCGATGCAGCAGACAAGTTGGAACTGTCGGCAATGGGCATGCAGCCCTACTACAATACGACGGAGAAGATGAAAAAGATGGGGCTGAACTCCCGTTCGGTAGAGCGGTTAGTCAAGACGCTACTCGATGCGCTGAAAGAACCGCTGCCCGAAACACTTCCCGACTTCATCACGCAGAAGCTGCACCTGATGTCGCTTGACGAGGCCCTGCGCAAAATCCACTATCCGCAGAATGCCAAGGAACTGGAGCGTGCCCGTACCCGTCTGAAGTTCGAGGAGCTGTTCTACGTCCAGCTGAACATCCTCCGCTATGCCAGCGACCAGCGTCGCAAATACCGTGGCTACGTGTTCAGTAAGGTTGGCGACCACTTCAACAACTTCTATCGAGACAACCTACCCTTCCCACTGACAGAAGCTCAGAAACGTGTTATTCGTGAAATCCGCAAGGATATGGGCAGTGGCCGTCAGATGAACCGCCTGTTGCAAGGCGATGTGGGCAGCGGCAAGACCCTTGTGGCCTTGATGTCGATGCTTATCGCATTGGACAATGGTTACCAAGCCTGCATCATGGCACCTACTGAAATTTTGGCTGAGCAGCATCTGCAGACCATCATGGCCTTTCTGCATGATATGGATATCCGGGTAGCCCTGCTGACGGGTATCGTGAAAGGTAAGAAACGACAGGAAATCCTCGACGGTCTGTTGGATGGCACCGTCCAGATTCTTGTGGGTACTCACGCCGTCATCGAAGACACGGTACAATTTGCCCGCTTAGGGATGGTGGTCGTCGACGAGCAGCACCGTTTTGGTGTAGCCCAACGTGCCAAACTATGGAGCAAGAGCGTCAATCCGCCCCACGTACTAGTCATGACAGCAACACCCATTCCCCGCACCTTGGCTATGACGCTTTATGGCGATCTGGATGTGAGCGTTATCGACGAACTGCCTCCTGGCCGCAAACCTGTTGTCACCCAACACGTCTTCGACCGTTCTTTGCCTTCATTGTACGACAGCATCCGAAACCAAATTCGACAAGGCCGTCAGGTATATATTGTCTTCCCCCTGATTGAGGAAAGCGAGAAAATAGACCTGAAGAATCTCGAGGACGGCTTTGAAGTGCTACGACAAGTCTTTCCTGATTTCCGTCTAAGTAAGGTTCATGGCAAAATGAAGCCCGCCGACAAAGAAGAAGAGATGCGTAAGTTTGTCAGCGGCGAGACACAAATACTTGTGGCAACCACCGTCATCGAAGTGGGCGTCAATGTCCCTAACGCCTCAGTCATGGTCATCCTCGATGCCCAGCGTTTCGGTCTCTCCCAACTCCATCAGCTCAGAGGGCGTGTAGGTCGTGGTGCCGACCAGTCGTACTGTATTCTCGTCACCAACGTCAAACTGGCCGACGATACCCGCAAGCGCATCGACATCATGTGCGAGACCAACGATGGTTTCCGTATTGCCGAGGCTGACCTTAAGCTCAGAGGACCTGGCGACTTGGAAGGAACCCAACAGAGCGGTATGGCCTTCGACCTGAAGATAGCTGATATCGCACGCGACGGACAACTGGTACAGATGGCTCGTGACGAGGCTCAGATAATCATCGACGACGACCCCACCTGCGAGAAAGCATGTTATGCTATGCTATGGCACAGACTGAAGGAAATTCGCAAGACAAATATCAATTGGGGTGCAATTTCTTGACTTTCATCAAGTGTTAAAACACACAAATAAAACTTAAACTATTGACATTTTTACACCTATTTAAATAATAATTACTACCTTTGCAGCGTTTTATTACCGTAATTACAAGTATTACGGACATTATTGAGCAAAAAATTTTGTAATGAAAATAGTTAAAAAGATTGCATTTTTAGTATTAACAGCAATAAGTACCCTTCCCATTTCAGGTCAAGACTTGTTGGCCCGTCAGGCACCTATTGACAGAAAAATGAAGGCCGTTGACAGCGTTGCCTTGCAACATATCATCTACACTGAAAATTACGACTCTCCAGCTGAAGACCTCTATGAGGACTGGAACAACAAATATGCCCATCATGAGACGGCACTGCCCGATTCTTTCCGCATCTCTCTGAAAGATTTCTGCATGCCTACCGACAGTCGTCTGATAACCTCGAACTTCGGTGCTCGCTGGGGACGCCAGCACAAGGGTCTTGACATCAAGGTCTATATTGGCGACACCATCCGCGCCGCATTCTCTGGTAAGGTACGCGTTGTGCGCTACGAGGGTCGCGGCTACGGCAAGTACGTGGTCATCCGCCATTACAATGGTTTGGAAACCATCTATGGCCACATGTCGAAGCAGCTGGTTACAGAGGACCAGGAGGTTCGCGCCGGCGATCCTATCGGACTGGGTGGTAACACGGGCCGTAGCACGGGTTCACACCTGCACTTTGAGACACGTCTTTGCGGTGTAGCACTTAATCCTGCCCTGATGTTCGATTTCCGCAATCAGGATGTAGTTGATGACTACTATTTGTTCCGCAAGTCTTCTTATCAACGCGAATCTACTATTGCCACCCGTCTGCGTGGCGTTAGTGGTGGCAGCATTACGACTGACGGCGAGGATGTTGAATTGGCAACAGCAGCCCCTGCAGCCAACTATGCTCAGGAGTCACGTTTCCACAAGGTTAAGAAGGGTGAGACACTCTACTCGATTGCCAAGCGTCGTGGTACAACCGTTGATGCCATCATGAAGCTGAATCACTTGAAGAAAAACACCAAGCTGAAGGCTGGTCAGATTCTGAAGTACAACTAAACATTAAAGATATAGCAGCATAACAATAAGAGGATGTTTTCGCATCCTCTTATTTCTTTTTATTCTTGCTTTTCTTCTTACTCTTCTTTGAATTTTTGGCTTTCTTGTTTTTCTTGGCTTTCTTCGTCTTAGTCTTCGCTTTCTTGCTGACCTTTCCTGTTTTGCTCGCCTTGGCATACTTGGCCATATAGCCATCCTTCATGTTTTGGAAGGCATCGGCACGAAGCTGATGTGTGGTATGGTCGAAGAAACGGTTAGAATTGACATGCTGGCCATTGATACGCGTCTCGAAATGCAGATGTTCAGTGGTGGCACGACCAGTACGACCAGTCAGTGCAATAACGTCGCCAGCCCTCACATGGTCGCCTTGTTTTACCAGATTCTTGGAGTTATGACTGTAATAGGTTTCGAGACCGTTGGCGTGCTTGATGCGCACCAGATTGCCATAGCCATAGTAATTGCCCGAAAACACCACCTCGCCATCGAATGCCGCCAGGATATTGTCGTTGGGTTTCGTCTTCAGGTCTGTACCCGAATGACTTCGTCCGCCACGGGCACCATAAGGACTGATAACTTTGGCTCCAGGCAACGGGTAGCACCAGTGCTGGGTGTTGGACGTCGGGTGTTGGATGCTGGTGGTATCCCTCGTTTGAGCACAACTCGAGAGCGTCAGCAACCAGCAGCTGATAACTAACAATCCAAAGCTAAACGTCCTCTTCATACTCAAAGTCGTCAAGGTCTTCCAAATCTTCAATATCCTCGTCGTCAATGTATTCGATATCCTCGTCCTCACCTTCGTCAGCCAGTTCATCGGCAAAGCGCGTCATGTCCTTATCACGGTGTACCAGTGTGTCTTCAGCCATCACGGAAGCCAACTTATTGCTCTCGGCATTCAGTTCGCGCCACAGCACATCCTTCAGCTCGTCCAAGCCCTGATTGGCAACAGCAGAGATAAACACACAGGGTAAATCCTGAGGCAACGTCTCGCGCAACATCTCAATCAGTTCATCGTCCAGCAGGTCACACTTGGTAATGGCCAGCACGCGATGCTTCGACAGCATCTCGGGGTTGAACTGCTGCAACTCATTCAATAGAATCTCGTATTCACGCTTGATATCGTCCGTATCGCCAGGTACCATGAACAGCAACAGTGAGTTGCGTTCAATGTGTCGCAGGAAACGCAAGCCCAGGCCTTTTCCTTCCGAAGCCCCCTCGATGATACCAGGGATATCGGCCATCACGAACGACTTGTTGTCACGATAGCCCACAATACCCAACGAAGGTTCCATCGTGGTAAACGGATAGTTGGCTATCTTCGGCTTTGCATTCGACAGCGACGACAGCAGCGTTGACTTGCCCGCATTGGGGAAGCCCACCAATCCAACGTCAGCCAACAGCTTCAGTTCCAGAATAATGGTCATCTCCTGCATGGGCTCGCCAGGCTGTGCATAGCGCGGTGCCTGATTGGTGGCTGAGCGGAACTGGAAATTACCCAGTCCGCCACGTCCACCCTTCAGCAATACGATTTCCTGTCCGTCATAGGTGACGTCACAGACATATTTTCCTGTCTCAGCATTGTAAACTACCGTACCGCAAGGCACATCAATATAGATGTCCTTGCCATCCGTGCCGTGACACTTGTCCTTGCCGCCATTGCCGCCATGTTCTGCAAAGATATGACGTTCGTAGCGCAGGTGTAGCAGTGTCCAGTAGTTATGGTTGCCACGCAGGATGATGCTGCCACCCTTGCCACCGTCTCCCCC
>JAEEGJ010006828.1_pt1 | contig 33689 bp, 33 predicted proteins | sample 8958761 | NCBI WGS metagenome assembly JAEEGJ01 (sample SAMN16246546, study PRJNA631951) | gut metagenome | biome: gut microbiome; feature: rumen; material: RS-attached | host: Bos | place: Iran: Karaj | collected 2018-10
CCGGGGCAGGGTCTGTTTGAGTGCAGCCTGTTTCTGCCAAAAGCAGCCTTTTCCGCCGCCCCTTGGCAAAATCTTTTTCAAATCCTATCTTGACTTAGCACCATTGGACTTTTTGATAAACGGGAAACGTCAGATGCAGCGACGCTTCCGGAATGGTACAGTGCTCCGATAGAGCACCGCTTGGAAGTTTCGGTCGATGCTTACTGGCATCCTCTCACGCCGGAACACGGCTTCCCATCGCTGCGCTACAAAACTCAGGGCGCTCCCCCTCAGTCCGCCACAAATGTGGATGACGTTCCTCCTTTCCCAAAAAGGCTTTACGTCAAAAACAGGAGACATCCCGCGCGGACACCTCCTGTAAAAAATCGTGGTATGACTTCCTACGGCGGCATTATCCGCATCAGGTAATAGGGTCGAAGTTAGATGACTTCCTCTCAGCCCGCAAATACAAGCTCCCCTGTTTTTGATTTCGGTGGCATTATACATCTGTTTCTTGCAAAAAGCAAGAGGATTCTGAAAAAAGCGCAACTGCGAGCTTCAGCAGCTCCTGGATGACCTGTTCATTGTCAATCAAGCTGGTTTGATTTCGTATGTTGAGTTAGGAACCATCGCTGACGTTAAAGGAGGCAAAAGACTTCCAAAGGGCATCAATCTAATTGCGGAACCCAACTCCCACCCATATATTCGTGTCAGAGACCTTAATAACGCTATTTTCGCTTCGCTTTCTCAAGAATATGAGCATGTCGATGATGAAACACAAAAACTAATCTCTCGTTATGTTGTTTCAACAAATTCTTTTCCAAATCATAGAACAGATCATCAATATCCTGTGCGATCTTGTTATGAATATACCCGTCAAGGTGTTGCCGTGGAATACCTGCCCGAAAAGCCAAAACCGGAGCACCGTCCCGCAGAAGCTTCAGCTTGATAGAACAGAAAAAGAAAACCGCCGTCCAAAAGGACGACGGAACCATGAAAAACAATATGTCGAGTGTTCATAACTCAAGTCCGTTATGAACACTCGACATGGTCCGGGTTGCGGGACTTGAACCCACGGTCTCTTGGTCCCAAACCAAGCGCGATACCAAACTTCGCTAAACCCGGATATTCGATTTTTTGCAGTTGTGGTCAAACATGTGGTCAAAGGCCTATGTTCGAGGGATTTTGCGAGATGCGGAGGGGCGAAAAACTGAGGTTATACAAGGGGTTGCGGGCTTTCGAGTTTTTTCCGAACCTGGAGGGTGTTACACGCTCCCAAACCAAGCGCGATACCAAACTTCGCTAAACCCGGAGATATTCGGTTGTTTTGCGGGGCGCGTGGGGAAATGCTGCTGTGGAACTGCAGCAGGGATATTATACAGGATGGGAGCGAAAAAAGCAATGGTTTTTTCTTGCAGATTGTCATCGTAACGGGCCAGCAGGGCCATAATTCCCGGCCAGAGAAAGACATAATTTCCGGCCAAATGTTGTCATAATCTGCGGCCAGAAAGCGGCTAATCCTCTATAATGGAAGTACCTTTTCTTTGGAAGAGGAATCCATTTTGAGGAGGTCCGCATATGGACTACAAGAGAGTGCTCATCCTCCATTTCACCAATGGGATGAGCAGCAGGGAAATTTCTGAGACCACGGGTGACGGAAAAACCACGGTCAACGAGTTTCTGAAACGCTTTAGGGAGTGCGAGGAGCTGTCGTATCCCCTGCCGGAGGAAGTCACCAACGAATTCATTGAAAGCTACCTGTACAAGAAGGCCGGAAATGTTGTCAATTCTGACCTCTACAGGGACTTTGACCCTGAAGAAGTCCACCGTGCCTTAGCAAAGAAGGGAGAGACGCTCAAGCGCCTGTGGAAAAAGTACAATGCAGCAGGAACGGTAGATGGGCGAAAGCCGCTAAGCTACAGGCAGTATTGCCGACGCTACGCCGCCTGGATTGACAGCACCAAGGTTACCTTCCACATTCAGCGTTTCCCCGGCGTCAATACCGAACTGGACTATGCCGGAAAGACTTTGCGTCTTCGTGACCGCCGCGATCCAGATTTGACTACACCGGTAACCATCTTTGTGGCTGCTCTATCGTTCAGCGATTATTTCTACATTGAAGGATTGACCTGCTGTGACATCAGCAACTGGATTCGGGTCAACAACAACGCTGTTTCCTATTTCGGTGGAATTACCCAGACGGTTACGCCTGACAATTGCAAAGTTGCAGTTATCGAAAACAAGGATTGGATTAATCCCAGCTTAAACAAGGGTTTTCAGGCCTGGGCTGAGCACAATGGTACGGTTATCATGCCTGCCAAGGTGCGAAAGCCGCGTTGGAAGCCTAACGTAGAAGGCCATGTAAAAATTATCACTATGCATATTCTGGTTGAGATGGAGGAGATGACTTTCTACTCCATCGACGAGCTGAACGCCGAGCTTTGGAAGCGCATGGAGCAGGAAAACCGTGAAAACTTCCAGGGGCTCAGCTATTCCAGGCGGGATCTGTTCGAGTCTGAGGAAAAGGATGCCTTGCTCCCGCTGCCGGATACGCAGTATGAATATCTGGAACGCAAGAGCGTCAAGGTTGGCCCGGACTTTTCCTTCACCTTTGACAAGGTGCACTATTCCATGCCCCGCAAATATCTCAAGAAGACGCTTGAGATTCGCGCCGGTGCCAAGAAGATCTATGTGTACAACGAGAATGGCGATCTCGTGCGCACCCACGAAAGGAGCTATACGCCAAAAAGCTGGGTGGTAATCCCGTCCGACATGCCCAAGGAGTACAGCGATTACGGCTACTGGAATAAGCCGTACTTCTTGGCAAAAGCTGAGGGCATTGGGCCTGATACGAAAATCCTCATTGAGCGCGTCATTGAGAAATTTCAGTATCCCGTGCAGTCCTTCCACAGTTGCTTCGGGATTCTGCGCTATGCGGAGAAGTACGGAAAGCTTGCCTTGGAAGAATGCTGCCACGACGCCATTCTTCGTGGAAAGTGCAACTACACCTACATTGCAAACACTATCTCCATGTATGCCAAGCCCGTCGCAGAACAGCCGGTAGACAGGATGAGCAGTACGCTGAAGCCCATTGCCAAGGATACCATTGTTACAGGCATTTACAAGGACGATGACTCGAAATACTCGCTGGAGAGCCTTCTCAAGCGCCAGGAAGAAGGTGATCTTCAGTGAATAGCAAGAATACTGACATTGCTACAATGCTGGACGATCTCAATCTCCCGGTAGCCGCCTTGCGCTGGAAGGAAATTGTGGAAGCTCCGGAATTGGCTGATTTCACTCCCTACCAGCTTTTCCGGGAAGTGCTGGAGCCCCAATACCTTGAAACGATGAACAATCGCTACAAGACCAATCTGCGTCTCAGCAGACTTATTGACAAGGGCGCGCTCACGGAAAACCTTATCACCAGCAACAAACGGCGCTACAACGATTCTGTGGTTCAGCAGTTACTTTCTTTCCGCTTTGCCGAGGAACGCCTGAATGTTGGCGTCTATGGCATTACGGAGGCAGGCAAGTCATACTTCATGTCTGCGTTTTGCAATGAAGCCTGCCACCGCAACTACCGCTGCATGTACGTGGACTACTGCGACCTGCTGGATGAGCTGCTCGTTTTGAGCCACCGTGACGATCTGGATAAGTACAGAAAGAAGTTGAAGTACTACGCAAGGATTCAGATTCTCTTCATTGACGATTTCGCAATCAGCCGGTATTCGGAGGACGGGATTAAGATTCTCTACCACTTGATTAAAACCAGAACGGATTTGAAAACTTCGACCATGTTTACCAGCCAATATGCGCCGTCTGAGTGGGGCAAATACTTGAGTGACGAAGAGAACTGCTACGGTAAATTGGACGGAATTCGGCGTCGCCTGACTACCGGCTACACCGTCCATATTGAAAAGCTGTAACGCAAAGTTACTACTGGGGGCGCTGCCCCCAGACCCCCGGAGTTTTTCGCTTTGTGGTTTCCGTAAAAGGGTGATGCTGGGGACGGCGGAGCGCAGTACAAAAAAAGAGTGATACGATAGCATCACCCTTTCCGCTAACCCCTGTGCCAGCGCTCAGGTCGCTCTCCAGCGTTGCCCTATCCTCTGACGCAGTCAAAAGCAGTTTCATGATACCATTTCGTATTGTATTTTTCAAGAGGCCTGCTGGCCGCCTATTACGGCCCGGACTGGCCGGTTATTACGGCCCTGCCGGCCGGGGAAAACGGCCATATGCATTTCTGCCACGTGAGCGGGCTTTCTGCCGTGGGTGTGGGGCTTTCTGCCATGTGCGCGGGCCATCTCCGACGCGAGGGCGAGGGAGAGCTGCCGTCCGGCGCAGGCACGGGCGCCGGGCTGGCGGTTATCGAAGCCGAGGGCGCCCTCCGACGTGACGGAGAAGCGCAGCGAAAGGCTGCGGCGGGGGCCGGAAAGGGCGACGTCAAAGGCGGCGCCGGTGTCGGTTTCCTGCAGGAGGGTCGCAACAGCAGTCATTTGGGCCTCCCTCTGTGCGTTGGCGCACAGAAATCGCTGTCGGTGCAGCAACAGAAGGGGAATGGCGGTTTCCGTTGCTGCACCGAGCACTGTCACTTTTTAACTTCAAACCACGCGGGATCCAGCTCGTCGAACAGGATCGCGTACTGGACGTAGCGATATTTCTGCAGCAGCGGGTTGTCCAGCTTCACCGCCACGTTGACCGCATATGAACAGGAAGAAAAGGCGTACATGCGACCGCTGCCGGTACACACCTATGAGCCTGCCATGTGGCTCCATCCAAAGGTCGGGTATGATTATCTGGTCTCCGACGGCGTCAACAAATACTCCGTGCCTTATGATCTGATTGGAGAAAAGGTAGACGTCCGTCTTACCAGCCGGATCGTAGAGGTGTTCTACAAGCAGACGCGGGTTGCCGCGCATATCCGACTGGACAAGCCACAACGAGATCCTGTTGTGAAGCCGGAGCATATGCCGGAGGCTCACAGAAAATACCTAAACTACAATGTGGAGGATTTCACCTCTTGGGCCAATACAGTCGGTCCGAATACAGCAGAGACCGTACAGTTTTTCCTTTCCAACGGACGAGAAGCCGAGCAGGGCTTTAAGGCCTGTGCCAGCCTGACGAAGCTGGGTTCCAGACACGGGGCGCAGCGTTTGGAGGACGCCTGCGAACGGGTGCTTCGTCTGACCTCGTCTCCTACGATCCGAAATATTTGCGCATTGTGCAAGGCTTCCGTGGAGCGTAAGGAAGACGTTCCGCAGGAAGTCCGCAAGGAAGGCAGCCACGGCATTACCAGAGGCGCGGCCTACTACCGGAAGGGAGGCCAGCGCAATGAATAATCCGTCTACGATCCAACAGCTGCGTGAAATGAAGTTCAGCGCAATGGCAGCAGAGCTTGAGCTCCAGCTGCGCGATCCGGCAGCTTACGCACAGGTCTCCTTTGACGACCGCTTTGGTCTGCTGGTCGACGCGGAATGGAACCGCAGACAGGCCAATCGGCTGAAAAGGCGTATTCGTGACGCCCGCCTGGACATTCCCTCCGCGACGTTGGAGGGTATTGAATACTACGAGGACCGCAGGCTGGACAGAGCAGAGATGGTGCGTTTTGCCACCTGTGCCTATATTGACGAAGAACACCACATCATTCTGAAAGGTGCCACTGGCAGCGGCAAAACCTATATTGTCTGCGCATTAGGCAAGCGGTACTCAATTCCGAGAATTATTTGAGTGGCCTTCTGGCCCGTGACGGTGGCCTTATTTCTCCGTGAGGGTGGCCCTAAAACTCCGTGCAAATGGCCTTCTCAGTCCGGAATTTACAAACAAGGATAAGAATCGTGATCCGGACGCCCACCAAACGAAAAAGGGCAACACCTGGCACTTCGGATACAAGGCGCATATCGGCGTAGACAGGGACAGTGGTCTTGTCCATACGGTCAAAGCAACTGGCGCAAACATCCACGATGTGAGCATGACACCGGAGCTGCTGCACGGCGAAGAAGAAACCGTAAACGGCGACAGCGGCTATGTCGGCGCTGAGAAGCGGGAAGATGCAATCGTCCGAAACAACAAGGGAAAGAAGATTCGTTACCAGATCAACCGTCGTCCGAGTCAGATTAAGAAGCTGAGCAAAAGCGGCCAGTACAAGGCCAAGAAACGGGAGCACGCAAAATCGTCCGTCCGCGCCAAGGTGGAGCACGTCTTCGGCGTAGTTAAGGGCCTATTGAAATTCAAAAAGACCCGATACCGAGGCCTGCGAAAACAGGCCGCCAAATTCAATATCATGTTCGCGCTGTCGAATCTGATTCTGGCTGACAGGCCCAGCCTGACGGCCTGATTCAGTGCGTTGCGTGAAATGAAATCGAAAAGATTTCCACAGCAAATCATTCATTCGTGCAGCACCCGCTTAATTCTTGCGTGTTGTGCGGTGTTGCCTTACCTTTCTCCGTACATTCGCTCGTAGTACTTTTCATACTCCCCGCTGATGATTTCCTCCCACCAATCCTTATGCTCCAGATACCAGCTTATTGTTTTCTTGATCCCATCAGCAAATTTTGTCTCCGGCTCCCAGCCAAGCTCATTTTTGATTTTCGTAGGGTCGATAGCATACCGCAGATCATGACCTTTGCGGTCCGTCACGAAAGTAATCTCTCCCTTGCCAAGCTCCTTGACAATCAGCTTCACGATATCAATGTTCCGCATCTCATTATGCCCGCCCACATTATAGACCTCTCCGATCCGTCCATTCCGCAGGATCAGGTCAATCGCCCTACAGTGATCCTCCACATATAGCCAATCGCGCACGTTCAGCCCTTCGCCGTACACAGGAAGCGGCTTGCCATTCAGCGCATTGATTACCATCAGCGGGATCAGCTTTTCCGGGAACTGATATGGACCGTAGTTGTTGGAACAACGGGAGATCGTGACTGGGAGTCCGTATGTTCTGTGGTACGCTGAACACAGCAGATCGGCTGATGCTTTGCTGCTGGAGTATGGACTGGATGTATGAATCGGCGTCTCCTCTGTAAACAGCATGTCAGGTCTGTCAAGCGGGAGGTCGCCATAGACTTCATCAGTACTGACCTGATGAAATCTTAACCCATCTTTCCGACAGCAATCCATCAGGACTGATGTCCCAATGATGTTGGTTTGCAGGAAAATGCTCGGATCCTCGATGCTCCGATCTACATGGCTCTCCGCCGCGAAGTTGATCACGGCATCCGGCTTCTCCTCAGAAAACACCTTTTCCATCGCTGTTCGGTCGCAAATATCGGCTTTAACAAAACGAAAATTCTCCTTCTCCATCACAGGAGCCAGTGTGGATAAGTTCCCAGCATATGTAAGCTTATCTATACAGATAATACGATCCTCCGGGTGCTGATTCAAATGATAAAAGATATAATTAGCTCCGATGAATCCGGCACCACCGGTCACAATAATCGTCATTTTCTCACCCACGTTTCTTTATATTCGGTCTGCTGATGAGTTTTCCTTCCGCCACAGTTCTCAGGTGTTGTCCGTACATGGATTTTCCGTATCGTTCCGCTGCTTTCATCATCTGTTCTTTATCAATCCAGTTATTCCTGAAAGCAACTTCCTCAGGTGCGGAAATGATGATTCCCTGACGGCTCTCAATCATACGAACAAAGTCGGCGGCATCCAGAAGGCTTTCCATCGTGCCTGTATCCATCCAGGCAAAGCCGCGACCTAGAAGCTGCACATCCAGTAAACCGTCCTTCAAATACATCTCGTTAAGAGATGTGATCTCCAGTTCCCCACGCGCAGACGGTTTGACTTCCACCGCCTTAGAAGATACTTGTGGCGGATAGAAATACAACCCTGTAATCGCATAATTCGAGCGCGGATGCGAGGGCTTCTCTTCCACAGACAGCACCCGACCATCATCATCGAATTCCACAACCCCAAACCGTTCCGGGTCATTTACGTAATATCCGAAAACAGTAGATCGGCCTTCTTCTGCATTCTCCACAGCCTCATGTAAATAACCTGAAAACCCATCGCCGTAAAAGATGTTATCACCAAGGATCATGCAGCTCGAATCAGAGCCAATAAAAGCCTCGCCGATCAGAAATGCCTGCGCCAGACCGTCCGGGGAAGGCTGGACGGCATAGGAGAGGGATATGCCGAACTGACTGCCATCACCAAGAAGATGCTGAAAACGCGGTGTATCTTCCGGCGTGGAGATGATCAAGATATCCCTGATCCCAGCAAGCATCAGCGTGGAAAGGGGATAATAGACCATCGGTTTATCGTATACAGGTAACAGCTGCTTGCTCGTTACCATGGTTAATGGATATAGCCTCGTGCCAGAGCCTCCGGCTAATATGATCCCTTTCATCGTTCTAACACCGCCCTTTTTATCAAAATATCGCATAAATCACAATTCCGCTAATAATCATTGCAAGAGCAATAATCTTTATTCCATTCAGCTTTTCCCCAAATATTGTTACTCCGAAAACTGTCACATAAATATATGCCGTGGCGTCCAGAATTGTTCCAAGAGTAAGCGGAACAACCTTATACGCATAAACACTGATTAGCGTGGCGCCAAAGAAAATGAGGTAAGCAACTATCACTTTGACGTTTAGGTATTCTTTGATAAATGATTCGTGGTTTTCACCTGCTGCTTTTTTAAGGAGCACCTGGGCAAGAGAACTGACAAATACACCTGTCAGCATTATTATGGCATACAGCAGCAATTCGTTATTCATCGTCTGCCGCCTTTTCTTCTTCAGAAGCGGAATCGGAATCCCTACCTGCATCACTCTCCCTGCCATCCACAATACCGTACAGAACAACTCCTCCTAATACCAGGAGACCGCCGATAATTTTCCCGGCGGTCAGGTGTTCATGAAAGATGAGGACACCCCAAATGCATCCCCATATTATCATGACTGCTCTATTGGCATAGGCTGCAGATAGCGGCATTCTTTTTATGAACTGCTGCCAGGCTATCGCGTAGATGCCGAGCACAAGTATTTCCGCTCCGTAAAACAGGATGAACGGTATGCTCATAAACTCATGTTGTGATGCCAGTTTGCCAAATACCCCTACTGAAGAGTAAAACATCAACAGCAGTTGTAAGGCCAAATACAGCTTAATCTTTGGCTTCATTCGTCTTATCCGGTTCACTCCCGTCCTTCTTATCAACATTGACCGTTTCCCTGATTACAAACTGTGGGGATCGGTTCAAACTGATATATATTCTTCCGAGATACTCGCCAATTACACCGAGAAGCAACATAATCATGCCTACTGCGAACAACAGCACCGCCATGATTGAACTGTACCCAAGCGGAACCAGCGGATCCAATAATCGCCGAATTATTATGACAATTCCATAGATCAACCCGATTACAGCAAATACAAATCCAAGAATCGATGCTAAGCGCAGCGGTTTTACGGAGAAGGCAGTAAGACCATTCACATACAAAGACAGTGATTTCATAAACGTAAATCCCGTTCTGCGGTTATCTCCTCTTTCCCGCTCATCCATGGGTATCATCTTGATATTATGCGTGCTTCGCATGATGAGGCCGCCGATATAGGGGTACGGATTCGGGTATTTTACAATTTCATCACATATATACCGCCGGAAAACGACATAGTTTTCTATGTCTATTCCATTCGGCGGATCAATGAGCCACTTGATGGTCTTTGTGTTTACAGAAGCGCCAAATCGTTTCCAGGCGGATTCCTTCTTCTTTCTGTATTGTGCCGTAACGCAGTCGTATCCATCGTTTACGATAGCATCAACCATTCTCCACAGTTCATTTACAGGACACTGATAATCATCATCCAGAATTACGACAAGCTCGCCGCGGACGTTGTGCAGCCCTGCCAATAGAGCGCAGTGCTTGCCAAAATTCTTTGCAAGGTCAAGTACTCGGACTTTCTCATCTTTTGCCGCCAGTTTCCGCAGCACTTGCAATACATTGTCAGGAGAATAATCATTTACAGTCAGAATTTCATAATCAAATTCTGCTCTTTCTGAAATGATAGATACGATTTCTTCGTATACTTTCTCAATTGTCAGTTCGCTCCGGTAACATGGAATCACAAAACTTATGAGGGTCTTTTCCAACATAAACATCACCCTGCTTGATTAATCAACTTGCCATCTTTTACCGCCGTAGGAAACAAGACGGTTTATACTGACCAGATTGTTCCCGTCAAGATCGGGAACAAACAGATTTTCGTATAAATCCTTTGTGTAGGCGTCCGCTTCTTCTCGGGTATCGAAGTGTGCATATATCCATACGATCCACGGGATAGTCTTTGTAGAAATGCCTGGCTTCACGAACGACCGGAAAAAGACGGTATGCGAATTTTTGAAGTCCTTGACATTTCCAACATCTCTGATAATCCCAGGTTTAGGAAGAATGTAATATATAACGGAACAATGGTCAAAGGCACGCTCGGTTTTCTTTAATTCCTCGAGATTCTTTTCAGGCGAATAGATCATATTTAGAAGGAGCTCGTTGGGATCAAGTCCGCTGATGACCGGAACGATGCCCTGACCGTAACCGAAAAACCGCCCACAGACCTCGCCGACAGTTATCTTCTCGTCCTCATAGAAGAACTGCATAGACAGCGGACCTTCGCGGATCCCGCAATAGTCAGCAATTCTGAGAAGATAGTCTTTTACGGTATCTTCCAGTTCCCGATAGAATATAGTCGGGAAAACCTCTCTTGACTGGTGAGGTAGGCTGTCTGCGGTCATCTCAGAGGTTTCACGATCACCGAATTCAACAAAGAAAACCTGGCCGTCCTTGATCCAGGACATTACGTTCAGCTCATATCCCATATTGATCGATTCAAGCATGGCGTCATGACCTGAAGTTGACAGTCGCATGCTTTCTACGACGTGCTTCTTGAGTTCCTGATAGCTATGGACGATTTTTAGTCCTTTTGAGCCCCAACCGTCAAGCGGCTTTACGACACACGGAAACGGGACGATAATATCTTCCTCCGTGAATCCTTCCTTTGACAGTTTTTGCGCAGGAGCCGACGCTATCCCAAGATCACTGAACATTTTCTTCATCAAGAATTTGTCCCGCAAGAACCGCATGGAATCATAGGGACAAAAACAGGGAAGATGATTCCTTTCGCATGTTCGAACCATAATCTCAAACAGAATATCAGAGAACGAAGTTAAAACGTGATCGATTTTTTCCTTCTGGATGATCCAATCTAACTGCTTGGTATCATGCAAATCGATTGTATACGCCTTTGAAGCATACTGCTTTGCAATCCCGTCATTTCCGTCTGCTACAACCGTATAGATTCCCCTGTCAACCGCCAGCTTCGTCATCTTCAAAAGGTCTTCCAGAGACCCAAGAATCAGTAAACGTTTCTCATCCATTCTTTATTGCTCCAATCAGTTATTTATGCAGGGAGTTCTCCTGTATACAGATACTTTAGCAGTTGTTCTTTATTCAAACCGCCTATGCCCAGATAATCAAGATTGTATTTTGTTTCTTCAAAGTAATTCTTCTCATAACTCATATCACGTGCCATTATATTTCTCTCCTGTATCCGTGATTTGTAAAATATGTTTTAACCGCACATATGACTCGGTTAATTTCTTCTTCGGTCATCCCATAGTACATCGGAAGCCTTGCGATTCTCTCACTCTCAGCCGTGGTATTCTGATCTTCTCCTGAAAACCTACCGAATTTCAAACCTGCCGGTGCACTGTGAAGCGGGATATAGTGGAAAACTGAAAAAATGCCCTGCGCTTTCATATATGACAGAAACTCCGTCCGCTCCTTCAGATTCCTGCATTTAATATAGAACATATGAGCGTTGTGTACACAGGCATTAGGAACAGCCGGCAATTCAATTTTCCCGGCATCGGCAAGAGGTTTCAATGAATTGTAATAAAACTCCCAGCTATTCAGTCGGTCTTCATTAATCTTATCTGCCACCTCTAATTGCGCCCAAAGGTAGGCCGCATTCAGTTCGCTCGGCAGATAACTGTCCCCAAAATCTACCCATGTGTACTTATCAACCTGCCCCCGGAAGAACTTTGAGCGATTCGTACCTTTCTCACGGAGAATTTCCGCTTTCTCTATGTATGCTTCATCGTTAATCAAAATCGCGCCGCCTTCACCCATAGAGTAATTTTTCGTCTCATGAAATGAATAGCAACCGAAATCACCAATGGTGCCGAGATACAGGCTTTTATACTTCGCCATCACACCCTGCGCGGCATCTTCTACTACTTTCAGATTATGCTTACGCGCAATTCTCATAATGGTATCCATCTCGCAGGCAACCCCGGCATAATGAACGACGATAATGACCTTTGTTCGCTCTGTAATGGCCGCTTCGATCTTCGCTTCATCAATGTTCATGGTATCAGGACGGATGTCCACAAATACCAGTTTTGCTCCTGCAAGGACAGCACAGTTCGCTGTGGACGAGAAGGTGTAGGAGGGGAGAATCACCTCATCTCCGGGTTTGAGATCGCACATAAGAAGCGCCATATCAAGTGCCGCAGTTCCACTGGTTGTAAGAAGTACTTTCTTTGCAGAAAAACGTTCTTCCATCCACTTACTGCACTTTCTAGTAAAAGCACCATCACCGCAGATTTTCTGTGCCAGGATGGCTTCATGAATGTATTGTTCCTCTGTACCTACGTATGGAGGAACGTTAAAACTAATCATCTGCGTCTCCCTCACCCCTGTTTATTGTCGGTTCCTTTACCTGTGCCGGAATGTCATCGATATCAATATCCTGTCCTGGTAAAAGAACTGTGGAACTTGATACGGTCTTATCCTCTTGTCCAACGTTTCCAGCAGCGGAAACTTTCTGTCTCCTTCTAAGGCTGATGTTATATGCAATCAGAAGAAGCAAAAGGACAACTCCAGCGCCGGAAATCACCATTCCGGTCTTCATGCCCTTCGGGAAGAATACCATCTCATAAGTATGTGATCCGGCTTTGATCGGAGCGGACAAAAAGAGATCGGCAGTCTTCTCCAGTTCAATTTCTGTACCGTCAATCGTCAATGTCCATCCTTCATCAAATGGAATGGTAAAGAACAGCCTTCCATCTTTTTCGGCGGTAACAGAACCAGTCAAATGGCTATCTTTTACTTTTGTAATCTCCTGAGTGCTACTTTGAAGCTTATTGACGTATTCAGTCAATACATCATCGTTTGCGTAGGCAACATAGTATTCTGAGCAGAAACCCTTCAGCACATCTTTGGAAAGAGAAACTGAAACAGCAATATAATCTTTTATTTCTTCACCCTTCTTATAAGTGCCAAGGTAATGCATAGCCTCCATAATATATCCAGAGTCATCGGCAACGGCTCCGCATATATAAGAATAAACCGGGCCGTCCTGCATAGCCGTGAAGGTACACTCAATATAACTTCCGGAATTGACAGCCTCATTTTGCATATCAGCATAAGTCTCTGCATTATTTTCTGTACTGGCAGAATCATCTTCACTTGTTCCAACAACACTTGATTCTGTCTCGCTTGCGCTGCCTTCTTTCTCCGCCTTCATGGATACCGATGCACTGTATTCCTGTGCATCGCGGTAATTCACAGACTCGCCATCATTGTTTACATGATATGTAAAGGTAATATCGTTCTCATGTGTAAATACTTCCTGCCCCTGACCGGTCAAGGCCTTCCACAAGGTGTTGTGATTCTCAAATGGATTGCGTCCAAGAGTCACCGAAACCACAGAGTCGTCAGCAACCATTCCAATTGGGAGGGCCATATCATTCCGATAAACAGTGTCATCCTCAATCCCGAATAATTCGTCATAGCCCTTCTCTTCAGTTAGTTTACGCTGGGCAATAACGTATTTCAATCCAAACAATGAATCGAAGGCTGCCGGTTCACCCTCGGCATACCACATACGGTTTGAAAACCATGGCATTCCAAGTTTGCTCATTCCCTGGAAGACAAATTTTCTTTCACAAGAACCGAAATAGTTCAGCCCGTTATATCCAAACAGACGCGAGTCGTTGTTGCACCGATCCCATGTCCCGTGCTCATTTGCCATCCTATAAAAATCAGGATCAGAAGACGTAACAGCTTCGGCAATAATGCTGCCGTTAAATAGACTTTTCTGATAATCTGATTCCTTTAGTGCCCATTCCGAAAGTTGATTAGTACAGACGAGATAATTGGCATAACCTTCCCCAGCGCATAGTAAGACTAATAGAATCACAAGTACCCGTTGAGGTGCTCTCTTAGTATCTATACGATTCCACCAGATTGCGCCAAGGCATCCGCAAAGAATCAAAATGTCAACGACCATCCACCCTCCGCTAACAAAAGTGTACCTCTGCATGAAAGTGATGGCAACGACTGCTACGAAAACGAGGATGGCTCGCTTTATGTCCTTAACTTCAATTTCCCGTATCTTGGAAAACTCTTCAATGGCAATGATAATCATCAGGAATGAAAACACATATGAATATCTGAAGTTGAACCAATTCGTGGTTGAAAAACCCTGTACGACCATTGAAAGGGCTTTAACATAGAATGTAAGGAAATAAAACAACAGCGGGATACCCCGTATAATTTTGGCCCGAACCGTGTTTCTGCGATCCACGAAGAACGCCACGACAAGGAACAGCACAAGCGATCCGCAGAAAACATTCGGAGCTCCGTTCACAAGCTCATCGGTATTGTTCGCGCCGATAAAGAACTTCGCAAACATGTCGCCGATAGATACATTTTCAGACATGGTGAAATCCAGAATCGATGTCTGATCCAAGCGCCCGCCGGATATTGAAAGCAGAGCCGGGAGCCACATCAAAGCCAGAAGTAAGCCCGCTGTAAAGGAAGATCCGAGATAGTTGATCCAAATGCGTATTCCCTTGATTGGAGCAGCATCTTTTCTGCTCTCTGCAAACCACATGAGAAATAGTACCAAAGATGCAATACACAGCATATAGCCATAATAGAATCCGGAAAAAATAGAATAACCCAGTGTAATCAGATAGAGCCACGGGGATTTTCCGGAAACGATCTTTTTGACACCTAATGCAATCAGCGGAAGTAATTCCACGCCAAGCAGGAAATAGATTTGGAAACAAGAAGCCACATTGAACCCGATTAATGCATATACTGTGGAAAATAATAGATTGTAGTTCTTTCTTCCGTAAACGGACGAAAGAAAAACGAACATAGTCAAACCACAGAAAGCCATGTCAAGCGCCATAATCCATGAGTACAAGACCGGAATCGCTGTGATATCAGAAAAATAGGAAATAGCATAAAGCGGGTTCATCACGCCACCATGCATTTCCATCATGTTGATGCCAATGCTTGACTTAAACGAATACAAGAAATCCTCTTGTCCGTGCAGAAGTCTTGAGATATAAGCCAAGTCACTGGTATAAAGAGCTTTAGCATCTGATATTATGATTGTTTTATCGCCGAAAGGAGTAATGCGTAGCCCTATATAAGCCAGCACAATCACCAAAAGAGGAATACCAAAAGCAAGAATATATTGTAATGTTGCTCTTGCTCTGTCATTTATTACTATATCCTTTTTCAATGTCATATTTTCTGGCTCCTTGTATTATCCGTATTCTGCCCTGAAGCATTTTGTTTTGCCCTTGGACGATCTATTCCGCGCGCGAATGCTAAAAATGCGCTTAAACCACATTTATTGCCCTGTTTTTAATGAAATATACATAATGGATTGGGTTTAGTTTCAAAGTGAGGACCTATCCCGTTAATGGGACAGCATCCGGTGTACGTGTACAATGGAGTCATCAAAAGCAAGGGAGCGATCAAGATGACCCGCAAAGAGTTACAGACGATGCTGAAGCAGCTCAGCGAATACCAGCTAAATCAGATCAGCCAAACAATGCAGCGCTTTTTGGCACTGAATCAGGAACTGGCCGAGATTGAGCCGGATATCTGTCCGTGCTGCGGAGATAAGAAGGCCGTATTTATTCGAGTGTGACTGCCAACTAATTGACATGTTTGCTTTCACTATTATTCCGGGAATGATAGTGGAAGGATTCAAGTTTATAATGTGAACCTCCGTCTCCAATGACGGAAACGGAGGTTCACATTATAAACTTCTAAGAAAGCTTTCCCGGAAGCCTTTCAGGTAATGTGTATTGAATTCCGGCTTAGAATCACGATCCACTAATGTCAACTACACCACTTGTATTAATAGAAATCGTCCATTGTCCACCATCTTTTGCTCCGCCACCGGGAACTGTAAGAGTACTCATGGAACCGTTGACCATCTCTTCAAGCTGACCGCTCTGATGATTCCAACCAGAAACTTTCTGCTGAGCAGATACAACCGTGCTGTAAGAGGTACCGTCGTCAAGATAGCCTGTAATTACAGCTGCATAAGCGGAACGTACGTTGGCAAGGTCGGTAGCCTCGCGGCTCTTCTCCAACTGGGTTGTGAATACCGGGATAGCAATAGCTACTAACACGGCTCTCCTTTGCCCAGCTGTGGGTAATCCTTAGAGGATCCGCCCCCTCCTGTTTCCCGGAGTAGGGAGGGGGCGGAAATAGCGGGTTAGATTTGCAAAATCAGCGTTCAGAGATTAGCCGGCGCTGATGTTGGGAGTGGCAACACCGGTGTCGTCGATGCTGATACCAACAGTGTACTGGGTGGGCAGAGTGCTGGCACCAATGACATCAGAGAGGGGATACTGTGACTGCGAGCCGTTGCCCTGGTAGGTCAGGTAGGGAGCGGGAGAGGTCTGGCAGCCAGCCTGCTTCTGCTGAGCAACAACAGTGATGACGGGGGTGGAGGTAGAGGGGGCCTCCAGGTACTTGGTCACGACTTCGGCGTAAGCGGAACGGATGTTGGCCACGTCAGTAGCCTCTCTGGACTTCTCCAGCTGGGCGGAGAAAACGGGGATAGCGACAGCGACGAGCACGGCGATGATCGCAACAACGATCAGCAGCTCAGCCAGGGTAAAGCCTTTGCGATTCTGTTTCATTTCGAAATACTCCTTTCGGTTTTAAAGAGATGCGCTCGGTCACGATGGACCGGCAAAAATGATATATTTTCAAACTACCCGGGAAGTAGTTCAAAAATCAGGGAGATCTCAGGAGCAAAGCCTGGATGCGGAAGTACGCGGTCTCGCATGAACCGACCGCCGGCTTCGCTCAGGGCGCGGAGTAAGTTATGAACGGCTCCGCATTGCCGTCGCCGTCAAATTTCATGGTGACGGTGTAGCTGCCGCCGGCAGCGGTGGTAGGCGGGATCTCGATTGCTTGTTGCGCGCCGTTGGCCTGGTAGAATACCATGGGACACGGATCGACCTGCCAGTCGGGAACGCGCTGCTGAACCGTGACCTCAATGGTCAGCGTCTTTCCGTCCATCATATAGGCGGACACGACGTCGGTAAAAGCGGAGCGGACGTTGGCAATATCGGTGGTTTCCCGGCTTTTTTCAAGGCCGGCCGTGTACATGGGAACGGCGATGGCCACAAGGACGGCAATAATCGCAACGACGATCAACAGCTCAGCCAAGGTAAAACCTTTGCGATTCTGTTTCATACCGAAAACTCCTTTCGATTACGGAAAGCACGCGAGGCCTCGAAAGGGGCCGACGATCATGGCCGGATCGGATCCAAAGCTTACATCATGCTGTACATACTGAACATGGACATATAGATGGCGACGACCACGAAGCCGGCGATGCCGGCCAGGCCGACCATGATGGCGGGCTCTACCTTGGCGACACAGGAGGCGATCGCGCCGTCCAGCTCGACGTCGTAGTAGTTGGCAATGGTCTTCAGCGTTGCTTCCATTTCACCGGTGTTCTCACCGACGGTGACCATGTCCACCAGGATGTCAGGCATGACGCCGGCTTCCTTCAGGCTGGCCCCAACGGGTCTGCCTTCCTCGACCTTGACGGCAATCTTGCCCACCTGCTTGCTCACGTAGTAGTTGGAGAGGGTACGGGCGGTGATGGTCAGCGAACGAACCATGGGTAGTCCGGCGCTCAGCATCGTGCCCATGGTGCTGGCAAACTGAGAGGCGGAGCTGAGGATGCTGATAGGCCCGGCCAGCGGAAGTTCACGGGTGATCTCCGCGACCTTCAGCTTGCCCTTTTCTGTGTTCTTGTAGACCCGGAACACAAAGTAGAGCAGCACACCGATTGCGATCAGCAGCAGCGTGTAGTCACGGAAGAAATCGGAGATCGCGATCAGCAGCTTGGTGATGCCGGGCAACTCGCCGCCCAGGTCTTCAAACATTGCGGTAAAGGTGGGAACCACCTTGACCATCAGCACGATCACGACGATGACGGCGATGACAAGCACGAACAGAGGATAAGCCATAGCGCTTCTGAGCTTTTTCTTCAGCTTATTGATCTTGTCAAAATGCTCGTGCATGGTGTCGAAGGATTTGTCCACACTACCGGTTTCCTCACCGGCACGGACGGTTTCCACAAAGGTGGGAGGGAAGAGTCCGCCGCCGCGGTCGGCAAAGCTGGCGGAGAGGGAACGGCCGCCCTCCACGTCGTCGGCCACCTGGTTCAGGATCCTGTTGAGAGTCTTGTCGCCGGTCTTTTCGGCAACCAGGTGACAGGTTCTGGCAACGGGGATACCTGCATTCAGAATGATGGAAAACTGGCTGCACATCATCGAGAAGGCCTTGGCATTGAGCTTATTGCCGCCCAACTGCATATTGAGGATGCTTTTTTTCTCGCCTCCCAGCGGGGTGATCTTTTCAACAAAATCGCAGGTACGCTTGATGCGTTCCATTGCATCGATTTCGTTGTAGGCGTCTACCACGCCGGATACTTTTTCGCCGTTCTTTCCTCTGGCGGTGTACTTATATGTAGTCGTGGTTGCTCCCTCCTTTCCCAGTGTCGGGAATTATACAGCGTTCTTCTTCACGTATTCTACGTCACGCGCGTAGTGCAGGGCAGCTTCGCGGGTGATAGAACCGTTGCGCACCAACCGAACCAGAGCCTGATCCATGGTCTGACCGCCGATGGCGGCTGTGGTGGCGATGGTGTTTGCGATCTGGGGGGTGTTGCCCGCACGGATCAGGTTGCGGATGGCGTCGGTGACCACCATCATCTCGCAGGCCAGAACACGGCCGCCGCCGCCCTTCCGTCCGATCAGCTGCTGCGTCAGCACGGCCTGAAGGACCATGGAAAGCTGCAGGCGGATCTGGATCTGCATACCTTCGGGGAAGACCTGCACGATACGGTCAACTGCGTCGGAGGCGCTGCCGGTATGCAGGGTCGCGAAGACCAAGTGGCCGGTTTCAGCGGCGGTGATGGCAGTTTCGATCGTGTCGCGGTCACGCATTTCGCCGATGAGGATCACGTTGGGGTCCTCACGGAGCGTGGCGCGCAGGCCGTCGGAGAAGCTTCTGGTGTCCTTGCCGATCTCGCGCTGGTTGATGGCAGCGCGGTCGGGCTTGTAGATATATTCCACAGGGTCTTCCAGAGTGACGATGTGGCAGCGCATATGGTGATTGATATAGTCGAGCATGGCGGCCAGCGTGGTGGACTTGCCGGAGCTGGTCTCACCGGTGACCAGAACGATGCCCTTGTGCAGATCGGGGAGCTTCAGCGCCGCGGCGGGAAGCCCCAGCGTCTCCAGATTCGGAATGCGATCTGCCAGCAGACGGAGCGCCACAGAGGGGACGCCCTGCTGACGGAAGATGTGCACACGGCAGCGGACGCCGCCGTAGGTGCCGGCCATATCGACTTCGCCGATCTGCTCCATTTGCTTGTAGTCGTCACCGGCCAGCCAGCGGGCGTAGAACTCGCAGTCCCGGATGGTGAGCCGCTCGGGGTACATATCCTGGAGCCAGCCGTCGATTCGGTACTTGGGAGGCAGGTCATAGATCAGGTGAATGTCAGTTGCGTTGTCTTCCTTGGCTTTGGCTACAAGCTCGTCAATAGAAACCATGAGCAGTGACCTCCTAAGTTATTTAGTCGTCCTGCGCGATGACGCGAACCACCTCGTCAACAGTGGTGGTTCCTTCCAAAACCAGGCGGACGGCGTTTTCGTGAAGCGTCACGAAGTTTTCTTTTTTCAGCTGCGCCTCAATGACCTCGCGCTTGGCGCCCGCGGAAACCAGGGCGCGGATGGAACGGGTCAGGATCAGCATTTCAAATACGGCGATTCGGCCTTTATAGCCGCGGTTGGAGCATTCGGGGCAGCCCGCGCCGCGGTAGAACTGCGCGCCGGGGGGAATGTCGCCGCCCAACAGATCAAGCTCTTCATCCGTGGGGGTGTAGGGCTTGCGGCAGCGGGTGCAGACGCGGCGCACCAGACGCTGGGCGATAACGCCGCGCAGGGCGCTGGAGGTCAGGAAGGGCTCCACGCCGATATCGTTGAGTCGCTCGATGGTACCCACAGCATCGTTGGTATGGATGGTGGAAAGCACAACGTGGCCGGTGATAGCGGCACGCATGGCGATCTCAGCGGTCTCGCCGTCACGGATCTCACCGACGGCAATGATGTCGGGGTCCTGACGCAGAATGGAACGCAGGCCGCTGGCAAAGGTCATGCCTGTCTTCTCGTTGATGGGGACCTGATTGATACCGGCTACATTATATTCTACAGGGTCTTCCAGTGTGACCAGATTGACCTCCGGCGTGTTGAGGTCGTCGATCATGGTGTACATGGTGGTGGATTTACCGGAACCGGTGGGGCCGGCGATCAGAAGCACGCCGCTTCGGCAGCGGAGCATATGCTCGTATTTCTCCAGGTCGGCGCCCACCAGACCGACGACCTCCTTGCTGAGCTTGGTACCGGCTTTATCCAGAAGACGCATAACGATCTTCTCGCCGTAGACCGTCGGCAGAGTGGAAACACGGAGGTCGATGTCCTTGTTGCGGACGCGGACGTTGAAACGACCGTCCTGGGGGATGCGGCGCTCGGAGATGTTCATGCCGCTCATGACCTTCAGACGGGAGATGACGGAGCCCTGCAGCTCCTTGGGGACAGTGAGGATCTCACGCATGACGCCGTCGATTCGCATACGAACCCGCAGATCGTTCTCGCGGGGCTCCATGTGAATATCACTGCATCGCTCGGTGATGGCACGTTCCAGAATGGAGTTGACCAGACGAACGGTGGGGGCGCTGCCCTCCACGTCGTTGTCCAGCTGATTGGCCGCGAAGGTGTTGTCCGCGGTGGAAATTTCATTGGTGGTGGAGGTGCCGGCCTCGCGGCGCATTTCCTCAATGGCTCTGGCGGCGCCCTCGTTGCCGTAGAGGATCATGATGGCGTGCTCGATGGCAGCAGCCGTGGCCACCATGGGAACGACTCTCTTGCGGGAGGCCCTGCGGACTTCCTCAACTGCGTAGAAGTTCATGGGGTCGGACATTGCCAGGTACAGCTCGTCGTTGACCGTCTTGACGGGGACAACCTGATATTGCTCCGCAATGCTCTTCGGGAGCACCTGCGCCAGATGCGTGGGAATGCCGATCTTGGAAAGGTCGACATATTCGATGCCCAGCTGCTTCTGCAGGGCGCCGATCAGATCGTCCTCGGTGATGAATCCGCCGGAGATCAGAGCTGTGCCGAGACGTTCCTTGGTCTGCTTCTGCCGCGCAAGCGCCTGCTGAAGCTGTTCTTCTGTAATTGTCTTCGCTGCGATCAGCAGCTCGCCCAGCCTTTTGTATGTTGCCATAGTGTTACACCCAAGTCTGTTCGAATATGTATTCTCGTGCTTGAATTTTGCGAAAAGGAGAGTGGGAACTTTATTTCATCCTTATGATACACTATAAATGCCAGAAACGCAAGAGATTTTTTAAGATTTTTTAAATTTTTTTAATTTTTAGGATTTATCGGTTGCAAAATTAACGGTCCCATGCTATAATCTTCCTGTATAGTTCTAACCTTTTTTTCGGCGCACTATATATATTGAATTTGAATTCATCGGAGGCGATTCGATATGATAGTTCGGGCGCGGCAGCGATTGGCAGATCGGCGGGGCGCTTCCCGGCTGATGCCGATCCTTGTGGTCTTCATCATTATTGCGGCTTTGATCATCGGTTGGCCGTATGCGATGCAGTACATCAAAGAATCGGGCCAATTAGCCTGCCAGACCGCACTGGATTCCGCCAGACGGAAGATGGCGGCAGACTATATGTTAAGCAGCGGGCTTCCTGTTTTAAAAGGAACCTCTGCCTGCGTCATGAACGGCCAGGATAATCTCTGCCCCAGCGGCGGCACGGTTTACGTCAGAGAGATCGAGCCCGAGACCGAAAGCGGCCTGCCCTTCGAGCTGGTCTGCGGCCTGCACCATCCCGATGCCAAGCTCCGCACCCGCCTCAACGCCAGCTACGCCCTGGCGCAGGTGGAAGACGCTGTGGCCAAGTCGCGGCTCACCGGCGTCCCGTTCCCCGAGTCCGTAACGGTCAGCTTCAACGACAAGACCTTCACCGCGACGCTGGTGGATGAGACCACCATAGTCCGCCGGGGCACCGACTATATCCAGGGGCTGAGCGGTACCGTTATATATTATTCTATTGTAGGACACAGTGAATTCGGCGACGACGCCGGTCTGGAAAAGGGAAAAGTCTGGTACTTCTCCTTTGCGGATGAAAACTATTGCGCCAACTGGTCGTCCAAAAAGAGCTGGACAGGAGACAGCTACGAATGATTTCTATCTACAACAATTCAGCTCTGCTGACCTTTTCCTGCGTGATCGCCGCCACCCTCGGCGCGGTCATGGGCAGTTTTCTCAACTGCGCCGCCGGGAGAATGGCCAAGGATGAGCCCTTTATCAGCGGCCGGAGCCATTGCCCCGCCTGCGGGCACGTCCTGGAGGCGCCGGATCTGGTCCCTGTGTTCAGTTGGCTGTTTCTGAAGGGAAAGTGCCGCTACTGCGGCGCGAAGGTCTCTCCCCGTTACCTGTTTACGGAGCTGCTCTTCGCGGCCCTCACCGTTGCCTGTCTGCTGCGCTTCGACCTGACCATACTTTGCCTTCGCAACTGGGTGATGATCTGCTGCCTGTTCTGCCTGTCCCTGGTGGACTTCGAAAGCCGGATCATTCCCAACGGCACCCTGCTGTTCGCGGTGGGCGCCTGGGTCGTCGCGGAGCCCTTCCTCTTCGATAACCTGGTGAGGACGCTGTCCCACATCGGCACCGGCCTGCTGATCAGCGGCGGCCTGCTGTTGATCTCCATGGTGATGGATCGCGTGCTCAAGCGCGAGAGCCTGGGCGGGGGAGACGTGAAGCTGTTTGCCGTGGTGGGCCTGTATCTCGGCCTGCTGCCGTCCATCTTCGCGCTGATCCTTTCCTGCGTGCTGGGCCTGGCGGTCAATCTTCCCCGGCAGAAGGGCAACAGCGAGCCGTTCCCCTTCGGCCCCTGGATCGCCGTAGCCACTGCGGTCATGCTGTTTTACGGCGACAAATTCACGGCCTGGTACCTGAACCTCATGGGCGTGATGAACGCGCCGGAGTTTTTGATTTAGAGAATACTGCGGTTTTCGCAAGCCGCCGAAAGAAATACACCTTATCCGAATTATCATTTTGAGATTGCGAGGGGATAACAGATGGCAAAAACAATTTTAGGTGTGGACATTGGCTCTGACAGCCTCAAGCTTGCCTTGGTTACCGGTAAGATGGTAAAAAAGGTTGTCGCTGTTCCGATGCCCCACAGTCTTGTCAAGGAGGGCCGGGTCGTTTCCGTTGACGCGATGGGCGACTTGATCAGCTCCACCATGCAGGAAAACGGCATCCGCTGCGTCGATGGCGCGTTGGTTCTCTCCAATGAGGTCGCGTTCATCCGTAACGTGACGATGCCCCAGATGAGCGCAGAGGAGCTGGAGGTCAACCTGCCCTATGAGTTCCGCGATTACATAACCGATGATCTCAAGGATTACGTCTTCGATTACGCCATGCTCTCCGCTGCTGCCGAGCCCAAGGCTGCCAAGGCCAAGAAGCCCAAGAAGTCCAAGGCCAAGGATGACGACGTCATGGGCGGGGATATGCCGATGCTGGATGAGGAGCCTGTCGAGGCCCCCGAGCCTGCGGCTGCGCCCGCGCCGAAAGAGGAAGAAGGTATGAATATCCTGGCTGCCGCCGTTCCCAAAGCCGTGATCGAGGACGCCAGAGCCATGTTCCACAAGGCCGGCCTGAAGCTGGTCATGGTTGCCCCCGCAGTCTGCAGCTTCATCCCGCTGATCCGCGGCGTAGAAGAGATCTCCGGCGATACCGGTGAGTACTGCCTGCTGGATCTGGGCTACAAGTCCATTCGTATGTATATGTTCCGCGGCGACCGGTACATCGTCACCCGCGAGCTGGAAACCGGCCTGTTCACCCTCGACGAGGTCATCGCCGAGGCCTACGGCGTGGATACCCACCTGGCGCACACCTATCTGCTGACCAACTATGACGACTGCCAGAATAAGGAATACTGCCAGAACGCCTACGGCAACATCGCCGTCGAGCTCATGCGCGCGTTGAACTTCTACCGGTTCAGCAACCAGGACAGCCATCTTTCCGACGTCTGGCTCTGCGGCGGCGGCGCCCTGATCCCACCGTTGCGTGACGCTATCACGGAGACCCTGGAGGATATGGAGATCCACCAGGCCAGCGAGCTCCTTCCCGGAGGAAAGGCCGCCAAAAAGGGCAACATCACGGTTCAGGCTTCCGGGATCGCAATGTACTAAGTGAAGGAGGGATCAGCAATGGCAATTTCCATGAATCTTAAACCGGCCGGCGGCCGTTCCCACGGCCGTGTGCCGACCAAGCGCTCCATCAACTTTGCTGAAATCGGAAAGCAAAAAACCAATTATATGTCCACCGTCATTGTGATCGTGATCGTGCTTGTGATCGCCGCGTTGGTTGCCAAGTTCGGCGTTATGGACCGTCTCGACGAGGTCGCGGCGGAGGAAGCCCGCACCGCGGAGCTGCAGACGCAGCTGAATCAGTCCTACGCCACCATCGAAAGCTTCGGCGAGCTGACCGAGACCTACGCTCAGTACACCTACTCCGGCATGACCGACGCCGAGGTCACCCTGGCCGACCGTGTCGCGGTCCTGGATCTGATCGACCGCGTTGTTTACAATCGCTGCAACGTGGAATCCTGGCAGCTCAGCGGCAACGAGCTGGTTCTCAACATCAACGTTGAGGGCAAGGAAAAAAATATGCGTCAGATCAACTTCCTGACCAATGAGCTGCAAAACGACCCGATGGTTCTGACCGCACAGCTCACCGACTCCAGCGCTTACAAGAAAACCAAATCTGCCGACGATGAGGCTCTGACCGTGACGACCGGTCGTATCAAGGTCACGCTGAAGAAGAAGGAGGTGCTTAAGGGATGAAAAGTATCACTCGTAATTTCTCCGGCAAGGAAAAGATCATTATCGCTCTTATGCTGGTTATTCTTCTCATCTTTGCCTATTCTTATTTTGTGGATAAGCCGATCAAAAAGGACATCGAAGATCAAAAGCAGATGCAGAGCGATCTGCAGAAGGAAATTGACACCGCCAGCTCAAAGATCATGGTCCTTCAGCAGATGAAGAAGGAGCTGGACGAACTCAATGCCGGCGATAAGCCCACCCTGATGCCTCCCTACAACGCCAGTGAAAGAGAGCGTTCTTTCCTTGCCAATATTGTGAAGGTCACAGGTGACTACACCATCTCCATTGCCGACTGTACGCGCAACGGCGATCAGATCCGCCGTCAGTTCACCGTCTCATTCACCACGGAAAACTACAGCCAGGTGGTGTGGTTCCTGACGCAGATCACCAAGTGTACCTATCGCTGCGTGATCAACGACGCCCGCTGCACGATCAACCGTACGAAGAACGAAGCGGGCATTGATGAAGAGTCCTCCGTCGCTGTGACGATGACCGCCACCTTCTTTGAGACCATGGTGGGCGGCGTGCCGGACGAGGCGCTGCCTTCCGATACCAAGAGGTAAGCATCCGCTCTGTATGACACAGTAAGAACCCCTCCCCCGGGCTTCCGGGGGAGGGATTTTCCGGTTTTGCTAAAGATTCAGCAGCGCAAGCGCCGCCAGGATCAGCAGGATGCCGGGCCGCTGACGCTTGGTCAGCCGCTCCCGGAAGAACACGGCGCTCAGCCCCAGAACCAGAAGGATCGTTGCGACGCTGTAGGTGGGATAGACGACCGTGGCAGGAAGCGCCTGCAGGGCGCGCAGCAGCAGGAAGGAGGAGAAGTAGTTCGGAATGCCCACCAAAATCCCCGCGGCAAAGGCGCCGGGATAGAGCTTCTTTTTGCCTCGCGCCCCCTCCGCGGCAGCCAGAACCGCGCAGAGCAGCACCGCGGTCACAAACAGCCAGAAGAAGTACAGCTTGTCCTCGCTGTCGCTGCCGAACTGCTCAAACACCTTTGCCATGGCGTCGGCGCAGCCGCTGGCCGCCAGGGTCAGAAGCAGCAGTACAAAGCCGCTGCGGCCCCGCTTCTGCGTCGTGCCGTCTGACCGCAGCACGATAATGGCGGCCATCGCCAGCCCGATCCCCACCAGGCGCATGGCGGACGGGCGCTCCCGAAAGAGCAGGATGCTGACGCCCAAGGCGATGATCAGACCCAGCCGGGCGAAGGCGGAGGTCAGGCCTGCGCCGTTGCTGCGGATGCTGGACTGCATACAGATCAGGGCCAGCACGAAGAATATGCCGCCGCCGATCCCGCAGACCAGGGTGATCCAGCTGCCCGTCCCGATCAGATGCCTGTCGGGCAGCATGAAGAACGAGATCACAACGCAGGTCAGATAGTTGCCCAGCAGGATCCCGTAGCGGTTTCCCTTCTGGTTTCGAAAGCATTTGAGCACGATCGCCATGGCTGCGCTGGCCGCCACGGCAAGGATCAAATACAGCATGATGGTCTCCTCCCGGTTTTTGATCGCTCTGCTTTGGGCATTATACCAGCAAAGCGGCTGAAAATCAACCCAAAGAATCATTCATTCAGCCCTGCGGATCGCCGGAACGGGGCTCCGGCGCGTTTTTTGCACTTTTTGCGGAAAAAGCCCGGGTATTTTTTCAGTTTTAGTGGTTGACGGGACAGTACAGGCAAGATATAATAGTACGGACAACAGAGCGGATCCCCTCCAGGGGGCCTTTCGACGCCCTGCGGCGGATCCGGAGAGGTTGGAATGAACGATGGAAAGCAACAGCCTGAAGCAAGCCCAGCGGGAGCTTGACCGCTTCCTTCGGCCGCTCCCGGAGCGGCTGCGGGAGCTGTTCGGCACCGTGCAGTACGACGCGGCACTGAAAAAGCTGGAGGAGGCGGAGGATCCGTCTCCGGAATGGGTCGCGGCGCAGCTCCGGAGCCTTCGGGTCAAGGCGCAGACCATCCGGGCCGCCGTCTCCGAGTTGTCTGAAAAACTGACGGCCCTGCTGAACCGGTACATTGATGCAGGGGGGACGGACGCGCTGCGGATCGCCCACGCCAGGGAGGAGCTTCTGTTCCTGCAAAAGACGTTGGACGATCAGGCTGCCCAGGCCGCGCGGCTGGAGCAGCTCAAGCAGAGCACAGCCCTGCTGCTGGTCCAAAAGGATCAAATGGACGCGCTGGAGCTGGCGCGGCTCCGGCAGAAGCTGGGAAAGCGGGAACGGCAGTGATCCCCGGCACGCCTGCGGGCCGTCTCGGGGCGCAAGATCAGAGGAGAAAGGAGCGACAGATATGAAAAAAGGAATCACGATCGCCGGAATCGCGGCTCTGGGCGTCGGCCTTGTCGCTCGGATCGCCCTGGCGATGGAAAAGTCCAGCATTATCGTGAACACCTCGGCGGCTTCCTTCAGACTTTTCGTCTGGGCGGCACGGGGTCTGCTATTGTTCGGTACTGCCGTGGTGGCTGCCGTTGTGCTCAGACTCGTGCTGGCCCGAAGCGAGGCCAGGCAGATGGAAAAGCGGATGGACGCCCTGCGAACCGCGGATCGCAAGTCCAAGGCGCCCCTGTCCACAGAGTCGGGCCGCTTCAATGAGGAAAAGATGCGGGAGCTGCTGCAGAGCCTGTTCACCACTGCACCGGCCCAGCTTGCGGCCTACCGGCCCCGCTTCCAGGTCCAGCTGGACCGGATGAACGAGTACCAGGCAAATCTGAAGCGCCTGCTCCGGAACAACGACGCCACCGAGCTTTCGGAGGCGGAGGCCTTTCTGGACAAGCTGGAGCAGAATATGTTCGGCAAGATGCGCCAGGTCTACAACCTGCTGATGATGTACGACGAAACCGCGCCCATCGAGGAGCTGCAGACGTCCCTTGACGACGCCCTGACCCACAACGACCGGGTGCTGGATCAGGCAAGGAAGCTGAACGCCACCGTCACCGAGTATATCAACAACCAAGGCGGCACACAGGAATCCCTCGGCTCTGTGGAAGCCTTTATCAAAGTATTACAGGAGGAATTGACATGAAAAGGATCATCTCGCTCGTGCTTGTGTTTGTTCTGCTGGCCTCGGCGTTTGCCGGGTGCCGGGAGGTCTATGACGATCCCGCCTCCGACGTCAAGGAGATCAGCCGGGATGACGCCATCGAGGAAATGAACGCCATCCTCTCCCGCGTGGACGTCTACAACGAGGATGCGCCCATCGACCTGGATATGGTGGACTACTCGGACGAGGCGGACGCGCTGGCGGACATCTCTGTCTTCCCCATCACCGTCCAGGGCAACGGAACGATCAACATTGAGATCGCTGCGGACACGGAGCTCTCCTCCGAATCCCCCGACGACTGGATGAACGTCCTGGCCAAGAAATTCAACCGGGAAAACCATGAATACAACGGCAAGAAGGTGACCGTCACCGTCCGCCAGATCACCGGCGGCGAGGTGGTGACCTATATGCGCGCCGGCCTGTATCAACCCGACCTTTACGTGCCCAGCCACGGCGCCTGGGGCAAGATGCTGGACGCCTCCGGGATCCAGACCGTCACCCTCTGCGACCGGCTCCTGGGCAACACTGCCGGCATTCTGATCTCCGACAAGGTCTATGACGGCTTCATCGAGAAGTACAAGGAGGTCACCATGAAGACCGTGGTGGAGGCCACCATCAACGGCGATCTGACCTTTGCCTACACCTACCCATACGCCTCCAGCACCGGCCTGAATATGCTGACCATGATCCTGGCGGCCTTCGACCCGGAGAATCCCCTTTCGGAGACTGCCTCCGCCAAGCTGATGGAATACCAGAAGACCGCCCCTCCCACTGCCCACACCACCGCCATCATGCGAAACAACGCCAAGCGGGGCATCGTCAACGCCATGGCCATGGAGGAGCAGGCCTACGTGCTGAACAAGGAGCTGGAAAACTACGTCTACGTTCCCGTGGGCATTCGCCACGACCATCCTGTGTTCACCTTCACCTATGTGGACGCGGAAAAGCAGGAGGCTGCCAAGCTGTTTATCAACTACTGCCTGACCGACGAGGCCCAGAAGCTGGGCACGGAGAAGGGCTTCAATCGCCATGAGGACTACGAGGGCCAGGATCCCGGTCTGGACGGCATGGGCTATCTGGCCGCCCAGAAGCTCTGGAAGCAGAACAAGACCGGCGGCCGTCCCGTCATCGCGGTGTTTGTCACCGACGTGTCCGGCTCCATGCGGGGCAACAAGATCGCCAGTCTGAAGGACGCGCTGGTGCGCTCCGCCCAGTTCATCAGCTCCGAAAACTATCTGGGTCTGGTGACCTACTCCACCGACGTCCACGTGATGCTGCCCATCGAGCAGTTCGACGCCATGCAGCGGGCAAAATTCTCCGGCGCGGTGAAGCAGATGAGCGCCAACGGCGGCACCGCCATCTACGACGCCACCATGGCGGCCGCCAAGATGCTGCTGGATAAGCAGAAGGAGATCCCCGATGCGATCCCCGTCATGTTCGTCCTCTCCGACGGACACCAGGAGGGCGGCGTCAATCTGAGCCGCATCCTGCCCATTGTCAAGGCTCTGAAGATCCCCATCTACACCATCGGCTTTGATATGACGGAGGAGGACGAGGAGGAGATGCGGAAGCTCTCCCAGGTCTCCGGCGAGGCCGATCTGACCGACGCCGGGGAGAAGGACGTGGTCAACGTCCTCCGCGGCCTGCTGAACAGCCGCACGTAACAAACCCGCCCAACGGCTGCCTGAATGATCCGGTTCAGGCAGCCGTTTCAGCGTGTCAAAAAAGTTGAAAGTTGAAAATTGATAGTTGAAAGTTGTGGTATCGTTCAAATTGCCATTTGACCGATGAGAAGAAAAGCGGAAATATCCAGCTCAATGATTCTTATTACTGAGTAATTACAGGTCGAAAAAACGAAAAGAGTCTATTTCGCAGCTTGGATTTCCTTTTTTAAATGGCAATTTAAAAAACACCTTCATTTTCAACTTTCAACTTTCAATTTTCAATTCTGCTTGCATCCAGGAAAAATGAATGCAGGGAGTTCTTTGACGGTTTGAGGCGCGCCCTGCGTCTTATCGCTGCTTGTCCCGGTATTCATTCGGGGTACACCCGGCGTACTTTTTGAAGACCTTGGCGAAGTGGCCCTGGGAGGAAAAGCCCAGATAGGCCGAGATCGCGGAGGCAGTCTTGTCGGAATAGCGGAGGAGGCGCTGGGCTTCCTCCGTTTTTTCATGCAAAATGAAATCCGTCAGGGTCATGCCGGTCTCCTGCTTGAATTTCGCGGAAAGGTATGGGCGGCTGAGGAAGAATTCCTCGGCCATGGCCTCCACGCTGATGGGCTCGGAGAGATGGCAGCGGACGTAGTTCGCCACGTCCAGGGCCAGCTTGCTCTCGTGGCTTCCCCGGTGCAGCTTCTCCACCTGCTCGGTGAATTCCAGAATCATATTGTACTGCAGGTTCATGATCTTGCTGTAGCTGGTGAGCAGCTCGGCGCGCTGGATAAAGGCGTCGGAGAGGGAAAAGGCGTCGTCCTCCCGCATCCCGCCGCGGATGGCCGCACCGGGATCCCGGAAAGCCGCTCCATGGAGCGGGCCAGGTACTCGTGATCCACTTGCTGCACCGAAAACGCCTCCTGTCTGTGCTATCTTGTTACTATTTTACGAAAATCCTTACGAAAATGCAATACTTTTTCGGGAAAATCTGCTATGATAGCATTGTGAAAAAGCCGGACAAGCGAAGGAGGAAAAAAACAACTATGGAGCAATATGAGATCGAACACAATCGAGTGTTAAGAGAATTCGGCGCGGAGTGCACCGTTTTGTTAAAGTCCGACGGCGCTTTTCCTCTGGAAAAGCCCTGCGAACTGGCTTTGTACGGCAGCGGGGCGCGGCGGACCGTCAAGGGCGGCACGGGCTCCGGCGAGGTCAATTCCAGAACCTTCGTAACGGCGGAGGCTGGCCTGGAGGCGGCGGGCTTTACCGTTACCACCAAGCCCTGGCTGGAGCACTACGGCGCGCTCTGGCAGGCGGAGAAGAAGCGCTTCCTCCGAAGGTTGAAACGCGACGCGCTGAAGCGGGGGACTCTGGCAGTTCTGAGCGATATGGGCGCCGTCATGCCTGAGCCGGAATATCAGCTCCCGCTGGAGGGCAGCGGCGAGGCCGCCATCTACGTGCTGGCCCGGATCTCCGGCGAGGGCTCAGATCGAAAGCCGGTTCCCGGCGACATTCTGCTGACAAAAACGGAAATACGGGATATTCTCACCCTCAATCGGAAATACAAGCGCTTTCTGCTGGTTCTGAACGTGGGCGGGGTGGTGGATCTCTCCCCGGTGACGGAGGTGCGGAACATCCTTCTGCTCAGCCAGCTGGGCGTGGAGACCGGCAGCATTCTGGCGGATATCCTGCTGGGAAAGGCCAACCCCTCCGGCAAGCTGAGCACCACCTGGGATAGCTGGGACGCTGCTTCGAAGCTCGGCAGCTTCGGCGACCGGGACGACACCCGCTACCGGGAGGGGATCTACGTCGGCTATCGCCGCTTCGGCAGCACGGGTCAAAAGCCCCTGTTCCCCTTCGGCTTCGGCCTGAGCTATACCGCCTTTACCCTGCGCCCGGGCAGGCTCCGCAGAGAGGGAGAACAGATCCTGGCGGAGGTCCGGGTGAAGAACACCGGAAGATATCCCGGCAAGGAGACCGTTCAGCTCTACGTCTCCCAGCCCTGGGGGAGGCTGGATAAGCCCTTCCAGGTTCTGGCAGCCTTCGGGAAGACCGAAAGCCTGCAGCCCGGAGAGGAGACGACGCTCTGCCTCAGCTTTTCGCTGCGGGAGCTGGCCTCCTACGACGAGGCCCGGGCCTGCTGGATCCTGGAGCCCGGCGACTACCTTCTGCGCCTCGGCAATTCCAGCGCCGCCCGCCCTGCCGCCGTTCTTCGTCTGGACGGGGAGGCCATCGTCAAGCAAGTGAAAAACTGCCTCGGCAAGCCGGATTTCCGGGACTGGAAGCCGGAAGCGCCCCAAGCGCAGCCTGTGGACGGCCTGCCCGTGCTGCACTTCCGGGCAGCCGATCTGGAAACGGAGACCGTGGATTACGAGCTGCCGCAGGAGATCGACCCGCTGGTGGCGGGGCTGGACGAGGAGACGCTCTGCCTGCTGAACATCGGCGCTTTCAAACAAAAGGGGGCGCAGGGCGTCGTCGGCAACGCCGCGAACGCCGTTGCCGGAGCCGCGGGGGAGACTGCCTCCTGCCTCCGGGATCAAGGCGTCCCCGCCCTGGTCATGGCCGACGGCCCTGCGGGACTGCGGCTGAGCCGCCGCTATACGAAGGACGAGACCGGCGTCCACCCGCTGGACGGCTCCATGCCGGAGACCGTCATGGAGCTGATGCCCGCCCCGGCGGCCCTTGCCATGCGGCTGCTGGAGAAGCGGCAGAAGGCAGAGGCCCCGATCTATGAGCAGAACTGCACCGCCATCCCCATCGGCACGGCCCTGGCCCAGAGCTGGAACCTGGAGCTTGCCCGGCGCTGCGGCGACATTGTGGGCGACGAAATGGAACGCTTCGGCGTCCAGCTCTGGCTGGCCCCTGCTTTGAATCTCCACCGGGACGTCCGCTGCGGACGGAATTTTGAATACTTTTCCGAGGATCCCCTGCTCTCCGGCAGCTTTGCCGCTGCCATCACCCGGGGCGTGCAGGCCCATCCCGGCTGCGGCGTGACCGTCAAGCATTTTGCCGCGAACAACCAGGAGACTAATCGCTACAGCTCCAACAGCCAGGTGAGCGAGCGGGCTCTGCGGGAGCTCTATCTGCGGGGCTTTGAGATCGCTGTCCGGGAGGGCCGGCCCCACGCCCTGATGAGCTCCTACAATCTGATCAACGGCGTCCACAGCTCGGAGCGGTGGGATCTGATCCAGGACGTGCTGCGGGCGGAGTTCGGCTTTGCGGGTATCGTGATGACCGACTGGATCCTTTCCAGTATGTATTACGGCAAGCACAAGTACCCCGCCCCCAACGCTGCAAGAATCGCGGCGGCCGGGAACGACCTCGTCATGCCCGGGGGCAAGGGGGATCTGAAAGCCATGCTGAAAGGGCTGGAAACGGGCCTGGTGACCCGGGAGCAGCTGGAGATCAACGCGACGCGGGTCGTGAAGATGGCAAGAACGCTTGCCACGCCGGACGGGGAACAAGAAGCCGGGAGGGGCTGACATCCTCCAGCTTCTGACCTACGCCACCAGCTACAATATGCTGCCCGCCGTCCGGGATCTGGACGTGCCTGTGCTGCTGGTGAACCTGCAAAAGAAAAAGGCCCCCGATTACGCCAACACCGACACCGCCACCTGGCTGGGCCAGCTCTACGCCTGCGGGGCCGTGGGCGAGATGGTGGTGGATCTGGAGCGGGCAGGGAAGCGCCATGCCGTGCTGACCG
>JAEEGJ010006831.1_pt1 | contig 33676 bp, 26 predicted proteins | sample 8958761 | NCBI WGS metagenome assembly JAEEGJ01 (sample SAMN16246546, study PRJNA631951) | gut metagenome | biome: gut microbiome; feature: rumen; material: RS-attached | host: Bos | place: Iran: Karaj | collected 2018-10
CCACGATGAGAAAAAAGAAAGGACGCCTGGGCAGAACCGCAGGCATCCTGTTCTTATTGGCTTACGCCTATTACGCGTGGTCTCTGTTTTAATTCTTACGCTTCATCACACTGCGTACAAAGTACCAGATCAGCAGAGCGTACATAATCAGTGAGAGCCACTCGGCCATATGTGAACCGGTCCATGAATCGGCCATAAAGAGGTCCAGACCGGCAAATCTCAATGCCGCACTTACCACGCCCATCAGCGCACCGCCGGCAATGAAACCTGAAGCCAGAAGTGTGCCGTGCTCAACACGTGCTGTGTTGACGGCGGGATCGATTGAACGGCTGCTTACATACCAGTTGATGAATCCGCCTACCACCAGAGGAATATTGAGCTGGAACGGGATGAACATACCCAGGGCAAATGCCAGAGCCGGAATCTTGAAGAAGTTCAGTATCAGGGCAATCACAGCACCGGTAGCGTAGAGCCACCAGGGAGCGCCTGTACCTGACATGAGCGGGTCAATCACAGCAGCCATGGCGTTGGCCTGCGGAGCAACCAGAGCGTTATCACCTACAAAACCGTAGGTCTTGTTCAGGATAATGAGCACGCCGCCAACAGTCAGGGCCGATACCAGAGTACCCAGGAACTTCCAACCCTGCTGAACTGCAGGAGTAGACCCCAGCCAGTAACCGATCTTGAGGTCAGTGATGAAACCGCCGGCCATTGAAAGCGCAGTACAAACCACGCCTCCCATAATCAGGGCCGATACGATTCCGGCAGTGCCCTTAAGACCGACTGCAACCATGATTACGGATGCAAGGATAAGAGTCATCAGAGTCATGCCTGATACGGGATTGGTACCTACAATGGCAATGGCGTTGGCAGCAACGGTGGTGAACAGGAAAGCAATTATTCCCACAACCAGGATACCTACAACGGCATGCATCAGGTTGAAATCCATCACACCGAAATAGAAGAATGCAAACACTGCAACCAGTGCTACTATGATACCTATTATAACTATCTTCATGGGCAGGTCACGCTGAGTGCGCTCAACCTGTACATCGGCAGCACCCTTGCCACCCTTGAGTTCACGTCCTGCAAGGCTCACTGCGCCCTTGATAACGGGCCATGACTTGATAATACCCAGAATACCGGCCATTGCAATACCGCCAATACCGATATGGCGTGCATAGCTTGAGAATATCTGCTCAGGCTCCATGCCTGCAACTGCATCAGTAACGGCAGGATTGAGTGACTGCAGGAAAGCATCACCCAGCATAGGCAGTATGGGAACGATAATGAACCATACCACTGCTGATCCAGCGGCTATTATGCATGCGTACTTAAGACCTACAATGTAACCCAGACCAAGCACAGCCGCACCTGTATTGATGCTGAACACCAGCTTTGCCTTTGTAGCCAGGGCCGATCCCCATGCACAAACCCTTGAGGTGAAGTTCTCGGTCCAGAGTCCGAATGTTGAAACAATGAAATCATAGATACCGCCTATGATACCAGAAACCACCAGAGGCTTGGCCTGTCCGGCACCCTTCTCACCTGAGATAAGCACCTGTGTGGTTGCTGTAGCCTCGGGGAAAGGATACTTTCCGTGCATATCCTTTACAAAGTACTTGCGGAAAGGTATCAGAAACAGGATTCCCAGAACACCGCCCAGCAGTGAGCTGATGAATACCTGCATAAAGTTCACAGTCATGTCAGGATACTTGGCCTGAAGTATGTAAAGAGCAGGAAGAGTAAAGATGGCACCTGCAACAATCACACCCGAGCATGCACCGATGGACTGTATGATGACGTTCTCTCCGAGTGCGCCCTTGCGCTTGGCGACTGATGACACACCCACGGCAATGATAGCAATAGGTATTGCAGCCTCGAACACCTGACCCACCTTAAGGCCAAGATAAGCAGCTGCTGCAGAGAACAGTACAGCCATCAATAGACCCCATCCCACTGACCAGAGATTGGCCTCGGGATAGACCTTGTCGGGTTTCATTATCGGTTCGTAAGACTCTCCTTGTTTTAGTTCGCGATAAGCGTTTTCCGGCAGTTCAACCGGCTTTTTCTCCTCTTCCATATTGTATTTACAGTTAGTCGAACAATTCGCGAATATAGATATTATCTCAAAATAAAGAATTACATTTGGTCCACAAAAACCATATTTACTAACTATCAATTATATGAAAAAGGATTTGTTTTTTGCAGCAGCTGCCGTAATGGCTTTGGTTGCAATACCTATGCAGGCACAGAATTCAAGAATCGTTGAAGAGGGAGGTTCAGGCCCCTATAAAGCCATCATGATGGAAGAGGCCACTCTTACAACCCACACCATTTTCCGCCCGCAGGATCTGAGCAAGTTTGACAAGAAGAACCCGCTTCCCATTGTAGTATGGGGTAACGGAGGTTGTGCAAACTCACCCAGCGGCCATGTCAATTTCCTTAACGAAGTTGCTTCACAGGGATTCCTTATCGTAGCTATCGGCCCCAGCAACTATCAGCAGCAGGAGGCTCCGCGTCCCGGTCAGACCGGTGATGTTCCCCGTATGGGTGGCGGAATGCCCGGCGGTATGGGTGGTCAGCGTCCCCAGGGTGCTCCTCAGGGTGGCCAAGGTGGCGGCATGCCCCGTATGGGTGGCATGGGAGGCGGTATGCCTCAGATGGGCGGTGGAATGCCCGGTGGTGGCGGCATGGGCGGCGGAATGTCCATGGGTGACCCCGAAGGCCTGAAGCAGGCTCTTGAATGGGCTATCGCTCAGAACTCTGACAAGAACAGCCCCTACTACGGCAAGCTTGATGTTGAGAATATTGCTGCAGCAGGTATGTCATGCGGCGGTCTGCAGGCTCTCCACATGTCAGATGAGGCACGCATCAAGACCATCCTGGTCATGAACAGCGGTTTCTTCGGCACCGATGAGAGTGAGGACAAGGCCAGCCTTGCCAAGATGAAGCAGAAATCAGTTATCTGGATCCTGGGCGGTTCAACCGATATCGCATGGGAGAACGGTAATGATGACTTCAAGCGTATGGCAGGTTCAATGCCCGCATGCCTCGTAAGCCTTGACGGCATCGGCCACGGCGGTACTTACATGCAGCCCAACGGCGGCGACTACGCAAAGGTTGCAGGCGCATGGCTCAAATGGTGGCTCAAGAATGACAAGGAGGCCGGCACAATGTTCACCGGCAATGAGCCCGGTGTCAGCAAGATGGCCGGTTGGATGATTGAGCGCAAGAACATCAAGTAAGTTCATTCACACCCTATCAAAAACAGAACGCGCCCCAGTCGGGGCGCGTTTTTCTTTCTTAGCTAAAACAGAATCCCAATTGGATCCATCAACCTAATTATTTATAGTCTGAAGAAAGAGTAGTAGACTTTATCTGCCTTTTCTGTCTGTTTCTGCTCATTCATGTAGTTGAGATTCTCAAACTGGTCACGGTCAAAGCTGTAAACGAGTTCCTTGTCGCTCAACTTGCAGATACGAGCCTTTTTGATGAGGGTTTCTCCTCCATCACGTTCCTCGCAGAATGTCAGGCTACCGTCAGGTCTCAGTGAATAATGTCCCTCCATAGTCACCATGTTGGCAACTGTCAGCGGAGCATCACCGTACATCACGTAAGAGTTGGGACTGATGACCAAATTCCACTTACGCTTGTTGACAGTAGTGTTCTTCTGGATTCTCTTGGCATCACGGTAATATACCACATCTGAGAAATACCAGTTTCCTTCTATCCTCCTCTTCCAGTACATGAACCTGAGTCCCTGTACATAACTCCAAATTTTTCTCATATTAGTTTCCTCCTTTTCTTTTCAGTCCTTCAATCTATTATCAGTCTCGCACTATTGTTTATCATTCATTGTCATAATCCAGTACACGGCCATTGAACTTAACCTCCCAATCATCAACCGATGCGGTAAATTCTATAGGTCTGTAGACAGTGTAAATGTTCAAGCCAAGTACAAAGGTGTATTGGAGTCCCAGTTCCATATTGTCTTCCGGAAGAACACCGGACAACTGAATAATCTGGGACTGTCCCTTTGCACCACGATAGAATGTTCCGTCATATTCAAACGGATCAACGTCAAAGATCACCTCAACATAATGCTTTCCGTCCTTCAGCTCCTCAGGAATTACGTAAAGGTGGTTGCAATCCTTCCTATCAGAGGAGAGTTTGTCTGTTGCAATAAAGTCAGCATTCTCTGCACCGCATTTAACGGGTTCACAACCCTCATAGAATACGATGTCCTGATGCTTGGCATTCGGAACCCAACGGCTGTCCTGGCCGTCAACTACAAACAAACCTTCTGTAGGCATTCCGTGGAGCACCACCTTACGGACATGCATAAGTCCCTTTAGCTGCTCATCACTGGAAATGTCGCAAACTTTAAAACCAATACTGTTTGAGATGTGATGGAACTGAAGATTGACCATCTCGAAACTCTGATCACATCTCATGTCAACAGCATTTGAGGCCAACGGGCCCTTCTTAATATCATTGGGTGTGAAAGATATGGCGTATGAGCCATCTTTGTGATAACTCACGCTACTGACATGGGGATAATAAGCGCTCACCTTCATTGAGCCGCTTGAAAGACTGGATGTAATCAGATTAGCGGTTCTGACTCCTTCAGTCTCATAAACCGGACAATTGTCAACAATAAAATCCTTTTTCTCATTGTCAACACCTACCAGACCGAAAGCGATCTTGGAATCCAGGTAGGCATAATTAGTCTGAGCACTGTAATCATACACAATCTTGGTGCCGATTACATGATCTGCCACATTTGACTTTGTATTCATGGGCAGAGACTTGCTCTTGGTATTGCTGGCAACAGATATATTAAATATGGTCTTGGTCTGCTGATCATATGATACAACAATGACGCTATCCTCTTTAGCACATGAGGATAACAGCATTGCCGCTGTTGCGATAATAGTCCATTTTATTGCGGTAAGTTTCATTTGGCTTGGGTTTGATTTCCGTACCAAAGATAAAATACTTTTTCATCCGGCAATGTTGGAAAATAGGTGGACTTGCATATTCTGACTAAAATTATTCATGACTTTAGACAAGTGTTTAAAAATGTAAAAATGGCCTTTTGAACGTTTTTAAACAAAAAATGGGGCTCTTGAAAGCTATTTACTAAATTTGCACAAACAATTGAAAACTGCTATGAACATTCTCATTAATGACGGCATAATACTGCCCATGACGACCTCTGAGGGCGATAATCTGTATTTCAAGGGATACGTCGGAATTGAAGGAGAGAAGATCTCTTTTGTCAGTTCTGACCGTAAAGACGCTTTGAATTTCGTCGCCAGCCATCCCGATGCAAGACAGATTGACGCCACCGGTAAGATTGTTATGCCCGGACTGATAAATACCCACACTCATGTTGCAATGGCGCTCCTGCGAGGTATATCTGATGATGTTCCTCTGATGGAATGGCTTGAGCAGCACATCTGGCCCATTGAAGGAAAGATGGGTTATCAGGAGGTTTTTGACGGTGCCAGACTGGGCATCCTGGAGATGCTCATGGGAGGTACCACCACCTTTGTAGATATGTACCCGTATGAGGAGGCCGTGGCTGAGGCCGCTGAAACTGCAGGCATACGCGCACTGGTAAGCCCTTGCCCCATGGATTTCAGAATGGATCATTTTGAGAATGACTGGAAGCAGGTTCAGAAAAGGTTCTCATCAAGCCGTCTGGTTTCAATGTGGATGGGCCCGCACGCCATCTATACCCTTTCGGGCGAACACCTGCAACGCTCAATCAGCCTGTCCAAGGAACTGGGCGTAGGAAGCCACGTCCATCTGGCCGAGACTCAGACTGAGCAGAATAACAGCATGGCTCAGTACGGAATGAGTCCTACCGAGTATTTTGAGAAAGCGGGTCTGTTCACCACCAAGACTCTTGCAGCACACTGCGTAGTAATGTCTGACCACGATATTGAGATTCTGGCCAAAAACGGAGTATCAGTTGCCCACAATCCCCAGAGCAATATGAAACTTGCATCTGGCATTGCTCCTGTAAAGAAGATGCTTGATGCCGGCATAAATGTATCATTAGGTACTGACGGTGCTTCATCAAACAATGACCTTGACATGTGGGAAGAGATGCGCACAGCTTCACTCCTGCAGAAGGTAAGCACTCTTGATCCCTGCGCAATACCGGCATACACTGCCCTGCAGATGGCTACTGTCAACGGTGCCAAGGCCATCGGACGCGAAGGCGAACTGGGTGTTCTGGCAGACGGCGCTTTGGCCGATATACTGCTCGTTGATATTGAAAAAGCGCATCTTTATCCGCATACCAACCTCATTTCAGAGCTTGTTTACAGCGCTCACGCATCAGATGTGGATACTGTCATAGTGAACGGCAATATCGTGGTAGAAAACCGCAAATGCCTTACTATGAACGCCCAAGAGGTGTGTGGTACGGCGCAAAAGCATATTGACGCCTTGATGGCAAAATAAAAAAGTGCAAATAGCGGATAAAAAAGTTGCATTTGCTTTTGGCAGATAAACCCAAAACTCTTACCTTTGCACCGCTTTCACAAAAAGCACCTGCGGCAATTGACGCCGAGCCGAGAGCAAAGAGAAGTTTACTTATCTTTGCCGAGGCGAGAAAGTCAATCGCGCATTTACGCAGGAAATGCGGCAATAGCTCAGTTGGTAGAGCACGACCTTGCCAAGGTCGGGGTCGCGAGTTCGAGTCTCGTTTGCCGCTCAAAAGTAGATCTTTGATTTATTTAGAAATGCCCAGGTGGCGGAATTGGTAGACGCGCACGTTTCAGGTGCGTGTGCCGCGAGGTGTGCAGGTTCGAGTCCTGTTCTGGGCACTTCTCTGGAGAGATGGCGGAATTGGTAGACGCGCTACTTTGAGGGGGTAGTGACAGTTATGTCGTGTGAGTTCGAGTCTCATTCTCTTCACTTATTTACAAATTCGCTGGAGTATTGCCGCAGGCAAAAATCCAGAGGATTTTTTCTGCGGCAATAGCTCAGTTGGTAGAGCACGACCTTGCCAAGGTCGGGGTCGCGAGTTCGAGTCTCGTTTGCCGCTCCAAATTATGAATTACTAAGCAGCTTGTCTTTCTAAGAACAGGTTGCTTTTTTTGTTGAATATCGAATGAAAAGAACTACAACATTCCTACTGGCTTTAATGTCAGTACTTTGTTTGCAAGCCCAAAACAAGCACACAATCAGTGGCTACATCACCGATAAGGCTAGCAAAGAGACACTGATCGGTGCCACAATCCTTGACCTCAAGAGCGGTCGCGGAACAACCACCAACGAGTACGGATTCTACTCCATCACCCTACCCGACGGTCCCGTAGAGATCCGTACAGGATACGTAGGCTACAAGCCCGTAGTCGTTCCGTTCACACTGAGCCGCGATACCATAATAAACGTAGGAGTTCCCACAATTGACGAACTTAACGAGGTTACAATCTACGGTAACCGTGAGATCCTGGGCGTACGCGGCTCACAGATGAGTGCCGTGGATATTCCCATCGAGCAGATCAAAGCCGTTCCCGCCATGTTCGGTGAGACCGATGTTCTCAAGGCCCTTCAGCTGTTGCCCGGCGTACAGGCCGGTACCGAGGCAACCGCAGGTCTTTATGTACGCGGAGGTAATCCTGATGAGAACCTTCTTCTTCTGGACGGCGTGCCTGTATATAACGTGAACCACATGTTCGGTATGTTCTCGGTATTCAATCCCGATGCCATCAAGAACGTAACCCTCTACAAGGGCAGTTTCCCCGCCCACTACTACGGCCGCCTGTCATCGGTCGTAGATATCCGCATGAAGGACGGTGACATGGAGAAGTATCACGGAAACGCTTCCATCGGACTCATATCATCAAAGATAAATCTGGAGGGTCCTATTGTAAAAGGTAAGACATCATTCAACATCTCCGCCCGCCGTACCTACTCGGACATCATGCTGAACTCTGCCATATGGTTGAACAAGCAATTTAATTTTGCCGGCTACGATGAGGACTACAGCATGGGTTACTACTTCTATGACCTGAACGTGAAGCTGAACCACAAGTTCAGCGACCGTGACCGTCTGTATGTAAGCTGGTACAGCGGCGATGATGACATCTACTTCAATTACAAGAGTTCAGGCGGCCAGTACAAATCCAAGACCAAGCTTGACTGGCGCTGGGGCAACACCGTATCAGCCATTCGCTGGAACCATGTGGTCAACCCCAAGCTCTTTATGGACGTAAGCGCCAACTACACCCAGTACCGCCACAGGATGGGCATCACCATCAATGAGAAAGACAAGGTCAACAGGACCGATGCCACCACTGCAATCAAGATGAAATCAGGTATCTACGACGCCTCTTTCCGCACTGATTTCCACTGGTCACCATCGGCCAAGCAGGAGATCAGGTTCGGCGGCAGTTACACTCACCACAAGTTTACGCCCGATGTCATGAACCTGAGCATGAACAGCACACAGACCATGGACAACGACTCCATCAAGAATGACAACTTCAACCAGTCATACGGTTCAAAGGATGTCATTGCGCATGAGTACCAGGTCTATGCCGAGGATGACATTGAACTGACCGATATCATCAGATTCAATTTGGGCGCCGGATATGCGGGATTCAGCGTAAACGGCCGCTACTACAACTCTCTGGAGCCCAGACTTAGCGCCCGTTTCCTCATAACCGATGACCTTTCAATCAAGACCGGCTATGCTTACATGACTCAGTATGTACACCTGCTCTCAAATAATGTGATAAGCCTGCCCACAGACCTTTGGGTACCTGTAACCGATAAGATCGAACCGGAGCATTCACACCAATGGGCATTGGGCGCCGCCTACAGCATTGAGGGACTGGCCGATTTCACTCTGGAGGGTTATTACAAGCACATGAACAACCTGATTGAGTACAAGGAGGGATCAACCTATCTGTCCGGCGATACCGACTGGCAGAACAAGATTGCCCTTGGCCAGGGCTGGAGTTACGGCATCGAGTTCATGGCACAGCGTTCTGTGGGCAGGCTCAACGGCTGGATTGCGTACACCTGGAACAAGTCACAGCGCAGGTTTGACCGTCCCGGCATGACACTTAACGGCGGACGTACGTTCGATGCCAAGTATGACCGTCGCCACAAGCTCGACATTACCTGCAGTTACAAGTTCAGTGACAGGTTCGACATGTCGGCCACATGGCTCTATGAGACCGGAAACTGCGGTACGATATATACCCAGTACTATACTTCGGCACCCCTTGCCAATGATGAGGATGAGTTGTACCCCTACACCACCACTATCGGCTATTATGACAACCGAAACAATTTCCGTCTCAATCCCACACACAGACTGGACCTGAGTTTCAACTGGCATCGCAAATTCAGTGAGAGGGTAAGCCGCACACTCAATCTGAGCGTTTATAACGCATACAACCGTCGCAACCCGTTCCTTGTATACGTTTACTCTGACAGCTATTATGACGGGAACCAGATAGTAGAGGATCGCAAACTGCGTCAGCTCACCCTGTTCCCCATCCTTCCCACTATCAGTTACGCAATATCATTCTAAAGTTATGAAACAGTTTGGCACCATCATATTGGCAGCCGCAGTCATAATCTGCGCAGCATGCACCAAGGACATTGAGTACACAGGTCCGGACAGCGAGCGTATGCTTGTAGTAAACAGCATAACCAAATCCGGCAATATACCCGTGTTCAGAGTTAGCCACAGTGCATTCTTCCTGGACTCACATTACACCGGCACTACCCTGAAAGATGATGTCACAATCGATGTTGACATTAACGGCGTAACACGCCCGGCTGCTTATGTAGACAGTATTCATGGTTTTTCAGACGGCAGAATAATCAAGGACGGTGATATATTATCAATACGCGCATCCCATCCCGAGTACGGAACAATACGTGCCACCGACACTGTCCCCAATGCACAGAACTGCCTGTTCACTGACTACCGCAAGGAGTATGTTCCCACCCCGACCATGTCAGAACTGTTTGATGATCCCTATTCAATCTTTGACGGCTCTGAAGTTGACTCCGTTTGGGTTACCGAAATAGAAATTCAGGGTATTGACAACGAAAGGGATTTCTACATGCTGTCCATCGAGCCCTCCCTCATCTACTACAAATACACCGACTGGATAGGTGATTATGACACCATTAAACAGGCTCTGCATTTCAATATCCCTGCTGAGACCAAGATACTGTTGGGACAGGCCGATGAGGCCACCGCGCTCTTGGAAGATACCGAGTCTGACAGCCAGTTTGAATGGGGCAAGCAGGAATTCATGTTTGATGACCTTTACATAAAGGACGGAAACAAGTTCAGTTTCAACATCATGATGGAAACGCCCGATACGATGGAATACATCTTAACCTCATCTGAGGACGGATACGTATATGAGACTGCCCCCTTCTCTGTCGCAGACAAGATTAAAGATGAGGTCATTTATGAGGTAACCGTCAAGCTGTACGTTCTCTCCGATACCTACTACTATTATCACAAATCAGTTAATGATTACAGGGATGCCGATGATCTGTCATTCCTTTCAGAACCGGTAACCATAATACACAATGTAAAGGGCGGCGCAGGCATTGTAGCCACCTACACCTCAAAGACATTCCACAAGGAATACAAGTGCAAGTTCAAATAAGCCCAAACGCACACAAAAGGGACGGTTCTATCTGTGTGAGGCCAAACAGATAGAACCGTCCCTTTTGTGCTCAACTGTACCAATTTTTATATATTTGCTAGGTAATTGTTTTATTTATGAGAATATCAAGAATCCTTTTTGCAGTTATCCTTGCTTGCGCAATCACCTCCTGCGGCAGCCTGCGCCGTATAGGGTATGAGAACGGTCATGAGTACGTTGACCTTGGCCTGAGTGTCAAGTGGGCGACAATGAATATGGGTGCCTCGGCTCCTCAAGAATCCGGAGAGTATTATGCCTGGGGTGAATTGGAACCCAAGGAAGTATATAACTGGTCGTCATACCGTTTCCGTACTGAGGGAGATACTGTGTATGATGTAAAGTTATCCAAGTACAATACAAAAAAGAATCACGGAACCGTTGATAATATAACGTCTCTTTTAAAGGCCGATGATGTGGCAAATGTAAAGTGGGGTGGCAACTGGCGGTATCCTACAATAGCAGAGATTGAAGAGTTGGCCGATGAGAACAACTGTACCTGGACATGGACGACCAAGAAAGGTGTACACGGCTACAAAGTCAAGAGTAAGAAGAAAGGCTACAAACGCCGTTACATATTCATTCCAGAAACAAGTGAACCTGTAAACTTTGGAATTGAGGATAATAAAGCAAAAGGAACATACTGGTCCAGTTCACTCATAGAGGCATTCTATGCCTGCACGCTCTCTTTCCTTCCCGACAGAATCAGCGTATACGGAGCAGCAGAGCGCCCGGTCGGTCTCCCAATCCGTCCCGTCAGCCCCAAGTGGTAACACACAAAAGGGACGGTTCTATCTGTGTGGGGTGAGATGGATTATGGGTATATAGGGCGAATATATTGTGCTGTGTGTCGGCCTACAAGGCCGATATACGGGGTGATTATATCATATTCATTATCACGGGAACCTGCAATCACATACGCCTGTTCATCATCCTCGCTATCTTTTGTTGATGTATATAGCTGAACTACTTCGCCTTTTCGGAATATCGGATTGTCATCTGAATAAAACGGGTAGACATAATAACCGGTTGCCGGGAGAAATATGGATTGGCCCTCATATCCGGCCTTGTTGCTTGTAACCAGGAATCCATACACACCATTAATTGTATCCCATGTGCAAGTGCAGTTGTCTATCAATTCCTGACATTCATCTTTGGTCGGCATACGCCAACTACCTCCCCATTTGACATGGGCGACATCATCATCCGGTTCCAAATTAACCTTACCATCTTTTTGATCATATCTATCGTAATAGACATCGGTCCCGGAATCATCATCCCCATCCCACATTATTATACAATCTAAGAGGGCATAATTCCCATCTCCATAAACAGTCTTAGTTTCGGTTTCTCCCCATGCATAGTAGGTTCCGGACTCATAGGGCTTTTCGGCCCCGATATTACAAGTAGCCCATTTTACGCTGAGCCCCAAATCAACGTATTCATGACCATTGAGATCTGTTTGGGCCTTACTAGGAGTATTCAGTAGTGATATGGATATCACGCTTAAAAACAAAGGAGACAGTCTTTTCATATCGCAATTTCATTTATTGTTTGCTGTATAAACGGCTAGATAGTATTAATACGTCACTCTTGTGATACAGTCCTTATACTTATTCTGTATTTAATCCATTCGATGAATCTCTTTATGGGTCTGTATTTATAGATGACTGAAGGAGGACCATATGCGCAGGGAAATTCTTCCACATCGCTATCAGTCAATGAAACAAAATCTTCTATTGGAAAATCGTATCTATCAACCATGGCATTAGTAACTGTGTCTTCTTTCATCAAATCATGCACCGACAAGGTATCTGATTGTTTAATAGTGTCAGTTTCCGCATAAGACTTCTTATCAGGTATTGTATCACCTGTATTTGTTTGTATGGAACTGACGGGGACAACTGAAGCTTTTGCCGTACTGGAGATCGCAGACAGCAACAGAAACGATACACTGCATATAATATAGTACCATCCTTTGCGGATGCAGATTCTGAAGGTCCTGAATTTCATATTACCGGCTGTATTTGTTGGACAAAAGTATTGACAGGTCCTGAACAATACAAATTTGAAGCGTTGCAATAGCGTTGCAAATTAGCACAAAAGTCACACAAAAGGGACGGTTCTATCTGTGTGGCGCGCCACACAGATAGAACCGTCCCTTTTGTGTGCTCATCGGCTCCTCCGAACAATCCACTCGCTTATGCCGGTAATACGGGAAACCTGTCTGATACTTGCACCAAATTCCCTCAGCTTACGAATAACATTATTCCTTACTTCTACAGGGCAATTTTCAATAGTATTGGGATCATATTCCCCACATATTGATACAAAATAATCCCGTACCAGTTCATCGTCAATTCTGGATGTTGCATCATAATTGTAGTCTAATATCTTCTGAGCTTTAGGCAACAGTTCGTTTACAAGAACTATAAGTTCATCGATAGGCAGTTTTGCCAAAACAGATTGAGTAGAGCAAACAGGCATGGAGCACCCTTTCGGATTAACATATTCCATCCAACTACTCCAGGTATAATTCTTTACGTCCGATACAATATTAGCCGCAATGGGATTCTGATGGATATATCGGAGCAGAGTCACGAAGTAATCCCAATCGTTTACAGGTTCGCTTCTGAATCGGTCCTGAAAAAAGTGCCCCACCCGATTGTATTTGTTGTTGTAATACTGCGCATAAGGAATTGTAAGGCTTTTGATGGATTCCGCAAGACTTCCATCGTAATCCTTGATAAGCAGATGTACGTGATTAGGCATAAGACAATAAGCATAAAGGCAGCAATGAGGTTGTACAGGATGATCCGTTTCATCCCTTGGATGACATAATCGGTCCATCAGTTTGATGAACTTCCAATAATCAACTTTTGATTGGAAAATCTCTTGCTTGTTTATACCTCTGAGCATGACATGGTATACACCAGTTCCACTGGTAATTCTAGATTGTCGTGGCATAGATTATATGTTTTTCAGTTATTTGATTTGCAAGATACGCAAAATAACACAAAAGGGACGGTTCTATCTGCGTTTAACTGCCTATATTTGAATTCGGAATCAACAATAATTGAAATGAAGAAAGTATTTAAAAGAACGCTATGGGTCTTGTTGGGCATCATTGCAGTTGTTTGCGTTTATTCCTGGATACTATTCGGTCCGTTGGTAAAAGGTGCCATGTCAGTCCAGAAACTTGATGAGGGACTTTACTATATGGAATACAAGGGAGATGACGGATTTGCAGGACTTATTGAACAGGGCGGTGGACGCAGTTCTGACGAACTGGTCGGTTACGTGATTTCTTTCCTGTCAAAGGGCTTTTACAACCCGCCGAAACCCACACCCGCAGCTGTGCCGTACGGTTGCTCCGCGCTCACAGTCCGTACCCCGGATAACGAGATTCTGATGGGTAGGAATTATGATTGGGGAACATCAACGGGTGAACCAGATGCAACGGGTATCATCCTTCACTCCATTCCCAAACGTGGTTATGAGACCATTACTACTTTTGATGGAGATTTCTTTGGATTCGGAGAAGGATGGCTGCCTGAGGGTTTCGTCAACCAGTATCTGGCCTTGAGCGGACTCTTCTTTGCTTTGGACGGTATCAATGAGAAAGGACTTGCTGTTGCAGACCTGATGGCAGGAGACCGTGCAGAGACTCACCAGAACTCGGGAAAGCCGGCGCTTACCACGACATCGGCCATCAGTTACCTTCTTAAGAATGCCGCCGATGTGGACGAGGCTCTTGATCTACTCCGAGGAATCGATATGCATTCCGATATCGGCTCTGCACATCATTATGCCATCTCCGATGCATCCGGACGTAGCGTAGTGGTGGAATACGTTGACAATGAGATGGTTGTGGTGGAGTCACCAGCGGTAGCCAACCATTATTTATGCGAAGCCAAAAGGAATGTCGGACTTTTTGAGGGTGACCACCGATACGAAGAGCTCTGCAACCGTTTCAATCGATTGGACGGTATTATGGACAAGGATAGTCTGCAAGATGCAATACAATCAGTTTCTAATTCCGGTACATGCTGGACTATGGTGATGGATCTTGCGCATCCTTCCGTCACATATTACTCGCGCCGTCACTTTGACACCCCATTCCGGTTCGAATTAACACGTTAACACAACACAACACAAAAGGGACGGTTCTATCTGCGTGGCCCGAAACCACACAGATAGAACCGTCCCTTTTGTGTGATCACTTGAGGAGCTTGTAGCGGGCGAATTTGAGGAGGAGGGTTTTCTCGCCAACGTTGAGGAACTTGATGCGGGCTTTGGTGTTGTCGCCGGAGCCTTCTACTTCAAGGACGCTTCCAATACCAAACCGCTCGTGCTCAATTACGCTACCCACCTTCAGGGCCGATGACTGGGCGGGCGCGGTATCCTTTAGCATGTTCTCCGTTACCTTTTGGAACTTGCCTTGCTGCCAGGGTTTGCGGACCGGCTGCTCAGTTTCAAACTTCTTCTTGGCTTGGAATGTCGGCGCAGAAGAAATCTCACGACGCTGGAATATCGGTTTGGAGTCCTCATCACCGAGCGAGCGGCTGTTCCACGAGGATTTGATACCCTCACTTGGCATATTCAAATATTTCGAGTCGATATCCTTCAGGAAACGACTAGGATATGGATACTCCGTTTTACCATATTTAAGTCTTGTCTTGGCATACAAAAGAGTTAAATACTTTCTTGCACGGGTCATCGCTACATATAAGAGACGTCGTTCTTCCTCTATCTGACGTTCTCCTTCATTCATATCGCTAGGAAAAAGACCTTCCTCAAGTCCAACAATAAACACCGCATCAAATTCCAAACCTTTTGCGGCATGTACTGTCATAAGAGTAACTTTCTCCGTGTCTTCTTCTGTCTCATTATCTTGATCAGTTTTGAGAGATATGATACTCAGATAATCTTCCATGAATATCGACTCATTACCTTCCTCTATCCTGTTTCTGCAAAAATCAGAGATATCGTTAATGAGTTCTTCAACATTCTGCAACCGACTTATACCCTCAATAGAAGTATCAGATTTTAATTCTGGCAACAATTTACTTTCTTCAAGAATTCTCGAAGCCAGATCTTCGGCTTTTGCAGTAGATGATGCCGCAATAAAACCATCTATCATTCCTTTGAACTTAGCCAATTTTTCGGCAGTTCCAGCATTAAAATCAAGTGAGTAATCAGGCAGATTACTTATTACACTCCATGGACTTACTTCATTTATGGAAGCACATTCGAGAATGGCTTTTACTGTTTTATCTCCTAAGCCACGTGCAGGGTAATTAATGACACGCTTAAAAGCCTCTTCATCATTGGGATTAACGCACATCCTAAAATATGCAATAGCATCCTTGATTTCCTTGCGTTGATAGAATGATATTCCACCATAAATTTTATATGGTAAGCCTCGATCAAGAAGTTCTTTTTCAAAAGTCCTAGATTGCGCATTAGTGCGATATAAAACGGCTATTTCTCTCCATGGAACATCCTTAAACGTATGCAGATCAAGCATCCTATTTATTACAATCTTGCTCTCCTCTATATCAGAATATGCGCAACACAACTTAATCTTGTCGCCCTGCTCATTTTCTGAAAATACATTCTTAGGTATCTGAGCATGGTTCTTGCAAATCAAACTGCCTGCGGCCTCGACTATGGTCTGTGTGGAACGATAGTTCTGTTCCAACTTAAACAACTTGTAATCGGGATAGTGTTTAGAGAACTTAAGCATATTGTCCAGATTGGCTCCACGGAACGAGTATATACTCTGAGCATCATCACCAACCACACAGACCTTTGCGCCAAAACGAGTCAGTTGCCAGACAATGCAATGCTGAACATAATTTGTATCCTGGTATTCATCAACAAGGATGTATTTAAATGCCGTTCCATAATGTTCCAGAACATCTTTGTGATTACGGAAAAGCATAAAGGTGTTGAGCAAAAGATCATCGAAATCCATGGCATTAGACAATCGACAACGTTGCTCATATCGCTCGTAAATCTTGCCAGCCATGGGGATTTCACAGAATCTATCATACTTGAATATTTCAGCATTCTGTATATAGTCTGATGCCGTCTTTATCTGGTTCTTAGCATTTGAAATGCGATTTTGAATGACGTTTGGTTTGTATTTTTTGTCATCCAACTGCATATCCTTAATGATGGACTTAATCAGATTCTGGCTGTCAGTCTGGTCGTATATGGTGAATTTGGGACTGTAGCCTATTTTATCGGCCTCTTTGCGCAAAATACGGCTGAAAATACTGTGGAAAGTTCCCATCCATAGATATCGGGCACGTTTACCGCCAATACGGTCTGCAATTCGTTGTTTCATTTCGCCAGCCGCCTTGTTCGTAAAGGTTAAGACGAGTATTGACTGCGGATCAACGCCCTCCTCAAGCAGATGGGCTATCTTGTACGTGAGAACTCGTGTTTTTCCGGAACCGGCACCGGCTATAACCATTGAGTCGCCCTCGGTATAAAGTACGGCGTCACACTGGCTCGGATTCAGTTCCTTATGGTAATCTATCATAGGTAATTCTTTTATAACGCGAAATTACAAAATCAGGGAATTATAATTATCTTCGTAGCGTAATAACCAAAAATGAGTTATCAACAACTGTTTCCCATGACTGACAGCATCTGGATCTGTTTTGTGGTCCTGACGCTGGTTTTGTTTGTGCCCATACTCTGCAAGAGGCTCAGATTCCCACAGATAGCAGGTCTTATCATTACGGGTGTGCTCATCGGCCCCGGAGTTCTGAACATTCTGCAGGTCAATCCGGAGATCCAGTTCTTCAGCCGCATGGGACTGCTCTTCATCATGTTCTTTGCCGGACTGGGCATTGACCTGGAGGAGATGAAACGCAACAAGGTATGGGGAGTCTTTTTCGGTATTCTGACCTTTGCCGTTCCATGGGTTCTCTGTTATCTGGCATGCTCATGGCTGTTGAAACTCCCCTCCCGTACATCGGCCATACTGGCATGTCTGATGGGATCACACACCCTGATTTCATATCCTATCATAAGCCGATACGGACTGGCCCGACGCAAGAGCGTAACAATATCAGTTGCGGGCGCATTGGTTGCCATACTGCTGGCTCTGGTCATATATGCGGTAATGATGTCAACCGCCGGTGACGCCGATTTCAATCCGCTTTGGTTCATACTCAAGATCACAGTCTATATCATAGCCGTCATACTGATCTACCCCCGCATGGCGCGCGATTTCTTCCATCGCGTCACCAACAGTTTCTCGCACTTCCTGTTCGTGATGATACTGCTGGCGCTCAGCTGCGGACTGGCTCAACTTATTGGACTTGACTCGATAGTAGGCGCATTCCTGGCCGGTATCGTTCTGAACCGTTACATACCCAAGTCATCACCTCTGATGAACCGCCTGGATTTTGTGGGCAACACCCTGTTCGTCCCCATGTTCCTGCTCAACACCGGACTGATGATTGACCTGACCGGAATGACCGGCAACTGGCTGTTCCTGACTGCGTTTGCGGTTCTGTTTTTCATAGGAACATTCGGCAAGTGGTTTGCCGCCCTGATTACCCAGAAGGCGAACGGTTTTACGGCCGATGACCGCCGTGTGATATTCGGACTGAGCGCATCACATGCCGCCGGTGCCCTGGCCATAGCAATGGGTGCTTATGACGGGGGCCTGATGGACAACACCACTCTCAGCGCCACCGTGCTCATTGTGCTGTTCTCATGCATCCTGAGCAATATAATTACTGAGAATGCGGCCGATGCACTGCACCAGAACGAACAGTCTGATACCCAATCGGAGTCACGCCTGATGGTCATGCTTACGGGTTCCAATACTCTTCAGGCCCTGATGGACACAGCCATAACGCTGTATGACAAGAACAGCCCTGAACTTGTAGGCCTTTACGTAACCATAAACGGTGAGCATGCCCCAAAATACATGCAGGACGGCAAGGGCCGACTTGAGGAGGCCTCCAGGATAGCGGCATCAGCCGATGTCCCCTTCATTGCGCACAACCGTCTTGGCAACAATATCATAGACAGCATACTGCACGCATCCAATGAGTTCGCTGCAGACCGTATGCTCATGGGACTGCCGCTGCGTCACAGCATCAACCTGCCCTATCTGGACAACATCATCAGCCCGCTGAATGACGGATTCCACGGCCAGATAGTTCTGCAGCGTTTCGTAACGCCCATCAACACCATCAGGCGTATCGTGGTACTGGTTCCCGGACCGGTTATCCAGGATGACGCATTTGAAAAGTGTATGGAGAGCATCTACCGCATCACCATGGCAATAGGATGTGCCACTGAGTTCTACGGCAAGGATCAGCCTATATCGGCCGTACGCGGCACAGGACTCAGTTTCTCGAGCGGTCGCGTATCATACAATGAGGTCAGTGAGACGGCCGATATGCACTGGGTAATAAGCGGTCTTAAGACAGACCACCTGCTCATGATAGTAGGTCCCCGTGAGAGCGAGAGCCACGCCGGACGTTCATTCCGTCACCTCTACGAGCGTATCCACATGCCCGAGACCGATTTCTCAACCATGCTTCTGTTCCCCGAGACCCAGACAGTAAAGGGAAAAGAAGAAGCCACGCTCCGAACGGAACGTGACTTCTTAAAGATGCTCAGAATGTAATCTGATTATTTGAAGATCAGCTGGGCAAAATTGTAGAGACCGTACTTCCAAACAGTGAAGTTGTGACCCTCGTCAGGATAGTTGATGAGTGTGCAGGGGATTCCGTTCTCGTCGCAGAAAGCCTTGAGCTGAGTGCTGTTGCCAATCAGGCCGTCAGCACCACCGCATACCATCCAAAGAAGCTTGTTCTCCTTCTTAACCTTCTCAACATCAGGAATGAGCTGAGCAGCACGCATGGTGTTGGGAGCTGATGAGAAACCGCCTACATAAGCGAACTTGTCCATGTTGGCAAGACCGAAGTTCAGAGACTGGCCACCACCCATTGACAGACCGGCGATTGCACGGTGATCCTTGTCGGTATATACGCTGAAGTTGCTCTCAATGTAAGGGATAAGGCTACCCAGGAGGTCCTTGTCAAATACGCCGAAAGCAGCGGCTGAACCCATACCACCCTCACGTGAGTCGTTCTCAGCGGCACGGCCGTTAGGCATAACAACGATCATATCGGCTACCTTACCGTCAGCATAGAGGTTATCCATAATGATATTGGGTACACCACCGTCATTCATCCATTCCCACTCGTCACCACCGATACCGTGGAGAAGATAGAGAACACCGAACTTCTTCTTGCCGTCATAGCTGGCGGGAAGATATACGTTGGCCTTACGGATTGTACCTACTGACTCAGACTTGTACTCAATAAGCTTAACAGTACCCTTCTTGATACCCTCACGCTCCTTGTCAAAGCCCTCGGGAGCAGCTACATACTCGTCAAATTTTACGTCAACCTGCTGGCCACCGCCAAAGCCGCCGAAACCACCGAAACCGCCGAAACCGCCGCCCATAGGCATACGGAAATCAGGCTCCTGTGCACTGACACCTGCTGCTACGAGGGCCAGAGCTACTGCAAATAATACTTTCTTCATTTGGTTATTTATTAAAGGTTAATTCTATCACAATATATAGATAAAAAACAGGCTCAGGTTAAGAGTCAAGGCCTCAATTTGGCCGCTTTTTTACTCCTTCTTTGTAAACAGCGTACTGATAAAGTTCAGCACCTTCTTGCCTATATAGAACGGCATGAAAACAAAGATGAATGTCAATATCGCCCTAATGCGGGAATAATGAAGGATATTCTGATATATGGCCACATTATATTTCACCAGAGCTAACTTGTCGCGTGATACGGATCCTCGTCTTACCCTGTATACCGCCAACGGCTTCTTGATACCGTATGCTATGCGGCAACGGTGCAGCAGTTCAATGTTCAGCCCCCAATCCTGCCTTTTGCGGATAGTGGAAAGCATGGCATCACCGGTAACCTTACGGTCAAACATCATAGTCAGGAATCCTATCGCATTGTCACAGACCATACGCCAGTAACGGATCTTGGATTTGCACTTGACCATTCCGGTGATATTGTCATCCACATCACATGTCAGATAGCTGGAATAGACCACGCCGCAGCCCTTCTCCTTCATCAGTGCAATCTGGAGCTCCAGCTTATCGGGCATCCATGTATCGTCACTGTCAAGAAAAGCTATGTACTGGCCTTGAGCGTTCTGAATGGAATTGTTGCGGGCGGCACCCGGTCCGCCGTTCTCAGAGAGTCTGAAAAGCTTGATGCGGGGGTCCTGAGCTGCGTAGCGCTCAACGATAGAGGGTCCGTCATCGGTAGAGCAATCATCAGTAATTATCATCTCCCAGTCGGTGTATGTCTGAGCGATGACCGATTCTATTGCCTTTGCAATAAAATCTCCTGACTGATATATTGTGGTTATAATTGAGACCAGACCTTCTGTCATACAAGTACCCTAAAGAGTCCGGCAAAAATACACTTTATTGTGCGTTTCACCAATAGCACATGGTATAATTGTTGATAAAACATCAGCCCTGGCGGGCGGAAATCATAGCCAGGACCGAGCTCTTGTCCAGATTCAGTCCATAATAGTCAAAGACAGCCTTTATCTGAGTGTCGTTTCTGTTCTCACCCAGGTTGGAATCCTTAAGAGAGGCATTCCTGTGAGTCTGCTGATACATAAGGTCTATCTGCCTGTACATACGGTTCAGACCAGACATTCTGATCCTGCTGCCGTTCTTGAGAGCCATAACCCAGAACCAGATGTCATCGGCCTGCGGAGCCAGTTTCATGAACAGGGAAGCATCGGTCACATCCTTATAGAGTGAATGAGGCGGATAGAGGGTTCCGGAGCCGCCCAGCGGGAAGATCAGCTCTTCTTCACTGTAGCATACATTCAGTTTCCAGTCATTGTACGGCTTCAGGCCGTCAGCACCGAATGTTGGGATATGGGCCATCGTACAGATGATGTCATCAGGATATTCATTATGCTTATCCAGCAGGCACTTCAGCGTGTTACGCTCGTAGATGATGTCATCATCTATTGTTATGATGATGTCATCCGGATATGCCTTAAGTGCAGGAACAAGTTTCTTATATGACTTAAGGTCCTCACAGAATCTTATCTCAACACCATACTTTTCAAGACGTTTCACTGATGCCGGCAGACAGGATTCTGAGAAACATACGTTGTCAAGCCAGACAACTATCCTGTCAGGACGACGGCTTTGCAGAAGCATGGAGTATACGGGATATTTCAATGTGCTTGACACACGCCTGCCGTAACTGGTCAATGAGACAATTACACGGGGGCCCTGTTCCCTGCACACAAGCCTGCGTTTGGGCAGCAGGGAATATACCGCACACAACAGCAGTCCGTAGATGTACGATAATATGATCCTTATGTATTTAAGAATTTGCTTCATCGAAATAATTGCCTTGAACAACCAGTTTGCGGAAATCCTCCTCAGTCACCCCATCCTTCTGGCTGCTTTCCCTTTCAAGCTGTCTGAGTTTGGATAACGCCTCTGAGGCTGAACCGTATTCCCTTTTAAGATGACGGAATGAGAGAGGTTTGTTGGCAAGACGCCACAGCATTACGAACAGCTTTCCATACTGCAGGCGGATATCAATATATCTGTTCAGGAGATGGAGGTATATCTTGCCGGGTATATTGTGACTGGCATTTGCAGCGCCCACCTTATGATAGATCAGCGCATCCGTTACGCATGCCATTCTCTTCTTACCCCGCTTCATCCTGATTGAGAAATCAAAATCCTCCTCTCCAAAGAAGAACTTCTCTGTAAACAGGCTGCCGTCGGCGTTCAGGACATCCGGCATGAAGAAGAGTGCACAGCCCGTCACGAATGATATGGGATAATAGCTTTTGCCCAAAGCCTTACTCTCATCGGCCCCGGCAAAAAGATAGCGTCTGAATCCGCACTTGAGTTTACCTCCGCAGTTCCAGATTACATTCTTTTTGTAATAGAAGTTTATCCTTGGGGTCAGAATGCGGTATTTAGGATTATTGGTCTGAAAGTCAACCAGTTTTGTAAGAAAATCCGGCATAACCTCCGTGTCATTGTTGAGCAGCAGATAGCTGTCCGGATTGCGTTTTGCAGCATAAGCAATACCCTTGTTGTTTCCTCTGGCAAACCCCAGGTTGGCGTTCATCTCCAGAAGGGTAATATCCATCGGTGAAGAGGCTATATACTCTTTGATTCGGCCGATGGAATCATCAGTCGATCCGTTGTCTACAATCACCGCAAAGAAGCTGCCGTCAACGCGTGACAGAGAATCCAGACACATGAGAGTGTCATCGGCTCCGTTCCAGTTCAGTATGATGATTGCGGTCATTTCTTTCTTTTGATTGACATAAGGGCAAGCAGACACAGTATGCTCAACAACAGTTCAGACAGGGACATTGAAGTACCTGCGGCCTGTGCGCCGAATCTGCCGGCAAAGATAAGGATAAAACATACGCTGAACAGTCCTGTAATCACGACTGAACGCAGGAACTGCTTCTGACGGTTCAGGTTTATAAGACCTACTATGCCTATCAGATAGTTTATCTCACCGAACAGGATTACCGGTGTCATTATCCTGATGATAGGTACACATGCACGGAATTCAACTCCGCCGCAGAGTATGTCCGATATCCACGGCGCGAACAGATAGACACCCAATGCAATGATAAGCACCGCTCCGGCGAACGGGAACGCAATCTTCTTGAGCGACCTCAGGTTCTCGGCATCTGACTTGTCCTTGAATCTGAGACTCAGATGCGGGAAAAGCGCCTGAGCTGCAGGCTGAACGATAGACTGGAATCCCTTGATAACCTTCTCGGCAGCGGAATATACGCCCACCACCTCATTCGGTACGAACTGCTTGAGGATTATCACGTTGGCATTACGGTAAAGATACATGCCGAATGTTGAGCCGAACACTGCGCCACCCTCCTTGAACTGATACTTGATATCCTGGAAAGAGACACTCCTGAAACGCATTCCGAACTGTTTTGATGCCAGGAACAGGCTGATTATTCCGGCCAGCAGATAGCCGGCGGAGTTAAGCAGTACAAGCAGGTAATAGTCATCGGCCTTACGTATTACGACGAATACCAGTATGGTGAACAGTATCTTGGACGATGCATTGACAAGAGTCATGTATTTCATCTTCTCCATACCCTGGAAGAGCCACAGCGGAGTAAGGATATCACCTACAACCATGCCAAGACCGAAGACGAACATAAGCGGTGCCTGCTCATCCCTGAAAACGAACCTGGAGAACAGGAAAAGCAGCGCGACAAGTGCCGTACCTATCATTATTTTGGAGATAATGACCGAGTTGTATATGACATTTACCTTCTCCCTGTCATCGCGGCATTGGGAAATCTGCTTTGTTGCCGAGAAATTGAAACCGTATGTGGAGAAAGTGATGACATACTGAAGTATCATGTACACATAGCTGTAGATACCGTAATTACCTTTTCCTACGGTACGCATCAGATATGGCAGGGTTATCAGAGGCAGAATGATGTTGAGTGCGTTCAAGACTGACAAGTACATGAAATTACCCGCCACCTTCTTTACATTGCCGTTATTTTGATTATTGAACACTTTCATTCTTAGAACATGATGGCAAAATCACGCAGGTTCTCCACGTATGACTCCCTCTTGTTGTCCACCGTCGGGTTAAAGACGGAATAATACGGAACAAATATGGAGTATGACCTTGTATTCGGATATACGTCCGATCTGTCCCTGAAATAATAATCCATATAACTTGTCGACAGCAGCAACACCACACAAGCCGTTACGACTGCAGAGACATGCCTGTGACGCCAATCATGCTCTGCTATAAGGTCATAGACCGTATTTACCAGACAAACCACAAAATAGGGCACCAGATAGTAGAGGAATCTCTCGGCGGTACCTATGTAGAAGGATAATCCTGTGAAAATGAACATGCAGGATACTATTGGCATAAAATCGAATTCATCCTCCTTAAGTCTGTTCTGTTCTCTGAGCCAGATTACTCCAAGTACGGGCAGGTAGCCTATAAACGCTACCAGGATACCGTTGATATTCCTCTTGCCCTCCTCAAAATAGAAATCCACTATGGCTTCTATGTTCTCATTGAATGAAACCAGATTCAAGACTACCATCGGAAGGTTTATGATCAGGGTAAATACCACAATTACTCCCAATAACAGCAATTGAAGTTTCCAGTTGGGAGTTTTGAAGAAAACAAGTGCCAACGGGAGTATGAACATTACTATTGCGGAATAATGCATGAACAGGCCCAGCACGCACATGAGATAGAATTTGACAAATTTCCTCTCCAGCAGCCAGTCTGTTGCCCATAGCAGCATGCATATAGTGAGCGATTCCCTGAGAATCTCCATGCTCAGATAGCACCAGTAACCCACGAACCAGACCAGAATTGCCGAGAAGAAGTAGCGGGGGCAGTATTTCCTGAAGAACCAGAAGAAGGTACCGTTCAGGATGATGGCATGTACAAACTGGAAGAAAGTAAAGCTGTCACAGATGGTACGGCATATGGCATTCAGGATATACCACAAAGGATTGAAGCGTGCAGTTTCAAAATCAAAATACTTGAGCTCATCCAGCTTGGGATAGGCGTTGAACTCAACCATGTAGACAAGCGTATCTCCTCCTACCCTGTACCTTAATCCGGCAACCAGTATCAAAAATACAAGGGAGGAATAGAACCACAGATTCTCCCCTCCTTTCTTAGCCAGTATGTCGTATTTGACAACCGGAATTGCCAGGAATATAAGAAGGATTATATAAATCACTTGTCAGATTGCCTGATCTTGTTTATGACAGAACGGACAGGTTTCTTTAAAAGAACCCAACATACGGCTATGCCAAAGCCCAGGATGCCATACAGAGCCAGCATATACAGACGTCTCAATGAAGAGGGTAATGCCGGAACGGCGGCCGGTTTCAGGGTTGTGAATACCGGAGTATGCTGCTGCAGTTTTGCCTGAGACAGCAGCAGCTGCTGAGCCCACTGAGAATAAAGGGTGTTCTTGAGATCCTTCTCTGCCTCAAGACGCTGTCTCTCAATCAGGACACGCTCCAAAGTCACATTGCGGTTATGATCCACGAACTCGGCATATTCAGTCTGTGCCTTCTCGTACTCAATCTTTGACTCATTATAGAGTTTCTCCATGTACTGGCAGTCCTTGAGAGCCTTCTTGGTACGATACTCCGTTACGATCCTCTCCAGTTCAGTTTCCATTCTCTCTGCCATTACAGCTGCGATTTCAGGATTCGGATCAGTAAAGGAAAGAGTAATCACTTCAGTCTTCTTATCCACAAAAACCGTAATGTTACCCATCAATGCCTCTATCTGGACAAGCTGCTTCTCTGACAGACGGTAAGGATCGAAAACATAGGGATCAGTTTCGGGCTGTTTCTTCTTGAATAACTTGACAACAGCTCCTATGAGTTTCTTGGGTGCCTTGACTACCTCACCGAACCAGAATTTCTTCTGCAGTTCAGCCTGGTAGTATGAATATGTCGTATCAATACCTTCTTCAGTAGTAACCCTGACATTCATCATGGATGAGAGGAACGGAAGAGAGTTTACGATATCCGGATAAAGCAAAGGATAGATGGCGTCACCGGATGACGAGCTCAGGTCTATTCCCACCATTGATGCAAGTGATCCAAGATTACCAGCCAGAGAACTGCTTTCTGATGACTCGGGAGCCACCATAACCTCAACGGTATACTTCTTTACCGATGTGAAAGTAAGCAGGATTCCAAATGCAAAGAATATCAGCGTGAACCTTATGATAAAGCGTTTGTTTGCAACGAGTGTTGACAACAGCTCCAGAAGGTCCTGTTCCTTGATAACCGGTTTCTTTTCTTTTTCCATTGCAGTTACTTCAAAAGGTTCATGAGTGCCAGTACCACTGTTGCCAATGATGCCGATGTCGAGCCTAAGCTGAGAATCTCGGTTGCAGTAAGTCCGTCACGCTGCTGACGTGCAGGAACGACAATCTCGCAACCCGGCTGAACAAGTTTGCTGGAACGCTTCTTGGCCTTGGCCACAGATCCGTTCATATAAACCACGTAGGCCTTGCTCTTCTTGGCTCTCTGTGAGTAACCGCCGGCCTTCTCTATGTAGTACTTAAGGTTCTTGCCCTTCACGAAAGGTGTTGTATTTGAGAACATCACCTCACCGTTGATCTTTACGGTATTGGTAAATACAGGAACGATGATACGGTCACCGTCACGCAGAACGATATCTGCGGCACCGCCCGGCTTCTCTACAGCCTCCTTAAGATTGATACCCACATCAAAGGTTTCCATATTCTCAAGTTTCTGTACAGCCTTGGCCAGGGCTATGGAGTCATTACCGGCAAGGATCTCGGCTATATCATGCATACGGGCTCTCTCATCATCGGTCATCTTACGTTCCAGACGGGCTCCCTCGGGATATGCCTCAGAGCTGAACTGGCCCACTCTCTCCATGATGTCACTCAGACGCTCATTATTGGTGGCAAGAGAGTAATAACCGGGGAATGTAACCTCACCCTCCACAATCACACGGCGGTTAACTGAATAACCAGGGCTGCGGCGGATATATACCTCATCATAAGGCTCCAGACGGAAATCATTGTCCTGTATGGAGAGGTCTTCATTGATGCTGAATGAGAAGGTCTCTGCAAGTGACTGGGTCTTCTCTACAGCCTGCTTGTCACGGTTACGGCGTACAACGTCGACCTTGGTGAGTGACGCATCCTCCTTAAGACCGCCGGCCTGCAGGATCAGATCCTCAATGCTGGTGTTGTCGGCATAACGGTAGTCACCGGGGAACAGGACCTCACCGTATACGCTGAATGTCTTGACCTCACCAACATCAAACAGACTGGGTATGAACAGGACATCATGGTTACGCAATGCCTCATCCTGTGCGGTTCCTTCCATAAGGCCCTTGATATCAATGGCCAAGTTGGTAAGTGTCTTGTCGGGATTGGTACGGCTCAACAGCGCTCTTGCGGGGAAAGCATCCTCCTTAAGACCGCCTGCAGCCTCAACCAGACCCTTGACAGTGGTTATGTCACCGTCTATCTGGAACTTGCCGGGACGGTAAACTGCACCGCGGACCTCGGCCATATTGGCAAATGAAACCTGTATCGAATCAACATATACAGAGTCACCGTCAGCCAGCTTGAAGCTTGACTGCTGTTCCTTGGTTACGGTAAAGATCTGACGCTGGAACTCACCCATACGGATAACCCTGACGTCCTTCTTGTATGCGTCCGATTCAAGTCCGCCGGCATAATTGATAAGGTCGGCAAGTGACTCCTTATCGGTCATCTCATAGAACATGGGGCGGCGTACGCGTCCGTCAATGTTTACAAGAAGTGAATGGGGAGATACTATTACCACATCGTTATCGCTCAGACGTATATCATCCTGAACTCGTCCGTTACGTATGTAGTCATACATGTCTACGGTAGCAACCTCCTCATTCTCACGGTAGAGCTTGATATCTCTGAGAGAACCCAGGTCATTCACGCCGCCGGCCATGTAAATGGCATTGAATACTGTGGCGAATGATGAAACCTGGTATGTACCGGGATTCTCTACGTCACCCATTACATTGACCAGCACTGAACGGTTCTGGCCGAGTGAGAGTTTGATGCTTGAATTCGAGTTGTCTCCGTCAAGTCCCGAATAGATCTGGCTGAATACCTTCTTAATATAGGCATCGGCCTCCTGTACTGTCTTTCCGTTAAGGTATACAGGACCCAGATCCTCTACCATTATGTTTCCGTCGGGTGAAATCATCTGCTGGATGGTACTCTGTGATGCGCCCCAGATATCTATGATGACTTCATCACCGGGACCCAGACGATAGTTCTGGGGAGTAGCCAGATTGGCACTCGGCTCAAAAGTCAGGTTCTGGCTCTTGAATATGTCATGGCCGTATATCTCCTTCTTGGCGGGCAGCAGAGACTGTTTGAGCAGATAAATTGAATCGACAAAGAGGAACATTGACTCATTGTACATATTCTGAAGTCTCTCCTGCTCCATAGTCTTGTTGTCCTTGACCACACCACCGCTGTAACCCGGCTGATCGGCAGGTGTCATTAAATTGAAAGACTCCCCCTGCCCCGTTCTTGAACGGGATGTTGAGGAGCCCTGAGCCGGCATTGTATTTCCTAACACGCCAGTGGCCTGTTGCTTTTCATATTTTTCACGCATCCGCTGGAGTTGCTGGACGGTAACGCCCCTCCTGTTCAGATCATATACTATCTGTTCCTGTGAAACTCCCTTGGCCTGCTGTTCCTGTACATACTGAATTATCTTGTCCTCCGACATTTGGGCAAACGCTGTCAAACCGGTGAACAGGAACAATGACAAAACAAGATACTTTCTCATAAAAAAAATGGTAGTAACTAAATGAAAATCAGAATTTCTTGCCACTGAATACTGAGAAGAAAGTCCTTGCGATGATTCCCAGGTCAGTGAAGATATTGCGGTTGTCGAGATAATCCAGATCATATTCAAGACGCTTGAGCATCTTGTCCATAGTATCTGTGTAACCGTTGAATAAGGTTGCGTATGAAGTAACTCCCGGACGCATCAGATAGATGTAGCGGTAGTCATCGGTCTCACGGTTAATCTGGTCTATGAAGAACTGACGCTCAGGACGGGGGCCGACAAACGACATGTCGCCTTTGAGTACATTCCAAAGCTGCGGGAGCTCATCAAGATGGTGTGCGCGCAGGAAGCCGCCGAACGGGGTCAGATATCTGTTACGTTCATTCTCGAGACGGGGAATGCCGTCTGATTCTGCATCGGTACGCATTGTGCGGAACTTGTAGATCATAAAAGGCTTTCCTTTGTAACCCACTCTCTCCTGTTTGAAGAATACAGGGCCCTTGTCATAAAACAGGATTGCCGAAAAGATCAGGATAAGCGGAGAAAAGAGCACCAGACCTAATACGGAAAAGACGATGTCAAAGAGTCTTTTCAGTCCAAGCTGGAAAGAACCCATGCCATCTGAATGCTCCATACGGTACATGCTACCGTAGCTCTGAAGTTTATAGTTCAACATTCTGAATTTCTAGTTTAAATAATAACGCGCACAAAAAGCAATAATTGTGTAGCGGCGCATAAAAATGTCAACATTCCATTCTTCAGCAATGGGAATGATAACTACTTTTGCACTCACAACCCATTTGTGTGCATTTTTCAATCGTTTGGAAAAGTCGCGCAAAGATAATTAAAAAAAATAATTTAAAGTATGAAAGCATACGTATTTCCCGGACAGGGTGCCCAGTTCTCGGGCATGGGTAAAGACCTGTATGACCAGTTTGACTGGGCAAAAGAGTTGTTTGCAGAGGCCGATTCAATCCTCGGATTCAAGATTTCAGACATCATGTTCAGCGGCTCTGATGAAGATCTGCGCCGCACAGATATAACACAGCCCGCAGTGTTCATCCATTCAGTTGCAGTAGCCAAGTCACACGGCGCGGATTTCAAGCCTGATATGGTTGCAGGACACTCTCTGGGCGAGTTTTCAGCACTTGTAGCCTGTGGCGCACTCTCATTCGAGAGCGGTCTGAAACTGGTTTCACAACGTGCTAATGCCATGCAGAAATGCTGCGAGAAGGTACCCGGAACAATGGCTGCCATCATCGGTCTGGCCGATGACAAGATCGAGGCCATCTGCGCTGACCTGAACGCCAAGGGCATGGTGGTTGTTCCCGCCAACTACAACAGCCCCGGACAGGTTGTTATCTCAGGTTCAAAAGAGGCTATCGCCGCTGCATGCCCCCTCATGACCGAGGCCGGCGCAAAGCGTGCCCTCCCGCTGGTTGTAGGCGGTGCGTTCCACTCACCCCTTATGACTCCCGCCAAGGATGAGCTTGCCGAGGCTATCAGCAACACACAGTTTAACAACCCGGTATGCCCCATCTACCAGAACGTTGACGCCAAGCCTCACACCAACCCCGAGGAGATCAAGGCCAACCTGGTAACCCAGCTCAACTCACCCGTACGCTGGACACAGAGCGTCCTCAACATGATTGCTGACGGCGCCGAGGAGTTCACCGAGTGCGGTCCCGGTGCAGTCCTGACCGGACTCATCAAGAGAATCAGAGGCTAAAACCTATGGAAAAGGCTGTCATCTACCAGATATTCACACGCGTCGGCTGCAACAGCGGAGGCAGGAATGTCCCTGGAGGTGACATCAGCACCAACGGTTCAGGCAAACTTGAATACTATACTCCCACCGTCCTTGAGAATATCAAGGCGATGGGAGTTACTCATATATGGTTCACCGGTCTGATAGCCCACGCCTCATGCACAAGCTATCGCAAATACGGCATCCCCGAGTCACATCCGGGAACAGTAAAAGGCCGCGCCGGCTCACCCTATGCCATACGTGACTATTACGACATAGATCCCGACCTTGCACTCTCCGTTCCGGACCGCATGGCCGAGTTCCAGGCACTGGTAGACCGCGTTCACGCAGCCGGCATGAAATTCATCATGGATTTCGTACCCAACCACGTGGCCCGCGAGTACCGTTCCATTGCCAAGCCCAAAGGCATAAAAGACCTCGGTGAAACCGATAATAATGAACTTGCGTTCAGCTCTCAGAACAACTTTTATTACCTGCCCGGACAGGCCCTTGCAGGCGAACCCGACTGGGGCGATTACAAGGAGTTCCCGGCACGTGCCACAGGCAACGACAAGTTCAGCGCAACTCCCACATATTCAGATTGGTATGAAACCGTAAAACTGAATTACGGAGTAGATTACATGGCCGGCGGACAGCGCTGTTTCGACCCAGTTCCCGACACCTGGAAAAAGATGCTTGACATCCTTCTGTTCTGGGCCTCAAAAGGCGTTGACGCGTTCCGTTGCGACATGGCCGAGATGGTACCCGTACAGTTCTGGGACTGGGCTGTCTCAAGGGTCAAGAAAGCGCACAAAAAGACAGTTTTCATCGCTGAAATCTACAACCCCGGATCCTACTGGGATTACATAAACATCGGCCACTTTGACTATATATATGACAAGGTGGGTCTTTACGACACGTTGCGCACCGTAGTCGAGGGCCGTGAATCGGCCACCGCCATTACCCACTGCTGGCAGCAGAACGGCGGCAACGGCCAGAGCATGCTCCACTTCATGGAGAACCATGACGAGCAGCGTATAGCATCCCGATTCTTCGGTGGATCGGCACAAAAGGGACGTCCTGCCATGATTGTATCGGCCCTTATGGATACCTGCCCTGTCATGGTATATGCAGGCCAGGAGGTTGGAGAACCGGGTATGGACCAGGAGGGATTCAGCGGACTTGACGGACGTACCACAATCTTTGATTACTGGGCTCCTGATACCCTTACACGCCTCTATAATGACGGCAAGTGGGACGATGCCAGACTCGCTAACAGTGAGCGTGAACTCAGGGCCTTCTACTCCACTCTGCTCTGCATCTGCAATAAGGAACACGCAGTACGTGACGGCAAGTTCTTTGACCTGATGTACGTGAATCCGCTGTCAGAGTCATTCAATCCCCATAAGCAGTACGCATTCCTGCGTGCCGACGGCAAGGACGCCATCCTGGTTGTTACAAACTTCAGCGACCAGCCGTTGGGTACCACAATCAACATTCCACAGCATGCATTTGACTACATGGAACTGAATGAAAAAGACGGAGCAACCATTAAGGAACTGCTCTCAGGCTTGTCATTCAAGGCCGATATCCATCCAGACTCCCCCATCCGATTCACAGTTCCGGCTTTATCAGGAGCAATTATTAAATGGACAAAATAACTATCCTTTGGCAGCTCAATACTTAAGATATTTTAACTGAGGTTGATAACAAGCAAGTTTTATTATCTTGCTATATTTGCCAAAAGCCTAATTCTAAGATAGACCAGTACTTGTTTGTGACAGGATAGTCTGTAAGGCCAGTTTTATTAATAGTCCTAATGTACTAACCAGTGATTAAAAAGACGATTTTAACTATTGTCGCTTTTTCATTGAGTCTTAACTTGTTTTCGCAAACCATTGATTACGAAACAAATGTGCCTCGTAATGGAGATTCAATGACTCGACAGATTCTTGAAGTATTATCAAGAAGGTAATGAAGGGCAAAGCGTAGCTTAAATTGGAATTGGATTGAATCTCTAGGAATTCAGATAATATAAATAAAATTGATGATCCAAGTGGGTTTATTCAAAGACTACTAGAATCATTTGAATGAATACGATAATATGAGTAAAAAAATTATAATATTAAGGGCTGTTTGCATTTTGCTGCCAATTATAGGACTTGTATTGTTCTTAGGGGATTGGATTGTATATGCTGTCAGTGTTAAAGAAGCGTATCCTGTTGATCATGTCTATGAAAGCGGTTGGCATACTTTGCTCATGAAGGGAATACGTACGACTGTAACAGGGATTCTTGTATTTGTTACAATACTTTTGATGCAAAGAGACTACTTGAAGAATGGGAATTATTTAACTAAGAAACAAATAGATAGTAGAAGCAAATTACAAGACTATACTTGTCTCGCCTTTTCGGTAATAAACATTGTTCTAATAATTGTACAGTGGATTCTATTACGTTATGATTATTTGTGTATTGATGATGAAGAAATAGCGCTTGCGGCAACATTTAAACATTATTTATGGTGCTTGTATTATTTTGCTATATATGATACACTTACATTGATTCTTGTGATAGCTGCCTTCAAATCGGTAAATAGAAACTTATCTGAAGTGTAATAATGTGAAAAATGGTGACAAAGAGAACCGCATTCTATGGTAAACTCCAAACGATAATCGATATTTAACACTTTATATTTAAGCTACGCCACAAACTGGTTTGTAAAGGTGTTCGGGATTGTATTTCTGTTTATTCCGCACCATTGCAACCA
>JAEEGJ010006833.1_pt1 | contig 33672 bp, 25 predicted proteins | sample 8958761 | NCBI WGS metagenome assembly JAEEGJ01 (sample SAMN16246546, study PRJNA631951) | gut metagenome | biome: gut microbiome; feature: rumen; material: RS-attached | host: Bos | place: Iran: Karaj | collected 2018-10
CTCCGCCCGTAGCGCCTCAAGCCTTTCGGAAATGGAGATTTCTGTTTGCTGCCCCCCAGCCATCGAGCTATTCTCTTTCCACTCATCGATCCATTTCAGGAATTTAACCATTGCGATGCCATCTTTCAGCATCGCCGACCTAAAACCCGAGATCTCCCTTTCATTCTTTACGGTCTTCATCCGCTTGACGGGCGATTCCTCTTCCACAATCTCGCGAACAGCCGATTTGTAAAGGGCATAATTCACTTCGTTGGGATCGAGCAGGATGTTATACTCAAAGAAGTCTTTCAGTCCCTTGCTGATTTCATCGTAAGGTGCCACGCCTACACCCTCGGATTTCAGGTAATCCACAACCTCAGGCGAGAGCTTAGCCTTATTAATATATAATGTGACGTCCGTTGTGGAAATGAGCAGATAACTCACGAAGACAGGGCTGCAATGTACATCTGTACCACGCAGGTTCAACGTCCAGGCGATGTCGTCGAGGGCTGCCATCAACATACCATCGGCATGCATTTCACGTAGCGCCTGCCGGATACGGCCTATCTTGTCGTGAGTCGCCTCGCCAGCATATTGCAGCGGATAAATCTCCACAGGATTTTCGGGAATGGTCGGACGATCCCGCCAGATCAGCTTCAGCGGATCGAAGTTCGTACGGAGCGTGATGCCACCTTGTTTACGGAGGCTGGCAATCATGTCCTTCACATCGCTGACAGAACTGCACCACCCGTCGATGCCAACTTCAGCACCGGCACCACACTCACGGCCTATCCACTCAGCGATGGTGGGTGTGCCCTCAATCTTCAAGCGCATCAGCTGAAACTCCGTTTCCTTCAACTGCTCTTCAGCAGCCAAGAAATACCGCGAGTCCGTCCACAGGGCTGCAGCATTCATTGTGACCACCGCCGTTCCCGCCGAGCCATCGAAACCGCTGATCCACTCACGGCCTTTCCAATGCTCGGCCACGTATTCACTCTGATGGGGGTCAGTACTGGGGAAAATAAACGCTGCAAGATGTTCCCGTTGCATCACTTCACGGAGATCGGATAGTCGTTGATTTATATTCATATTATATTCACTTTTGTCATTTCGAGTTTACAAAGGTACAAAGTTTTGAGCAGAGTTTCAACGGATTAACTAAGATTAATATTAAAAATCAGTAAAGTATGGGGCTTTTTTTGTATCTTTGCAGCACTTTTGATTATTCATTCTAATTATAATAATACAATTATGGCATTAACAAATGAGAAATTGACCATCGTCGGTGCTGCCGGTATGATTGGTTCGAACATGGCTCAGACCGCCCTGATGATGGGTCTGACAAGTGAAATCTGTCTTTACGATGTATTCTCTCCCGAGGGTGTGGCAGAGGAGATGCGCCAGAGTGGTTTCGACGATGTGAACATCGTGGCTACCACTGATGCTGAGGAGGCTTTCAAGAATGCGAAGTACATCATCTCTTCAGGTGGTGCTCCCCGTAAGGCTGGTATGACCCGTGAGGATCTGCTCGCCGGCAACTGTAAGATCGCCGAGGAGCTCGGCCAGAACATCAAGAAGTTCTGCCCCGACGTGAAGCATGTAGTGATTATTTTCAACCCCGCCGACCTGACAGGTCTGGTAACATTGCTGTACTCTGGTTTGAAGCCTGGTCAGGTGACGACCCTCGCCGGCCTCGACACCACCCGTCTGCAGAGCGCACTGGCCAAGAAGTTTGGTGTGATGCAGAACCAGATCAAGGGTTGTGCTACCTATGGTGGTCACGGTGAGCAGATGGCTGTATTCGGCAGCCACGTCGAGATTGCCGGCCGCAAGCTGACTGATATCATCGGTACCGCCGAGTTCCCCGCTGAGGAGTGGGAGCAGATGAAGGTCGACGTGACCAAGGGTGGTGCCAAGATCATCGAGCTCCGCGGACGCAGCTCTTTCCAGAGCCCCGCTTATCTCTCTGTTGAGATGATCCGTGCCGCAATGGGTGGTGAGCCTTTCCGCTTCCCCGTTGGTACCTATGTAAAGACCGACAAGTACGACCACATCATGATGGCCATGAAGACCACCATGACTGCCGAGGGTGCTAAGTTTGAGGTGCCTCAGGGTACTGCCGAGGAGAACGCTAAGCTGGATCAGAGCTACGAGCACCTCTGCAAGATGCGCGACGAGTTGGTGACACTGAACATCGTTCCTCCCATCTCTGAGTGGAGCAAGATCAACCCGAACCTCTAATCCACAGAGGCATGGCTTTGATTAAAAGTTATAAAGGTCTCGCTCCCAAATGGGGGCGAGACTGTTATTTCAGCGAGAACGCCACGATTGTGGGCGACGTGACGATGGGTGACGAATGCTCTGTATGGTTCAATGCGGTGGTTCGTGGCGATGTAGCACCTATCACCATCGGCAACTGTACGAATATCCAGGATGGCTCGTGTGTGCATGTGACCTTTGATACCGGTCCCACACACATCGGCAACTATGTGACCATCGGCCACAATGTGACTGTGCATGCCTGCACCATCCACGACCATGCGCTTATCGGTATGGGCTCTACCCTACTCGATGGCTGTGAGGTGGGCGAAGGTTCTATCGTAGCCGCCGGTGCTCTGGTGCTTCAGAACACAAAGATTCCTGCTGGTGAAATCTGGGGCGGTGTACCGGCCAAGTACCTCAAGCCCGTGCGCCCAGGGCAGACTGACAATGCCGAGCACTACGTAGCTTATTCGAAGATTTATTTGCAAGAAGAGAAGGAGTAAGGAGAGAAGGAGTGAAGGAGAGAAGGAGTAAGGGAATTATCAGGTTTATCAAAGACTGGACATTACCGGTGGCGATGGGTCTGGGGACGGTGATTTACCTCGTCTTCGGTCTCATCCCGCAGTTGGAGGAGGCTGCCGTTTTCTTCGACCCTATCTTCGACACCATCCTGCCGATGTTCATGTTCTTGATTCTTTTTGTCACCTTCTGTAAAGTAGACTTCCACAAACTGCGCCCTGTAGCCTGGCATTTCTGGATCTGTGTTTTTCAACTGCTATTCATCGGTGCCCTAATGGGTATCATCCTCCTGCCATCGGCCATCAGCCCTGACGCCCTGATTCTGATGGAGGCCATCCTGATGTGCATCATCTCACCTTGTGCGGCAGCGGCGGCCGTCGTCACCCAGAAACTGGGCGGGTCGCTGGAGCAAATGACCACCTACACTTTTATCTCGAACTTCATCACCGCCATGATGGTGCCCATCTGTTTCCCGCTTATCGAGAAAGGGGCCGACATGACCTTCTGGACGGCTTTCTCGAAGATACTCTATGAGGTAGCCATTGTGTTGCTCGTGCCGATGTTGCTGGCCTATATCGTAAAACACCATGCCCAACAACTGCACAAGCGAATCATCTCAGTAAAAGACCTCAGTTATTACCTCTGGGCCTGTTCGCTGATGATTGTCACTGGCACGACGGTGAAGAATATCGTCCATGCCAATACGACGATCGCACTCCTGATGGCTATTGCCTTCATGGGTCTTCTGATGTGTGTGGTGCAGTTTGCCGTAGGCCGTTTCATCGGACATTACTTCAATCACACACAAGAAGCAGGTCAGGCTCTCGGACAGAAAAACACGGCTTTTGCCATTTGGATGGCCTATACGTATCTGAATCCGTTATCGTCGGTGGGACCGGGATGCTATATCCTTTGGCAGAACATCGTCAATAGCATTGAGATCTGGCAGAAAAGAAAAACAAGAGAGGAGTGATTTCTCCTCTCTTGTTTATTTTTTGTTCTTCTGATAATAATCGAGCCCTTTATTGACATTCTCGATGAGGGCTTCCGATGTAAAGGTGGCCCCTGTAACGGCATCCACCTTCTTGGCTTTAGCATTCTTGACGGTCAGACCATCCCATGCATTCAGCAGACTCTTTTTAACCATAGCCAGATATTTCGGCGTCTCCTGATTCTTGAGCACCTCTATCTTTTCAATCTTATTTTTCTTAATATAAATTTTAACGGGCACTGCGCCATTATAGCCCTCCACATCCTTGGCGAGGGTCGTCGTGTTAACCACATCAGTACCATTTTCCTTCGTTATTGGACTGTTCTGCTGACCGGCACTAATCATGGCCACAGCGGCAATCACAATGATAAAATACTTCTTCATTTTTTATTATTTCTTATAAACGTTTACACTATTTTGACGGCAAAGTTACAAAAAAGTTTAGTGTTCCTCACATGAAGTTCAACTTTTTTTTGTAATTTTGCAACCAGATTAATAACTTTTAGCGCAAAATAAGGAATCATGAAGAAGTTTACCATGACTTGGCTGGCGCTGATGCTGGCCGTTATTACCTATGCAGAAAAGCGTGAAATACACATCCTTGCAGCCAATGATATGCATGCCCAGATCGAGGTATTCCCTCAGTTGGCTGCCCTGGCCGACAGTCTGCGTACCATAGACCCGTCGCTATTGATCTTTTCAGCAGGCGACAACCGCACCGGAAATCCTATCAACGACAAATATATTCTGCAAGGCTATCCGATGGTGGCCCTGATGAACCAAGTGGGATTCAACGGCTCCGCCTTAGGCAACCATGAGTTCGATGCCCTATCGTTGAGACGACTGATAGGACTGTCCAACTTCAGGTATATCTGTGCCAATGCCTTTCCCTCTGATTCCAGCGGCCTCAAGATTGTGCCGTGTCAGGTGTTTGATGTAGAGGGATTGAAAGTTGGGGTCATCGGTTGCATTCAGTTAAATCCAAAGGGTATTCCCAGCACCCATCCTGACAATCTCAAAGGCATCAGCTTCAAGCCTGCCGAGGAGGTCATCCCCCAATACGAATATCTCAGCAAGGAATGTGATGCCACCATTCTCCTGTCGCACTTAGGCTATCCCGACGACATCAAGATGGCTGAGAAGTTTCCCTGGCTCGACCTTATCATTGGCGGCCATACTCATACCCAACTAAATGGCAACGAAGTAAAAAACGGCGTGCTAATCACCCAGAACAGAAACAAACTTCACCGTGTGACCTATATCACCCTTACCGTGGAAGATGGCAAAGTCGTTGATAAGAAGGCTGAATATATCGATGTCAGGAAATACCCCAAAACGGTAAAAGTGGTCGAGGAAATGACCCGATTCTACAATGACAACCCCACGCTGCGCCGTATCCTGGCTATTGCCGATACGCCCTTTGAGACCCGCGAGGAACTGGGTTGCATGATGTGCGATGCCTTCATGGAAGAAACCGGAGCAGAAATCGGCATTGTGAACCCTGGGGGCGTCCGTATCGAATCACACCCACAGGGAGATATCACTGTGCGCGACGTACTGGAAATGGATCCTTTCGACAACCACGCCGTTGTGCTGGAACTGACAGGCAACGAGATTGCCCATATGATGCTGACCTATTGCCACAACACGCTTTATAGTTTACCATATGTTGGCGGCATCACATGTGAGATCACCCTTGAAGAACAATTTCCAGAGAAAATCAAGTGTATCAAGTTGCTGACACTCGACGGCAAGAAGTTAAACATGAAAAAGAAGTATAAGGTAGTAACCAACAACTATATCCCCGCCACTAGCGAGATTCCTAAAGGTTCCGACCATATACTGAATCTAGAAACTAGCGATATCATCATGCAATTCCTAGAGAAAAAGAAGGTTGTGAGCTACCAAGGTGTCAGCAGACAGAAGATAAGACCTCTTGAGTAGCACCAGCCTGACCCTTTACGAACCGTCCAGCTAATCGTCCCTGGTCGGCAAGATAAGCCTCATCGGTCATAAAGCGATCCATCTGCTTCTGGAAATCGTCGTAATTGGCGATTTCAAAGCCGCCACCTTTCTTCAAGCCTTGAGCCTCCTGGAACCGTTGGTTGTTGGGGCCAAAGAACACAGGCACATCCCAGACTGCCGCTTCCAGAAGATTATGAATACCCACGCCAAAGCCACCACCGACATAGGCCACATCACCATAATGGTAGATACTTGACAAGAGGCCGAAACAATTCACGATCAGCACCTCAGCATTAGCCAACTCATCGGAATAGCCAGCGTTCTCAGAGAGTCCGGAATACTCGGAATATCTTATCACCTTGCGTCCCTCGAGCAAAGCCTCTATCTGCTTGAGGTGATCCTCGCCAATAACGTGTGGAGCAATAATAAGTTTCCAGTCGCGATGCTTATCAAAATACTTGATGAAAATCTCCTCATCAGGCGGCCATGATGATCCTGCCACAAACACTTTGGCATCCTGCTTGAAAGCTTTAATAACGGGAAGTTGCTTAGACGCCTCCTTTATCTGAAGCACACGGTCAAAACGGGTATCACCAACGATTGACACGTTATGAATACCGATCTTGCCCAGCAGTTCCTTGCTCTGTTCATTCTGCACAAAGAAATGTGTAAAGCAGTTCAGCACACGACCATACTGACGGCCATACCACTTGAAGAACACCTGATCAGGACGGAAGATACTCGATACACTATAGACAGGTACATTTCTGTGTTTCAGAATATGCAGATAATTATACCAGAACTCATACTTGATGAAGAACGCCATCACCGGATGGACGGCACGCAAAAAACGGCGGGCATTCGTAATGGTATCCAGAGGCAGATAGGTAATGATGTCGGCACCTTCATAATTCTTTCGCACTTCATAACCAGAGGGAGAAAAGAATGTCAATAGAATCTTATACTCTGGATGTTCCTTCCGAAGTTGCTCTATCAATGGACGCCCTTGTTCAAACTCGCCCAACGAGGCGGCATGGAACCACACATACTTGGCATCTGGGTCTACCTTCTCCTTAAGAATACGGAAGGCCTCACGTTCACCACGCCACATTTTCCGTACCTTCTCATTAAAGCGACTGTAAATCGCCACGCCAAAGAGATAGAGATATATGATCAGATTATAGATCATCAGCCAAGTACTTCGATTGCACGTTTCATTCTTGCCAGTGTCTCCTCCTTGCCCAAGAAGGCAGAAATATCAAACATACCCGGTCCCTTGCCTTCGCCAACAAGTGTCAGGCGCCACGCATTCATCACGTTGCCGAGTTTGTATTCCTTCTGCTCCACCCATGCATGGACGATCTTCTCCTGATTCTCGAGCGAGAAGTCGTCAATGTCCTCCAATACGCTCATCAGTTCGGTCATGACAGCTGCCGAATCTTCCTTCCAGCGTTTCTTAGCTGTCTTTTCATCATATTCAGTCGGTGCCACGAAGAAGAATGAGCACAAAGGCCACAACTCATGCACAAACGACACACGGTCTTTCATCATGGCCGTTACCTGCAGAATACGTTCCGGGGTCTCATTGGGACAATGTGCCTTGACCATCGGCTCAAACAAAGCAGCAATCTCCTCGTTCGACTTTTTCAGGATATACTCGTGATTAAACCAAATGGCTTTCTCATAAGCGAACTTGGCACCTGCCTTCGAACACTTGGTGATATCAAAGAGCGGTACGAGTTCATCAAGCGTAAATAATTCCTGCTCCGTTCCGGGATTCCATCCCAACAAGGCCAGAAAATTAATGACGGCCTCTGGGAAATAGCCATCCTCACGATAGCCACGAGAGGTTTCCCCCGACTTGGGATCTTTCCACAACAAAGGGAACACGGGGAAGCCAAGACGATCGCCATCGCGTTTGGAGAGTTTACCCTTACCATCAGGTTTCAGCAACAATGGCAAGTGGGCAAACTGTGGCATTGTGTCCTCCCAGCCAAAGGCTTGATAGAGCAGTACGTGCAGCGGTGCACTGGGTAGCCATTCCTCACCACGGATAACATGTGAAATCTCCATCAGATGGTCATCAACAATGTTGGCCAAATGATAGGTCGGCAACTGGTCTGCACTCTTGAAGAGCACCTTATCGTCGAGGATATCACTCTTCACACGCACCTCACCACGAATCAGGTCATTGACTAGCACCTCTTGTCCAGCCTCAATCTTAAAACGCACCACATACTGCTGACCACCGGCAATCAACTGCTCCACCTCCTCCTTGGGAAGGGTCAATGAGTTACGCATCTGACTACGCGTATGACAGTCGTATTGGAAGTTCTGTATCTCCGCACGCTTGGCCTCCAGTTCCTGAGGGGTATCGAAGGCAATATAGGCCTTTCCCGCATCCAACAACTGCTGGACATATTTCTTATAGATTTCTCTACGCTCACTCTGACGATAAGGTCCTTTGTCGCCTCCAAAGCTGACACCCTCATCAAACTGAATGCCCAACCACTTGAACGATTCGATGATATATTCCTCTGCCCCAGGTACGAAACGTGTAGAATCGGTATCTTCTATGCGGAACACAAGGTCGCCCTGATGCTGGCGGGCAAACAGATAATTATACAAGGCAGTACGCACACCACCGATGTGCAATGCTCCTGTTGGACTCGGTGCAAAACGCACCCTGACTCTTCTTTCTGACATGCTTATATTGAATTTTGCTGCAAAGTTAATCTTTTTTTTAGAAATATTTGTATCTTTGCAGCAAAAATATACCGTCATGAACAATTTTAACCTGAAAACAGACATTACCTGGCGCGACTTCCTGATTCGCGTCGGACTCATTATTGTCACGGTAGCCATTATTACCTGGTTCCTTCCAAGCGACACCAATAACACCTTCAAGGTAGAAAAAGGGAAGCCCTGGAATTATGCTGACCTGCGGGCGCCCTTTGACTTCCCGATCTTAAAGACCGACGAGGCAGTCAAGGAAGAACGCGACAGTCTGTTGAAACAATATGAGCCCTATTTCAATTTGAACAAGAGCACAGAGAGCACGCAAATCCGGCAGTTTGTAAAAGACTATAACCAAGGTATCCCTGGTATATCCAACGACTATATCAGTATCATCGCTAACCGTCTTCACGCCATTTACCAAAAAGGTGTGATGAGTACGACCGATTATGCGTCAGTCAACAAAGATACCACCCGAATGATCAGGATTGTCAGCGGCAAGACCGCCATCAGCGTAAAGATAAACAAAGTTTATTCGACAGTCTCGGCCTACGAACAACTATTCCTAGACCCAGAACTGGATAGTCATCGGGAAATCTTACAGAAGTGCAACCTGAATGATTACATTTCGCCTAATCTGAGCTACGACAAGGAACGCAGCGAAGCCAGCCTGAGTGATCTGACCAACAGCATTCCGCTGGCCACCGGTATTGCCCAGCATGGACAAAAGATCATCGACAGAGGAGATATTGTGGATAGCAAGACTTACAATATCCTCATGTCATACCAGAAAGAGATGGAGCGACGCAATAAAAACGACCAGCAGATCAGCGTCACGATCATGGGACAGATTCTATATGTTACCATCCTTGTGATTTGCTTGACCGTTTTCCTAACGCTTTTCCGCAATGACTATTTCGAGAAAATCAGGTCAATAGCCATGCTCTACTCACTGGTCATTTTCTTCACTGTCATCTCGTCGGTAATGGTTACGCACAATTTCCTGCATGTCTATATTATACCGTTTGTGATGGTTCCCATTTTCATCCGCGTATTTATGGACTCGCGCACGGCTTTCATGACCCATGCCATTATGATCCTCATCTGTGCCTGCGCATTACAGCACCCCTTGGAGTTTGTGGCCGTTGAAACGGTGGCTGGCATTGTGGCTATCTTTGCACTGAGAGAACTATCCAGCCGTTCACAGTTGTTCTGGACAGCAGTATTGGTGACTTTAGCAGCCTCACTGATGAACCTTGCACTCGACTGGATACAGAACGATAACTTCTCGGAGATCAATGTCAGCGAGTACAACTATCTGTTTGTCAATGGCATTTTCCTATTCTGTTCCTACCCGCTACTGTACCTCATCGAGAAAACGTTCGGCTTCATCTCAAATATCACGCTGATCGAGCTCTCGGATATGAACAAGGAGATTCTCCGTAAGATGAGTGAGGTAGCGCCAGGAACCTTCCAACATTCCATTCAGGTAGGCAACTTGGCAGCAGAGATTGCCAGAAAGATCGGTGCCAAGAGTCAACTCGTGCGTACGGGTGCCTATTATCATGACATAGGAAAGATCCAGAATCCCATCTATTATACTGAGAACCAGTCGGGCGTCAATCCCCATGAGAGTATGACCTTTGTGGATAGTGCCCAGATGATTATCAGCCATGTGACAGAAGGTCTCAAACTGGCAGAAAAATACAATCTGCCCGATGTCATTAAGGACTTTATTGCCACGCATCATGGTCTCGGAAAGGCCAAATATTTTTATGTCAAACAAAAGAACGCCTTCCCCGACGAGGCTGTCGACGATCTTCTGTTTACCTATCCTGGTCCCAATCCCTTCACCAAGGAGCAGGCCATTCTGATGATGGCCGATTCCGTGGAAGCTGCCTCTCGTTCATTGCCCGACTACACGGAAAAAAGCATCCGTGAAATGGTGAACCGTCTGATAGACACACAAGTGGCAGAGGGTTACTTCAAAGAATGTCCCATCACCTTCCGCGACATTGCCTACGCAAAAACCGTCCTCATTGAAAAGCTGAAAACCATCTATCACACCCGTATCTCGTATCCCGAACTCAAGAAATAGTTGATTGTCTTGGCTTTCAGATTTGCACAAAACTGCACATTTGTGCATGTTTGTGTGCAATTTTCGTTAATATTCGTTAACTTTGTGCACGCAAACAATCTTGTTTAGAACAATCTCCATACCTTTGCAGCCGATTTTTAAAGATTGTTTTAGGATTATGAACAAAATTAAAGAAATGATGTTCGGCGTGATGCTGGCATCAGTAACAACCGCCACAGCAGGTGGCATCTTAACCAACACCAACCAGAGTATCGACTTTTTACGCAACCCAGCCCGTGATGCCGCCATCGGCCTCGACGGTGTGTATAGCAACCCAGCTGGCGTAGCCTTTCTCCCAGAAGGATTCCATTTAGGATTTAACTGGCAGTATGCCCACCAGACCCGTACCATTACCAGTACGAATCCCGTCTTTGCTTTAGGTCGTAAGAATCAAGGACAGACCACCAAGATATTCGAAGGTGTGGCCGACGCCCCTTTCATCCCCTCCCTTCAGGCTGCCTATAACAAAGGCGACTGGAGCATACAGTTCAACTTCTCCGTACCTGGCGGTGGCGGTAGCTGTGAGTTTGCCGACGGTCTGGGTTCTTTCGAGAGTGTTGTCGGTGGCATCGCCCATCAGCTCAGCGGACTCGACCAGATTGCCACGGCCCTTGGCCAACAGGCCCCCGGTGTGACCGGCTACGACATGGATGGCTATATGCAGGGCCGTCAGTATTATTTCGGATTCCAGCTCGGAACTGCCTATAAGATTTTACCCAACCTCTCTGTCTATGGCGGTCTGCGAGTGCTTTACGGCACCGCTACCTACAAGGCTAAGATCAGCAACATCCAGGTGAAGACCGCTGGCGGCTATGTTGATTTCGGCAGTTTCCTACAATCAGCCACAGCATTAGTTGATGGCGGTATCAGCACGGTCAACAATGGTTTAGCACAGGTCATTGCCGGTATGGCGCAATATGAGACCGCAGGTGCCACAGCCCTACCAGAGTACCAGCAACTGGTTGCCAAGAAAGCACAGCTCGAAGGTACTGCCGCCACCCTTCAAGGCACCAGCCAGAACCTAAATGCGCTGCAGAAATACTCTCAGGGTGTGAACCTGCTCTGCAACCAGTCGAGCGTAGGTGTGGCTCCCATTATCGGTATCGACTATAAGTTCGGCCGCTTTAACCTTGCAGCCAAGTACGAGGCAAAAACGCAGATCCGTATGTTAAACGAGTCAACTGTCAACGAGGCCAGCGAGATTGCAGCTGTCAACAAGTTCCGCGATGGTGAGAAGATTGATGAAGACTCTCCCGCGCAACTTGCCCTTGGTGCCATGTGGAGTCCTGTAGACCAGGTGCGTCTGAACATAGGCTACCACCATTTCTACGACAAGAACGCCCGTTGGTATAACAACGCCCAAGACTTGCTCGATGGCGGTACAGACGAGTACCTTGGCGGTGTGGAATGGGATGTGACCGACCGCCTGACCATCTCTGCAGGAGGACAGCTCACGCGCTACCAGCTCACCGATAATTATATGAACGATATGTCGTTTGTGGTCAACTCAAGCAGCATCGGCTTTGGCTTCAACTATAAGGCCAACGAGCAGATTACCCTGAAAGCCGCATATTTTCAGACCAACTACGACGATTACAACCGTACCGACTATCCTACAGCTGGTGTAAGCGACTCCTTCACCCGCACCAACCGCGTTCTCGGTATCGGTTGCGAGGTCAGTTTCTAAAACCACTTCGGATTCAGAATTGGTTTGACGTCATAGCGGATCGACGTCATAGTAGATTTGGAGGGAGGCATAGCGCTTGTCTTGCAGCATTTGATGTTGGGCAAGCGCTAAATATTTACGGACTTCGGCCATGTTGAGACTAGGCTCTAGCTTCAATACGATTTTTCGGATGGAGAGCGACTTGACTTTCGAGATACCAGGTTTGTCAGGGCCCAGGACGCGACCTGAGAACCATTGACGTAAACGGGCGCCCATCTCCACACCAGCCGCTTCGACAACGGCATTTTGGCGATGCTTCAGATAGACGTAGACAAGGCGATAATAAGGCGGATAGCGGAACTGCTGGCGCTCGGCTATCAGCGAACGATAGAAAGCGGCATAATCATTGTGAACCACCTGACCAATCAATGGCAAATCAGGGCTCTTGGTCTGCAGGATTACAAGTCCACGCTTGCCCTTGCGTCCTGCGCGGCCACTGACTTGCGACATCATCATAAACGCATGTTCATAAGCCCTGAAATCGGGATAATTCAGCATGGTATCGGCATTGAGGATACCCACCACAGATACTTTATCGAAATCAAGTCCCTTACTAATCATCTGCGTGCCAATGAGCAGATTGGTCCGGCCTGAAGAGAAGTCATTGATGATGCGTTCATAAGCCTGGCGACTGCGGGTGGTATCGAGATCCATCCTGGAGATACGAGCATCGGGGAAGATATCGTGTACCTCGGCCTCGATTTTCTCCGTACCATATCCCCGTGTCTGCAACTGCGTGCAACCGCAATTAGGACATTCAGTAGGTACCTGATAGGTATTGCCACAATAATGACACGTCAGTTGGTTCAGATTGCGATGGAGGGTGAGCGATACGTCGCAATGCTGGCAATGAGGCACCCATCCGCACTGCTTGCATTCAATCATAGGGGCATAGCCTCGACGGTTCTGGAAGAGAATAACTTGTTCACCACGTTCCAGAGCTTCACGCACCTTGCTTAGCAGTAATGGCGAGAAGAGCCCGTTCATCATCTTACGATGCTGCAAATCCTTGGTGTCCACTACCTGTATCTCAGGCAGTTCGATACCTTTATAGCGTTGGAACAATTCCACAAGACCATATTTGCCTGTCTTGGCATTATGATAAGTCTCAAGTGATGGTGTAGCCGTACCGAGTAGCACCTTTGCCTTTTGCATCTGGGCAAGCATGATGGCAGCACTGCGAGCATGGTAACGGGGCATGGGGTCTTGCTGCTTGTAGCTGGTTTCGTGTTCCTCATCGATTATCACCAACCCTAACTGCTGAAAAGGCAGGAAGACGGCACTTCGCGCACCAAGTATCACGTCGTAGGGAAGCCCAGACAGTTGCTTCTGCCAGATCTCAACGCGTTCCGCATCAGAGTATTTGGAGTGATAGATGCCCAGTCGATTGCCAAAGACACGCTGCAAACGGTCCATAATCTGTACGGTAAGAGCTATCTCAGGCAGAAGATAAAGCACCTGCCGTTTCTGTTCCAGCGCCTGACGGATCAAATGGATATAGATTTCTGTTTTACCGCTGGATGTCACTCCATGCAGAAGGGTCACATTCTTTTTCAGAAACGAGAAGTGAATCTGGTTATAGGCATCCTGCTGAATTGGGCTTAATGGCTGGATTCTGTCTAAATGGGGTTCACCACCATGATTCAGACGTCCTACTTCCTGTTCATAGGTTTCCAAAAGTCCTCGTTGGACGAGAGCCGCTACCGTTTGAAGGCTATGACCTTGGTTCAGCAGTTCATCGCGGGTCAGGATTGTCGTCGCTGTCGCGCCATACTCTTCTATTCCAGAAAGAGCCATATAATCAATTAAGGCTGCCTGCTGCTTGGGAGCTCGCCGTAACATATCAAGGGCGATGTGAAGCGCCTGTTCGCTACGAAACTGAGGTGCCAGACGGATATAGGTCTCTGTCTTCGGCTTATAACCGTCTTCGGCTTTCAAGCCTGAGGGAAGTGCAGCCTTGAAAACCTCACCTATCGGCGACATATAATAGTCAGCGATCCATTGCCAGAGGCGAAGCTGGTTGCCAAGAAGCATCGGTGTAGAATCCAAAACCTGAAGGATATCCTTGGTCTGATATCCTTCAGGTTGTTGATGGTGTATCGAGGCAATGATGCCTACGTATGTTTTGTTCCTTCCGAAAGGTACAAGTACGCGTTTCCCCACCTCTACCTGTTCATTTGCCGACGATGGTACGGAATAGGTAAAGAAGCCGTCAAGCGGCACAGGTAGGATAACGTCGACGAACAAAGCCTACTTAGAAGTAATAAGCAGCCGAGATCTGCCAGGACTTAGGCGCAGTGTCATCCTTGATATCCTGGGTAGCCTGCTTGAAAGTAGCATCAGCAGTCTTACCCAGACCGAGATTGTAGGCAAAGCCAATCTCCAGATGATTTAAGAGAGAGACACCGGCACCGAGATTAATGCTGAAGGCAGACTTCTTCAACTGGAAAGTATTCTCCACGTTGTCTTTATTCCACTTGAAACTATCATCACCCACGTTGAAGCTGACCTGAGGACCTGCTGCCAGATAGATGCTGGCTGTACTGCCCAATCCGAAGTTAAAACGCGCATTGACGGGGATGAGAATATTCTGTTGCTTGATGGTCTCATTGTTTACCTCAGACTTCTTCTGATCGTAAAAAGCAGCAATGTCAACACCAAGTCCTGCAATAGGAAGAGCCACCTTCACAGACGGGCCAATAAACCATCCCACTTTGTTAGAGGTATCGAAGACTTTCTGGTCAAAACTCATATTGATGATGTCAAGACCACCCTTCACACCAAACTTAATACCTTGCGCCTGAACAGACGCTGCCATTGCAACAGCCAGTACAACTAACGTAATAATTCTTTTCATAATAAATCCCATTTTTAATGTTTGACGTTGCAAAGATACTAAAAAAGAGCGAATGAACGCTCTTTTTTACAGAAAAACTTTTTTTATCGTGTTTAATGCCTCTGTCTACGTACACTCACACGAGCTGAACTATTGCTAGGAGAAGAGGAATTACCACGGCTCTTTGAACTGCCCACCGACGAACGGCGCCCTGTCTTTTTGGCCGCCTTTGCCTTCGCCTTCTGAGCGGCTTTCACGTTCTGAGGATTGGCGTTGGCGATGCTATCAAGTGAATCCTTCTTTTCGGGATCGCCGAAGATATTCTTGCGGAAAGCCTCCAGCTCCGCCTCAATGCGTTTCTGTTCGGCAGACATCTTCGCAGTATCACCATCACAAATCTGCGCCAGCGTCTTACCAAGTCGGTTGGTCGTCTTATAAATCTTGCCACGATACTGATTGGTAGTGAAGAAATCATCCATTGACATGGTAGCGGCATTATTCAGACTACTAACCATTACGGTCTGACGATTCAGGTAGGGTTCCAAATCGCTGTATTTCACCCAGAACAACGGATAAGCCGTACCCGGGCTGTTGGGGTCATCGCTGATGATAAAGTCATCGCTGCGCATCATCACTGGACAAAGAGCCAACACCTTGATATGAAACGAGGAATTAGCCTGATCGTAGTAGGCGCTCTCCTTCAGATAGAGCTTCTTCACCTCAGCAGAAGGAATGTCGCTGTTGTCGACCTTCAACTTACCATTTTGCTCCTCATAAAAGATATGATAGTTGTCGAGCATGGTTTTCATCTCAATCTTTGAGGTCTCTTCAAACACATCGCTGCCATCTGTAGGATACTCATAGATGGGTATGTAGCCATTCTGTGCCAACTTGAAAATATAGGTAAACAGATTCAACTGTTTCCCTTGCGGCTCTACGGGATAATACAGGCCCGCATTTGCATCGTCTTCGAGATTGATCTCACGATAGATATCACGACGCCAAACCACATCTTCAGGCATGTCCACTGCCGTCGGAAAAGAGATCTGGGCACGTCTTGTCATAGCCGACGATGGCGCGCTCTTCTTTTTCTGCGGCTGTTGCTGTTGTTCTTTCTGCTGTTGCTGAACACGGCGAGCCTTCGGTTGGGCAGTTGCAGTGAATAATGAACAGTGAATAGTGAACAGTATCATCACCATTCTCACCAGACACATGCTACTCATTCTGCCTATCATATAACTTATCGTCTTCATATCTTAACTATTATTATTTCACTATTAACTTTTCACTTCACAATGACCTCCATGGGATTCTGTAAAGTACGTGTCAGGCCATCAGGCCCCACCACCGTCACACGCGAGACATAAAAGCGGCGGTTACGGGTCAACTTACGGAAGGTCTCCATCTGTCGCGAAGAGAACGAGGCTCCATTGGAAGCCATCGGAACGGCATTACCCATATTGTCGAAGAACACGGTCTCGAAACTCTGTACACGGAAGGCTACATCGAGGATACCATCGTCGATAGCGGCACCGAGAGCCGTTGCTGCCACCAACTGACCTTTTGCCAGACCGCCACCAAAATAACGTGTTGGATTGCCGTGTTCATCTTTCATATTAATGTAAGGTCGGGGATCGGGCAATTTCCGCACCTTAAACGTAAACTGTCCCATCTGTTGCGGGCGGCCCGTATTCGTAGAAGTGACGGTGAAGGTTACATTCTGTCCCACTGACGACGGACGTGCGATATAGCGTCCTGGGCCTTGGGGTTGCAACGAGCCACCACTCATTGTTGCCGAGATCTTATTCAACGGTACACCTGGCACACTGATGCTGATGGGGTTGTTATAACCAGCATACAATACGTTCATCAGGTCGGCACTCACCGTTGCACTAGGATCCACCACCGTATATTTCTGTGAGAAATCACGACGGATCTTGTCGCCATTGCCATTCACAGTCTCCATATAGCCAGCCAAAGTGAAATCACCCGTAGCCGTACAGATGCGCTCATAGAGATTGTCATGGAGCGTCACTTTCTGATTGCCTATATAAATATCGGGCACCTGTGTGGTATCCACAGCAGCCATCACGATATGAGCCGAGAACTTATCACCACGTACTATAGTCTGCGAATTGGGGATGACAAAGGCCTCAAGAGCATTCACACGGATATCCTTCACGTCAATGTTCTGCACCAATGTATGCAGCACTTCACCCTCTGCATAACGCACATCGCTCTGCAACTTCGAGAGCAGGGTGACGGCAGCTGCAGCAGGCATCGCCTCAAACATATATTCCTGCCAATTCTTTCCCATCGCCTTGGCACTCTTAGGTACCTCTGTTGTCAGGTTCGACACCAACATCTGTTTCTGTCTGGGTGTCGTTACCATCGGCAAGAGTTTGGCACGGTAGTTATTGATAGCCTCAAAGAGTTTCTGACCTTGTCCACGCCCAGGTGCCAACATCACCTGACTGGCAGCTTCCAAGTCTTCTTTGTTGCGGATATTCTTCACGTCACCATCATCACCATCGGCCTCGCGGACAATTGCCTCCTTCAAATCAGCAATCATATTATAGAGCGAGTCGCTCATATGTTTCACCTGCTGTGACTTGTTGTACCATTGCTCGACCTTCTGAGGATTCTTCTTCATCTGCACGGCAAAATCATCATAGATAGCCAGATTCTCGTTGGTGGCATTCACCGTCGTGCGCTTCAGACTTTCCTCCACAATCGAGAAGCCGTTGAGCACTTCGTTGGAAACATTCAGCGCGAGCATGGCCATCAAGACGACATACATCAGATTGATCATCTTCTGGCGAGGAGATACAGGTCTTTTCTTTATTGCCACTTTAATATACTGTTTGACAATTTACCATTTAATTATTGACCGAGGGGAGCGGCGGCTTTCATGTTCACCGTCATTGCCTCTATCATTCGTGTATAAATCTTGTTGAGCTCTGCTATCTGCTCAGCCATCTTACGAGTCTGTTCATTGATCTCATCGATGGTGCTAATCTGTGAGCTGGCACTCTTCAACTGCAACTCGTAAATCTTACATATACCAGTCAGCGTACGGTTCAGATTTTCCATCTCTTCAGAGTCGCGAGCCAAACGTTCACTTTGTTCAGACACCTTCGAGAGCATCTCCGTCAGACGTTTCAACTCATCGACATAGTTGGCTGTAGCCTCTTCGAGTTCAGGGTTCACCTGAGGCAATACGGTTGCAGCTCCACCAGCCATCGTTGTTACGGATGAAGAAACGGCAGCAATAGCCTCGGTATCGACACCTGTCTGGCTCGTCTGGGCAGGAGTACTTACTTCGCTGGCCGGGCTAGAAGGACTTGATGAACCGGCACCACCACCGATAATAATCGTGCCACCATTGCCACCTACGATAGTGGCACTGGCCGATTCTGCGTGGACAGTCTCCATCTCTTCTTCTGCGGTTTTCACATGGGTATCCAATTCCATACCGTCGGTCGTCTTGTCGAAGGGACGATCAAAGGCCGAAATAAAGAACACAAACACTTCGGTTCCCATGCCCAGGAACAGAAAGAAGTTGGCACCAGGCAGATGGGTCAGTTTAAAGAGAGTACCCAAGATCACGATCGAGGCGCCCCAGCTATAGGCATAGTTCAGGAACGTCTGCCCAGGGACACTGTCCATCCACTTCTGCAAACGATAAACAAGATTGTATTTACTATAGGTTGTCATATATATCTACGTTTTTTTATTTCTTTTTAGAGATTCGGACCTTGTCACTAGTAGAGTTGGCCAGGCTGCGCACACAACGGAAGCCGATGTATGATCGTGGCTGGTTCTGATACTCTGAAGAACGCCAGGCAGAACGGATGTACGACTCCGGATCCTTCCAGGAGCCACCACGTACGCTCTTTTTCTTCAACCGATAGGGATCCTCGATAGCGGCATTGTACTTCAGCTGCGGATTGATGTCATTCATCGCTTCCACACCAGCTTCCGTATATATGGTACTCGTCCACTCCGCCACATTACCGGCCATATCAAACAAGCCATTGCTATTGGCAGAATAGATACCTACTTTGCTTGTTATCAAATTGCCGTCTTTGGTATAGTTACCATTGTCGGGTTTGAAGTTAGCATAGAAACAGCCCTTGCCGCTGGCCACATCCTCATTCTCCCAAGGGAACTCGTTCTGATCTTTACCGCGGGCAGCAAATTCCCATTCAGCCTCTGTCGGTAAACGATAGCGCTGCACAAACCTTGCTGCAGCTCCCAGTCCCTTCAACAAATATTCCGTGCGCCAAGCGCAAAAAGCATTGGCCTGCTCCCATGAAACACCTACTACAGGATAGTCATTATAAGCTGGATTCGAGAAATAATAGCGCATGTACATTTCATTATCCGAGTTGGGAAAATCGTTCACCCAGCAGGTTGTATCAGGATAGATATTCACGATATAGGTATTCAGAAAATCCCACGGGCCCGTCAGCTGGCGGTTAATGGTTTCTCTGATAATCTTTCCTTCATCGTCAATATAGGCTGTGTCCTTCGAAATCCACACTTCCTCATCAGGATCCACCTCGATATCCGTATTCAGGTTACGCTCTTCGGGATTCAAACGGTTACGGCGCAGAGCAGCAGCCGTATAATCATAAATCTCGTAACGGTAGTTCATCTGCGAAGCATCGAGCATCTTTTCACCCGTCACAGGATTGGTGACATAGAGGCTCTCAATAGCACGCTGTTCATCCTCGTTCGGCTTACGTGGCAATGGCTTCTTCCAATTCAGATGAGGAGTGATGGGCTCACCATTCTTATCCTCCTCAATCTTGTAAGTCTCGTCGCCTCCATAATTGGGATCGGCCAGACGCTCACGAAGAATAGAATCGCGCACGTAATTCACAAACTGGCGGTACTTCGAGTTTGTGACCTCAGTCTCATCCATCCAGAACCCATCGACGGAAATGTCGCGGATAGGCGTCTGCTTACCCCAAAGGCTATCCTGCTGTTCAATGCCCATCTTCAGATGTCCACGCTTAACGAGCGTCATACCATAGGGAGTTGGTTCTGTAAAAGCTCTGCCGCCGGCGCCCGTCACCTCTCCACCTTGTGAAGAGGCCAACTTACCACCGAAACAACCTGTCAGCAGTAGCATAAAGGCACAACCAAACAAATACTGTTTCATATCTTTTGTCGTTATAATAGTCTCACACTCTTATGCAGGTTCTTCCCCTTTTTGAAAAGGTTCAGGTCTGTCTGATATCCAACAAACAATTCATGACTGCCATTACCAACATTAATCGCTGTGGTATAAATCTCGTAGCTGTAGCCGAGATGGATGCCGTGGAAGTTACCACCAATCATTACGGTCACTGAGTTCGTTGGACTATACGACACGCCTGCGTACATCATCCGCTTCTCGTGGGTGTACTTCAGACGGCCTGTGACATCAGCACGCCACGCCACGCCATCCGTACGTCCCAAAGCAGAGGTGTGTATTGATAAAAACGGATTTCTAAGCCGAATATTGTATCCGCCAGTCAAATAAAATGTAGCGGGGACCTCCAATTCATTGGTTTCACCTAATTCCACGGTAGGCGAATTCAAATGCATAGCTGATACGCCGACATACCAGTTCTTGTGGGTGTAATAGAGTCCGGCACCAAAGTCGATACCGGTTCCCGTGACATCGGTTGTAGCGATAGCCGGGTCTGTATTGTTTTCTGGCATTTCTGCCTTTGAGCCATCGAAGCCCTCGCTGAGGATATTAGCCTCAACACCCATACTGAGTCTGCCTCCGAAGAGCGACTTTTTATAGGCATACTGCACACCAAGACGCTTATGAGAGAAAAGTCCTATAGCATCGTTAAGCAGTTGAAGTCCCACACCATGATAAGCGCCAAGTCCGTAAAAGGGCATGTCACCGGCAGCATACATCGTCTTGGGATTATGCTCAAAACCGGCAAATTGCATCGCATATGCCACTGCTACATTCAGTTTATCCTCCTTGCCCACGGAAGCGGGATTAAACGATGGTTCCATCGCCCAGTAATGACCGAACGACACATCTTGCTGCGCCCTCATCCCGACAGTCGTCAGCAGAAGAATTGTGAAAAGGGCAACTCGTTTCACGCTATAATAACGCAAAACGACAACTATTTATTGTAAGCGGTGTTTTAAAAGTCCAAGGGAAATTTGCGAATTTCAGAATAATGTCGTACCTTTGCCACCAGAAACAAATCAAGCAAATATGAAACGAACCATTTTTATTCTCTTTGTCGCATTCATGGCCCTGACCGCCACGGCGACACAACAAGAATCTGTAGCAGGTCTGTATCCCTTAGAGGGTTGCGGACGAATCGTTTATAATTTCAATGAAGGGTGGCGCTTCTGGCTCGGCGATGCCAAAGGTGCAGAGTCTATGGCTTTCGACGATAGCAAATGGGAAGTGGTCTGTGCCCCGCATATCGACCGTCTGGAACCCTCGGAGGCCAGTGGTGGCCGAAATTACCAAGGTGTTTGTTGGTATCGCAAACATTTCGCTGTACCTGAGGATATGGCCGGCAAACAGGTAATCATCCATTTCGAGGCCATCATGGGCAAGCAATGGGTCTATGTCAACGGCCGACTTGTAAAAGAACACTTGGGCGGCTATCTTCCCATTACCATCGACCTCTCCGCAGAGGGAGTGAAAGCGGGTGACAAATGTCTCATCGCCGTGAAGGCCGACAATAGCGACGATAAGAACTATCCCCCTGGCAAGCAGCAAAACCAACTCGACTTTGCTTATCATGGCGGAATGTACCGCGATGTGTGGCTCATCGGTAAGTCAGCCTTTGCCATCACAGATGCCATTGAGCGCAATCAAGTGGCTGGCGGTGGTGTATTCATCCACTATGACAATATTTCTGAGAAGAAGGCAGACGTCTTCATAGATGTAGAGGTTGGGAAAGTGTCCGCAATCTCTGAAAATTCCAAATCTTCTGGGAAGGCTATCACATTGCTCGCACGCATCAAAGATACCGACGGCAAGGTTATCAAGACCCTTAAACAATCTAAGGCGATAGTCACGTCAACCGTCTTCCGTCTGGCATCATCCATCACAGTCCCCCATCTATGGTCGCCTGAGAATCCTTACCTCTACACCGTCGAACTCCAGGTGATGGATGGAAAGAAAAGCATTGATGGTGGTATCGTACGCATGGGTATCCGCAAGGCAGAGTTCCGCGGGAAGGACGGCTTCTGGCTCAACGGCAAACCATATCACCAACTGGTGGGTGGTAACCGTCATCAGGACTTCGCCTATGTGGGTAATGCCGTGCCCAACTCCCAGCAGTGGCGCGATGTGATGCGTCTGAAGCAGGCCGGCATGACCATCATCCGCGCAGCCCACTATCCACAAGACCCGTCGTTTATGGATGCCTGCGACGAGCTGGGGCTCTTTATCATCGTACCCACACCTGGCTGGCAGTTCTGGAACCAGGATCCGAAATGGGGCGAGATGGTGCATCAGAACACCCGCGACATTATCCGTCGCGACCGCAACCATCCCTGCGTGCTCATGTGGGAACCGATTTTGAATGAGACCCGCTACCCACAAGACTTCGCCTTGAAAGCCCTTCAAGTCACTCGCGAGGAATATCCCTGGCCAGGTCGTCCCGTGGCTGCGGCTGACATGAATTCTGCCGGTGTCAAAGACAACTACGATGTATTATATGACTGGCCTTATAATATAGCCAACGGCAAATACGATATCGACAAATGCATCTTTACCCGTGAATGGGGTGAGTATGTCGATGACTGGTATGCCCATAATGCCGTCAACCGGGCAGCCCGCGGCTGGGGCGAGCAAGCGCAGGTAGCTGCCGCTCTTTCACTCGCTGATACATACGGTATGATGTTCCAAAGTCAGCGCCAGTTTATCGGAGGTTGTCTGTGGCATCCCTTCGACCACCAGCGTGGCTATCATCCTGATGCCTACTTAGGAGGAATCTATGATGCCTTCCGCCAACCGAAATATGCCCTCGATATGTTCAAGGCTCAGATGACTCCGAATCATCAGAGCGCTCCGGCCTATTTCATTTCAATCGCCCATGAGATGACGCCTTTCTCTCCCTCCGACGTTACCATTTTCAGTAATTGCGACAGTGTCCGTCTGACTGCCCTTAATGGTTGGAAATCTGCGACCCTGCCTGTAGTTCACAACTCCAATGGCCAGCCCAACGCTCCAGTTATCTTCAAGGATTTCTGGGATTCCTGGAAAGCCCGTGAACTGAGTTACAACAAGAAATCCTGGCAAAGTGTGAAGTTCGTGGCCGAAGGCATCAAAAACGGAGAGGTCGTCTGCACCGCCGAAAAAATGCCTTCCCGTCGTAGCACGAAGATTCGCCTTATTGCCGACGAGATGGGGCGCCAACTTGTTGCCGACGGCTCTGACTTCATTGTCGTGGTGGCTGAGATTACCGACGACAACGGCAATGTGCGCCGTCTGGCTCGTGAGCATGTATCATTCACCGTCGAGGGCGAAGGTCGTATCATTGGCGATGCCTCTATAGCCGCTAATCCCCGTCAGGTAGAATGGGGCACAGCACCAGTCCTCATCCGTAGCACTCATAAAGCCGGCCCCGTCCGCATTATCGCCCGTAGCACCTTCGAGGGCATCCATGCCCCAGCAGCCGACACGCTCACCATCGAGAGCATTCCCTACGAAGGACGTATGTGTTATCAAGAGGCAAGCAATGGTCTAAAACTATCCACCAATACCCATAGCCTTTCACCCAACGCCCCTACCATCACCGATGCCGAACGGCGCAAAATGCTTGAGGAAGTGGAACAGCAGCAGCAAGATTTCGGCATCCAATAGAAAAGACATGAGTTTTAAAAGATAGTGATATAGCCTCTGCAGATAACCCGTCCTTATCGCCAAATAAGAACGGGTTATTAGCGAATAAGAACGGGTTATTAGCGAATAAGAACGGATTATTGTAAAAAAGTTCATCTTTCAACTTAATAATTCTTCAGTTCTTGCGTATTATAGATGTATGACACGCTCAGAATTCGAACATATCGCCGCGCAGTTGCGCCAGAGAGTGCTGAAAGTCGGACTCGATTTCTTTAGCAACAAGGAGGATGCCGAGGACGTAGCCCAGGAGACGATGGTACAACTGTGGCGCTATCTGGAGCATATCGATGCGGAGCGGAACGTAGAAGCGCTGGCCGTGAGAGTGGCCAAGAACTGCTGCGTGAGCATATACCGCCGACAATCGGGAAAGGCTGACACCATTGATATCGACCGGCAAGCCGACAACCGTCTTGAGAGCTCCGCTTCGCCTCAGGCTCTCCTCGAGGCTCAGGATGCCCAGCGGCTGCTGTCGGAGGCGATGGCTCTGCTGAAGCCACGAGAACGGCAGCTATTCGAATTGCGACAGATGGACGGGCTCTCCACCGATGAAGTCGCAATGAAGACAGGAATCCCCAAATCCTCAATCATCGCCATGGTCTCGGCCGCACGAAAGAAAGTATTAACAGAACTCAAAAGGAGGATGAAGCAATGACAAACAAAGATATACAGAACCTGATTGACAAATATCTCGCAGGCGAGACTTCGCCAGCCGAAGAGCGCCAGCTTACTCTGGCCCTTCATCAGCATCAAGAACTGCCCGAAGAGTGGCAGGCCGTCAGTCTGATGCTCGGCGAACTCACTCTTGGTGAGGCCGAATACGACACCATCATGGCGCAGCGACATCATAAGCCATCGCCCCTCATCATCGCCCTGCGGATCATCTCATCCATAGCTGCCGCCTGGCTCATCGGTCTATTCCTATATCAGCAGGCAACTGTCTCAGAGCCGTTAATCCAATCGAATGAAGTACCTCATTACTATACATCTCATCTCTCTACTGGCAGCACCCTCAAGGATGTTTACACAAGCCGCCAGACGAAGCATCAATTCATCAGTTACACCCAATTAAGAAAAATGATTTATGAAAACAAGTAGTTTTTTCGGAATAGTTTTAGGAGCCGTCCTTTGCCTTTCCTCCTGTGAGAAGGCCAACGTGAAGATGCACACCATCGTCCACGAAGATGGCAGTTGCGAGCGCGAGGTCAGCTATAGCACCATCATGTCGAAGGACATGCGTGATTCACTCTGGCAGGGAGATGCGGTTCGGTTGGCACAGCCCATCCCAGAATGTCTGAACACAAAAGCCTTCATGGGAACGCATACCGAGGTGGAAGGCGATACCGTCACCACCACTTTCTCTCGTAAATTCCATTCCCTAGAAGACATGTGCCAGGAGACTCCCTTGCAGCTGAACGGCACACGCCTGAAGTCACAGGCCAAGCTGGAGAAACACTTCCGCTGGTTCTATACAGAATACACTTTCACCGAGGTTTTCAACTGCGTGGGCGACACTTTTAAGATTGCTCCCACCAACTATGCCGACAAGGACGTGGTCAGTTTCTGGTTCACGGGCCGGCCTAATCTCATCGAAGGTCTCAGCGGCGCCGAAGCCTCAGAGAAACTGAGCAACATGGAGCCCTTCGTCAGCAAATGGCTGAACGATAATTTCTACCAGGTCTGTTTCGACTATATTGTCAATCATTACGACTCCATTCCCAATCCGCCTGTCAGCCGCGAACAGTTCATAGAGTTGCATGACTCGCTGGCCAACTTCCTGCTAAAAGGCCAAGATGACATCTTAAAGGTCAATGCTGCAGAAACCATGCGGTCGTTCTTCAACTCAGATGCCTATGCCCAGTTCTTCAACGAGCAGACACCTTGCGGAAAAGAGCTGAACCAGGAACTGGCACACCGTCTGAACATCTTCTGGTTCAACGTGCCCTACACGCTCTCGATGCCAGGCACCGTTGTCGATGCTGGAACAGGCGTCTGTCGTGATGGCATCGTCTATTATGCCTTCACCGGCGAACGCCTTATCCCCCACGACTACGTCATCTCGGCCACCTCGCGCATTACCAATATCTGGGCCTATATTGTCACCTTCCTCATCATTGCCCTTGCCATCGGCAGCTTCTTCTATCGCAGGAGCAATCACCGATAAAATCGCCCTCTTTTTTAGAAGGCCTTCCAACACTTTTTCCCTGCCCTTGCAAAAAGTGTTGGAAGGCCTTCTAAAAAAAAATCCATAGGCATCCGCTTTTTGCCTATAGAAAGAACCGCTGGAATTCGGATTCGAAGTTGGGAGTGAGGATGTTTTGGCCGATGGCTGCTCGAATCTCGTCGAGCGTCCAGAAACGCCCTCCATCGAGTTCTTCGGCAGAGGGCGTGACTGGTCCGTCATAGATCGTACGATTGACATAGACCAGTTCCCGTTCGCGACGACTGTCGAAGACATACTGCCCCACCCGCTCTGGACTGAAATCGGTGACGCCGAGTTCTTCGCGCACCTCACGCAACAGCGCCTGTTCGGGCGTCTCGCCAAAATCCACATGTCCGCCCACGCTGGTATCCCACTTGCCTGGCTGGATATCTTTCCACTCCGGCCGACGCTGCAGATAGACCTCGCCACGAGAGTTGAACACATGGAGATGAACCACCGGATGAAGCAGTCTGGAACCGTTATGACATTCGCCCCTGGTGGCAGAGCCGACGACCTTACCCATTTCGTCGACCACAGGGAAACGCTCTTCGCTATTATCTTTCATTCGTTTTCTTTTTGACCTTGCAAAGGTAAGAAGATTTTGCGATATCGCCAAGATTGTTTGGTAATAATAAGAAAAATAACTATCTTTGCAGCACAATTCTAAAACTAAGCAAATGAAAAAGCTAACAATGATTGGCATGGCTTCATTATTGATTGCATGCAGCACGGCTCCCGATATGGAGCAGCAGATTGACGAACTCTACGGCAAGATGTCGCAGGAAGAGCGCATCGCCCAGTTGAGAAGTATGTATATGGACGATTTGTTCGACGAACAGGGAAAGTTGGATGAGGCGAAGTGCCGCGAACTGATTCCCAACGGCATCGGACACTTCTCGCAGTTCTGTATGCAGCAGCCCCGCGACCCGAATGAGCTGCGTGACCGCACCGCAGCCATACAGGACTGGCTGATGAAGAATACGCCCAACGGCATCCCGGCACTATTGCATGAAGAAGTACTCTCGGGTGTTAACACCTTAGGCTCTACCATCTATCCCCAACAAATTGGTCAAGCCTGCTCGTTCAATCCCGAACTGGCTGAACTAAAAACCGTCCAGACCAGCACCGCCATGCGAAAGATGGGTGGCGTGTTGGCGCTCTCACCGATGGTCGACGTGTGCCGCATCCCCTCGTTCAACCGCTTGGAGGAGTCGTATGGCGAAGATGGCTATTTGTCGGCAGCGATGGGCGTGGCTTTTGTGAAGGGTTTGCAGCAAGGCGACCTGAAAAAGGGCGTAGGAGCCTGTTCGAAGCATTACCTCGGCTATGGCGGTGGCGGCGATGCCGAAGAGAAAGAGATGATGGAGGAAATCCTATTGCCCCACGAGGCGATGATCCGACTGGCAGGAAGCAAAGTCGTCATGCCGGGTTATCACGCCGTACATGGCACGAAGTGCGTGGCCAATAGTGAGATTCTGCAAGATATCCTTCGCGACTATGTAGGCTTCGACGGCATGGTGGTAAGCGACTATACTGCCATCGACCAGTTGCCCGATTTAGACGATGTTGTCAAGAAGGCGGCAGCAGCCATCAACGGCGGCAACGATGTGGACTTCCCCCACGGTGCCAACTATCAGCATCTGCAGAAGGCCATCGACCAAGGACTGGTGAAGCCGGAGACGCTGGAGCGCGCCGTGAAAAATGTGCTCCGTCAGAAGTTCCGTGCCGGACTATTCGACAAAGATGCCTATCTCTATAGCAAAGAGGATATCAAGCTCGATACCCCCGAAGAGCGCCAGACGGCTTACGACATTGCCACACAATCAATCGTATTGCTGGAGAACAATGGCGTACTACCGTTGAAAGATGCCAAGAACATACTCGTTACCGGACCTAATGCCAACACTATCTGGGCCATGTGCGGCGACTATACCTATCCTGCGATGTCGTACTTCTGGAAGAAGATGGAGGATGTGGCCGGACGCGACAATCCTCATATCATCAAACTGCTGGAAGGCATGAATGGCCGTAAGCCCGAGGGAGTAAATATTCTTTATTCACGCGGTTGCGACTGGACGGAAGAAATAGAAACCAAGTATAGCGAACTCGGCGACGAACGCGCTTGGGAATACGAGATTCTGCACCGTAAAGTGGATTCAGGCGAGAAGGCCGACAAGGCAGAGGCCCTGAATCTGGCAAAGCAGGCTGATGTGATTGTGGCTGCCGTGGGTGAGAACGTGATGCTCTGTGGCGAGAACCGCGACCGTCAGGGACTCCGTCTGCCAGGCAAGCAGGAGCAGTTCGTGGAAGAACTGATCAAAACGGGTAAGCCAGTCGTACTCGTAATGTTCGGTGGCAGGGCTCAGGTGATTTCCGGACTGGCAGAGAAGTGCGCTGCTGTGATTCAAGCCTGGTATCCTGGTGAGGAAGGTGGCAATGCGGTAGCCGACATTCTCTATGGCAAGGTATCGCCCTCAGCCAAACTCTCCGTGAGCTATCCGAATACAGAGATCGACGAGCCCATCTGTTATAACCGCTCTGCAGAGAAGGATCCGCGCATCCAATGGCCCTTCGGCTATGGTCTGAGCTATACCACCTTTGAATACAGTAACCTGAAGGTGAACGGTGAGGCTTCAACAACTGATGAAAGCATCAGCCTTACATTCGACGTGAAGAACACCGGCAAGATGGCGGCAGACGAAATCGCCCAGATCTATCTATCGCCCACATCAGCAGACCAGAATATCCGTCCTCTCCAATTGCAGGGTTTTGCCCGTGTGTCGCTCCAACCCGGAGAGACCAAGACGGTGAAAGTAAAGCTTTGGACAGAGCAGTTCGGCTACTATAGTAATCAGGGCCAGCGTCAATGGAACATCCAACCTGGCACGTTCATTGTCAAGGTCGGCGCCTCATCAACGGATATCAAATTGCAAGAGAACATAACGCTCAAGGGCGAGCCTGTAGTAAAGCCCATCCGCGATCACTACTTGTCAATGCTTGAGTAAAAGATCACGTCGATGGCCTGGAAACTGAAATATCGTTGTAAGGCCCCAATTGTTAAATAGATATAATTCTTGGCAAAAACTTAGTACTTTGTATTGCAAGGTACTAAAGTTTTGCCTATCTTTGCATCCGAAATCAAATCATAAGCAAGATTATGAACATCGAGAATGCAAAGTCACAAATGAGGAAAGGGATGCTTGAGTACTGCGTGTTGCTGTTGCTGAAGCATCGCCCATCATACGCCAGTGACATTATCCAACAACTGAAGAATGCGGAGCTGCTCGTGGTGGAAGGGACGCTCTATCCCCTGCTCACCCGACTGAAGAACGACGGTCTGCTGCAATACGAGTGGCAGGAGTCGACGCAGGGTCCTCCCCGCAAGTACTATGCCCTCAGTGCTGAGGGCGAAAAGTTCCTCGAAGGCCTCGACGGCGCCTGGAACGAACTCTCTAACACCATTAATTATCTCAAAACCATTACTCCCAAACTATTAGAAGCAAAATGAAGAAGAACATCACCATCAACTTGTGTGGGCGTCTTTTCCAGATCGACGAGGATGCCTATGAACTGCTGCTGCAGTATATCGAGTCGCTCCGACAGTCGTTCGGCCATGAGGAAGGCGGCGAGGAAATCGTCAACGACATCGAGGCCCGTATCGCCGAGCTGTTCTTGGAGTTGAACCAGCAAGGTATCGAGGCCATCACCATTGAGCATGTGAAGGATATCATTACCCGCATCGGCAAGCCCGAGGAACTCAAGGGCGAGGAAGAAAAGCAGGATAACGGCGGACATAAGTACGACTCCTTCCGCTCGGCAACACAGGGCTTTAGAGATAATGTACGCGCAAGGACAGCCGGCAAACGGCTCTACCGCAACCCCAACGACAAGATGGTGGCCGGTGTGCTCTCAGGCATTGCCACTTACACCGGTTCTGACGTCACCTGGTGGCGCATCGGCTATGCCATGTTGATACTAGCCTCCAACTTCCTGTTCCCCTTGTTTGGAATATGGTTTAGCTTCGGATTCTTCCTCCACGTCAATCTGGCCTTTATCATCTTCTACTTCGTGCTGGCCATTGCCATCCCCGTGGCTGATACGCCCAAGCAGGTGCTGGAGATGGAAGGTAAAGAGGTAACGCCGCAGAACCTGGCCGATGTGGTGGTCGAGGACAAACAGCCTGCGCAGCATCGTCGCGGTTGTCTGGGCTCGTTCTTCTCCGTGATCATCTCCATATTCGTGGGTATCTTCGTAGGCATTGCAGCCATCATCGGGCTGGTGCTACTGGTCTGTCTGCTGCTCATTATCGTGTCGCTGGTAGTCGTCTTTACGGTTCCTTCTGTCCGGACGTCTCTGCCCTTTGACTTCGAGGATCTGCATCTGGCCGAGTTGATGAGCGTGCATCCCTGGATTGTCATCGTTTTCATCATCGGACTGCTGCTTGCCCTTTGCATTCCTCTTTATGCCATCGCCCACATGCTGTTCTCACGGGCAGGAAAGGTGCAGCCGATGGGCATCGGACAGCGCATTCTGTGGATTGTGCTATGGGTGGCATCGCTGTGCTGCCTGTTCCCGGCACTTGTCTGGATTCAGGAGCAAGAAAAGGAGGAATATAACGAATGGATAAGGGGGAAGTATTCCTATCAAGGTGTGATGATGAATCAAGAGGATAAGGATTTCCTACGTAAAGGCGGCTGGAACCTAATCAAGGCGGAGAACTGCGCCCACTACACCTATAGCGGAGAGTATGACGGCAATCCCTTTGTGCGCTTCCTGGATGTTTACAACGAAAACTGCGAGGAGGTGTTTCAGGTGGAGCGCAAGGAGGGTGTCCAACCTGGTATCTATCGTCTCGACTGTGTGGTCAGGGCAGAGGGACCCGGGCCTTGCGTCTACGCCATCGGCGACAGCGTCAAATTTGAATCGATTCCTGTCTATGAGAATCTGGATGGTAAACCTGATATGGGCTGGTATGACGTGAGCATCGACAACATCGTGGTTACGGGCGACTCGATAGCCTACGGTCTTTCTTCCGACGAAGCATTCACCGGCCAGACATGCCGCGCCCAGTGGTTCTCGGCCACCGACTTCAAACTCACCCGCACGGGCGACCTGCCAAAACAAAAGAAATAAAGACAACGAATTACACGAATTTTACGAATTAAAATATGAAAAAACTATTATTATCAACCATGATACTCGCTCTCGTCGCAATGATAGGCCAGGCGAAAGATGTGGTGTGGGAACAGCCCGCCATAGAGTATGGGAACAGCAATGGTGACGGGTTCTTCCATTTGTCACTCGACGTGACGAAGGTGGAGTTGAAGGGCAACGAGACCGTGGTGTATATCACCGCCCGTCAGCGTCCTGGCTCTGAACGCGACGACTACTGGTTCCAGTTTGCTGGCGATACCTACCTGAAAGTAGGTGACCAGCGTTATCCCCTGACGTCGGCCGACGGTATCGAACTGAACAAACACCTCCAGACAGGTAAGGACGGCAAGCGCGATATGGCCTTCCATTTTCCACCGCTGCCCAAGGGCACGAAGGTGTTCGACTTCATCGAGGGCGATGGACAAGGCGCTTTTCAGATCAAGGGTATCAAGCCTGTGGAGGATCGCTGGAAGCAACTCTTCCCTTCCTATTGGCGCGATGATAAGACTGGCGACTGGAAGATTGCTTTCTTTGACGACTGCGCCATCTACGATTGCAAGTTCTGGAATTACAAGCAGCGCGACGTGAACCCCAAGACGGGCGAAGCCACCATCATCATGACCAATGGCAATGATGAGCTGAAGGTTGCCATCGGCAAGGACAAGAAAGGGATGCGCCCGATACAGATTGGCAATCAGAAAGCTACATATTCGATGATCACCAGCCGTTTCCTGCCTGACTATCCCACGAAGGACACCCGCACGGATTTCATCGACACCGACTATAAGGAAGATACCGTCACCATCGTTGGTTGGATCAAGGATATGCCCGATCACTACAAGCAGACGAAAACCTTTGATTTCGGCTTTACGAACTTCTTCACAAGTGCGTGGAAAAAAATCCATGCCGACCTTGACGAGCAGGGACGCTTCAGCATAAAGATACCCATCCTGAACAGTTCGGAGTTCTTCATCGACTGGGAGCGCTGCTTCATCCGCAATATGTTCGAGCCTGGCAAGACCTACTTCCTGCTTTATGACTTCTCGGAGGGCCGTCGTTATTTCATGGGCGACGACTGCCGCCTGCAGAACGAACTCTTCAAATATCCGCTCGATTGGCAGTCAATAAGAATGGAGCGCGAAGATAAAGACTTCGACAAATACATCGCCTCCGTCGACAGCCTTATCAAAGCACAGAACGCCAATACCGATAATCTCTGTCAGACGCATCCCACGCTCTCCACGCGTTTTGAGAAATACAGGAGGGGCAACACACTCATGCAGCAGGCCTACGACTTCGGGCAGTCGCGTTTCAATGCGCCGAACTTCCAATTCCCCGACGAGATGCACCAATATGCCAGCGATACCTTCTGGAAGAAGCTGGAGAAGCCCTACACCTTACATCGGGAACTCAACGGTTTCTTGCACGACTATCTCGATGATGTTATCCGCAAACGGACTTGGTCGGTGAATTGGAACATCTATGACTATATCCATGCCATCGCCTCGAACGATGAGGAACTGGCGCTGCTCAACCAGTGGAAGAGTTGGATTATCGATGCCAGGGCCAAGGTGGCGGCTGCACCTGAGGAAGAGAAACAGAAGGTGGCCGAAAAACTCGATGCCGACAATGCCGGGATGATAGCAGATGTCAACAAACTCTTCAACAGCCCGAGAGGTCTGAAAGTACAGAACGGAATCAATCTCATCAAACGGATGCAGCAAGAGGCCTTTGCGCTTGACTCATTAGGCGCCGACCCGCTCATCAAGGATATCTGGCTCTCACAAATGGTGTATAAGGAGATTGACAACAGCCGCATGACGCTGCCGACAATGGTCATCGACACACTCAAGGCGCTGAGCAGCAATATGCATGGTATCGAAAGTGTGGAGAAAGTCAATGAACACTACCTTGCTCTCGAGAACCGCGAGTTCGACAAACTGGTGCTCAAATCATCCGACAATCTTGCAGACCTTTCTGAGGGCGAGGCGCTGCTGAAGAAAATTCTCGAGCCTTATAAGGGTAAGTTCGTGCTCTTAGACATCTGGGGCACATGGTGCGGTCCTTGCAAGGAAGCACTCAGTCACTCTACAGAAGAGTACGAACGTCTGAAAGACTACGACATTGAGTTTCTCTATCTGGCCAACCGCAGCCCGCAGGAATCATGGGAGAACGTCATCAAGGAGTATAACGTGAGCGGCCCGAATGTGGCTCATTACAATCTGCCCCAAGAGCAACAGGCCGCCATCGAGCGTCACCTCAATGTCCACAGCTGGCCTA
>JAEEGJ010006836.1_pt1 | contig 33655 bp, 24 predicted proteins | sample 8958761 | NCBI WGS metagenome assembly JAEEGJ01 (sample SAMN16246546, study PRJNA631951) | gut metagenome | biome: gut microbiome; feature: rumen; material: RS-attached | host: Bos | place: Iran: Karaj | collected 2018-10
GGGACAGGCTTGCCCCAGAAGTTCGGCGTATCGGCCATGATCAGCAGGCCGAGTTTGTCCGCCCAATAAAGCTTGCGGGGCACTTCCACCTTGATGTGGATGCGGTTGCCGTTAAGGCCGAGATTCTTCGAAATCTCAATCTCATGCTTCATGAACTCATCGCTCGGGAAGGTGTAGAAGCCCTCCGGATGGTAGCTCTGGTCCAGGCAAAGCTGGAGATAAAGAGGCTTGTCGTTGAGCGCGATATAGGGATAATCGGTGCCAGGGAGGTTTGTGACGCCGATCTTGCGCTGGCCGAAATAGCTGTCCACAGCATCTTCGTCTCCGAGGGAGGCGGTCACCTCATAAAGGAACGGGTCGTCCAGATCCCAGAGATGCTGGTCCTTGATGGGAACGGTGAAACGGGCGCATTCCTTCCCAGCCATATCAGCGGAGAAATCCGGCTGGCCGCCGGTCTTGAACGCCAGTTTGAACGCTTCACCTTCGGCTGCCGGTGCCGCAAGCGCCACGTCGACCTGCACGCAGGCATTGTCGATATCCGGGGAGAAATGCAGGCTGCGGATGTAGTTCGCGCCGCGCGCTTCCAGATAGACAGTCTGCCAGATGCCGCGGGCGTTGCCGTAGCCCTGCTTGCCATAGAGATGCGCATCGCTGGGAGTATCGTCGGCCTTGATCAGCAGGGTCTGGTTCTCGCCGAAGCGAACGTTTTTCAGTTCGCACTCGAAAGGGGTATAGCCGCCCTGATGGCTGCCGGCCTGCTCGCCGTCGAGCCAGGCGGTCGTCTCCCAGTCGGAGGCGCCGACCACCAGGAAGACGCGCTTGCCTTCCCATGCCTTGGGGACGGTGATCTCACGTCCGTACCAAGCTATGTCGCCCTTGTCCTCCACCTCGGAGAGTTTGGAGCCCCAGGGGAAAGGGACCAGGATACGCTGGTCCAGGGCGGCGCAACTCTTGTCGGCCAGGGCCTTGTCCGCGGCTGCGGCATCGAAGGTGAAAGCCCAGTAGCCATTGAGGTTGAGCCATTCGGCGCGCTCGAAATCCGGACGCGGATGTTCAGGCAAAGGAATGTTGACGGTCTTAGGGGTGCAGGCGCCGAGAAGGAGGGCGCAGCAGGCACAGAAATTCAGGACGAAATGCTTCATGAGACTTATAATTATGTCGGATTGTAAATATAAGAAAAATCACTATCTTTACGAGGTTGAAAACAAATAATCAGAGATAAAATGAAAAGTCTTTTGTTCCTTCAGAACCTCGGTGCGGGCGAAATCATCATCATCGCCCTGGTCGTACTGCTTCTTTTCGGCGGCAAGAAGATTCCCGAGCTGATGCGCGGCATCGGCAAGGGCGTCCGCAGTTTCAAGGAAGGTATCAACGATGTCGAGAAAGAGATCGGCAGCGTCGAGGATGATGTCAAGAACGTCGGCAAGGACGAAAAGAAATAATGTCTGCCGGGGAGCAAAATACCCAAACAGGCGAAATGTCATTCTGGGACCATCTCGAGACATTGAGATGGGCCCTTTTTAGAGTCATCATCGTCCTGTTCGTTTTGCTTGTGGGGTGTTTCATCGCGATGCCCCACATCTTCGACACGTTCGTGCTCGGACCGACGGACTCCGGTTTCTTCCTGTATCAGTGGCTCGGTGAGCTGGGGAAGAACGGCGGCCGTTTCATGCCGGACTTCAGCGATGACTCTTTCCACGTCGACATCATCAACATCAATGTGGCGACGCAGTTCCTGACACACATCACGACCTCCTTCTGGTTCTCGCTGGTGCTGGTATTCCCGTACCTGATGTACGAGATCTGGAAATTCGTCCGCCCGGCGCTGTTCCCGGAGGAGCAAAAAGGCGTGAAGACGGCGTTCCTCGCCGGCGGCGGCCTTTTCTACATCGGCTGCGCGGTGGGATACGTCGTCGTCTTCCCCCTGACCTTCCGCTTCCTGACGCAGTACACGATCGGCAACGAAGTGGTCAACCAGATTTCGCTCAATTCCTACATGAGCAACTTCCTGACGATCATCTTCGTGATGGGTCTGGTATTCGAGATGCCCATGCTGGCCTGGGTCCTGTCCTCACTGGGCGTCCTGCATAAGGAATTCCTCAAGCAGTACCGCAGCTATGCGGTCGTGGTGCTGCTGGTCCTGGCAGCCATGATCACTCCTTCGGGCGACCCGTTCACCCTCTCCGTGGTCTTCCTGCCGCTCTATCTCCTGTACGAGTTATCCGTCCTCATCGTCAAGCCTGCTCCGCCGGAGGACGCGGATTGAGTCCGGTTTATATGAAAAAGATCCTACTTATCCTGTCGGTGGCCTTCCTGTCCTGCAGTGGTGTTTCCGTTGCCGGACCGGAAGAAGACTCACGCACGAAGCATTTTGAGGACAGCAATTACAGCATGTTCATCCACTGGGGTCTGTATTCCATGCTGGGCAGTACCTGGAACGGAGACACCTATTATGGGATCAGCGAGTGGATCATGAATCCCAGCATGGCCCACATCCCCGTGGATCAATATATGGCGCTTGCCAAAGACTTCAATCCGACAGGGTTCGATGCGGATGCCATCGCGAAACTGGCCCGGGACGCCGGCATGAAGTATATCATCATCACGAGCAAGCACCACGAAGGATTCGCCATGTTCCGTTCACAGGCGAATGCTTTCAACATCTGTGACGCGACGCCGTTCGGCAGGGATCCGATGAAAGAACTCGCCGAGGCTTGCCGGAAATACGGGATCGGACTCGGCTTTTATTATTCCCATAACTTTGACTGGACTTATCCGGGCGCCACGGGCGGACCGGAGACGGACCGGGATGGGAACAAGAAAACCTTCGATGATTATTATCATGAGAAGTGCCTGCCTCAGATAGAGGAAATCACAACGAACTACGGCGATCTCGAGCTGGTTTGGTTTGACATGCCCGGCGGCATTCCGGAAAAATACGCCAGGGAGTTGGTCGAGGTCGTGCATCGGAACCAGCCCCGTGCCCTGGTTTCCAGCCGGGTGGGATATGGGCTCGGCGATTACGAAACGCATGGTGACTCCGAGGTTCCGCTCCGCAACATCGACGGCATCTGGGAATCCATTGACATGACCAACCGTTCCTGGGGTTATTCCTGGTATGATTCTGCGTGGAAGACACCGAAAGACATCCTCTCTTCCCTTCTTTCCGTCATCGCCCGGGGCGGGTCGTATATGCTGAATGTCGGTCCGGACGGACAGGGCCGGATCCCGGAAGCGGCCCAGCTTTCCCTGCTTTCGGCCGGCAAATGGATCTCCCGGCATCCGGACGTGGTATATGGCACGGATCCCTCACCTTGGGACCATGCCTTGCCTTGGGGAGATGTGATCACCAAAGACGACAAGCTTCATCTGGTAGTATATGAATGGCCTGTGGATGGGAAACTGTGGCTGCATGGCCTGAAGAATCCGGTCAAAGAGGCCCGTGTGCAGGGCGGAACCCGGAAGAACAGGTTGAAATATACGACCGAAGGTGACTGGACTTGCCTGGAAGTGCCCTTCAAGGCTCCGGACGATCCGGTATCGGTCATCGACCTGACGGTCGTCGGGGAACCGATGGCCGATACGACGCAATTTGTCGACCCGGGAATCGGGCTCACGCTCTCGACCATGATGGCCAAGGCGGAGAACTGTTCGGTCAAGAAGATGGCGTGGATGGATTCGAAATTCGGCGACTGGAAATATGCCTACGGCGTGAAAGACTGGAACGAGGATGCCCGCGTGACGTGGGAGTTCGTCATCAAGGATCCCGGATATTACCAGATCGCCTTGAAATACAAAGGCAACGAGCGGAAAGTATGGAAGATATCCACGGATGAGGGACGTTTTATCCAGAATCAGCAGAACGCTTCGGCGGTCTATACCACGTATCCCATCGGGTGGATCAGGTTCGACCGGCCCGGTCGGCACACCCTCCAGGTCGGGATGGTGGATGGATTCAAGGAAACCAACCTGATCGAATTCTCCATCACGCCCGTACGGTTTTAGAAACTAATAACCCACATTCTTATGAAGAAACTGATACTCCTTTTAGCATCAGGCGTGTTTGCCATTACGTTGGCAGCTACGGAGGTCAACGACAGGGAGGCCGCCTTTCCCCTGTCGTTCAAATATGACGGCGAGGCTTTTTCCGCCCGGACCTGGCCATCCTCGGAAAGGATGGTCGCGCCCGGAGAAACCGAGACCCTTTTCACATCCCCGGACGGGAAACTCCGGTTATCGGTCATCCGCAAGACCTATCCTGATTTCCCTGTCACCGAACTAAGATCCACCCTGGAGTGCATTTCTTCGGAGGAGACAGGCATCATAGATGATTTCCAGTCCTTCGTTTTCTCGCGGAAATACGATTCCCGCAGCATCAAGGTCAGAAGGATCACGGGGTCGGAAAGCAAGTACACGGATTTCTGCCGCCACGACGTGCTCCTGCAGCAGCGTCCCGGCTGCGAAACGCTCAGCTTTTCTTCCGGGCAAGGACGCTCCACCTGTTGGATCCCTTACATCGGGATTGATTTCGATGCCCTGCACGGAATGGAGGTCGCAATCGGCTGGACCGGCACCTGGAAAGCGGAGATGCTGATGGATAAAGAGTTCCGTTTCTCGACCGGGATGGGAGAGCGGACGCACTTCAGGATGCTTCCCGGTGAGCGTTTCCGCATGCCCTATGTCGTAATCTACGAGCGTGAGGGCAAGACGGTGGAAGAAGGACTGGTTGAATTCCACCGCTTCGTCATCGCCCACAAAGCGCCGCGCGACTCCAAAGGTGAACTGTTCCGCCCGCTCCTTCCGCTCACCGCCAGCGGCGGCAACAAGACGGATGCGAACATGCTGATGGTCCTCGACAAAGCGACCACGGCGTTCAAGGAAATCCCCTTCGACACCTTCTGGGTCGATGCCGGCTGGTACGGAACCGAAAAAGAGGTGCCCCAGGACTCCAACTGCGGTCCTTTCTGGTGGGTCGATGCAGGCAACTGGCACCCGAACCCGAACATCCATCCCGACGGCAACCTCCGGAAAGTGGCGGCTGCAGCCAACGCGAAAGGAATGAAGTTCCTCCTCTGGTTCGAGCCAGAGCGTGCGACGGTCCACGCCCCCATCCTCCGGGAGCATCCCGAGTACTTCATCCATTGCAAATCCAAACCGGACGAGTGCATCAACATCATCAACTTCGCGAACCCCGATGCCGTAGCATGGATGAAAGGAGAGGTCTTCCGCAACATTGACGAGAGCGGCGTCCAGATTTACCGGCAAGACTTCAACGTCAACCCGCTTCCCATCTGGATGGAGAATGACACGGAGGACAGGATGGGCGTCACCGAACTCTATCACATCAACGGCCTTTGGGAATTCTGGGAGGCGCTCCATCAGCGTTATCCCGACATGCTGCTGGAGAATTGCGCCGGAGGCGGAACACGGATGGACATCCACATGATGACCTATGCCCACAGCTACTGCCGGGATGACGCCCACATGTTCGACCATCCGGAGGAACTGACACAGAACATCACCCTCAATTCGACACCTTACATCCCGTTCACGGGAGGCGAGACCTTCAAGGTGCCCGTATTCGACACCTACGCTTTCCTGAGCTGCCTGGGCGCGGGTACGGTGTTTACCCCGACCGACTTCCAGGGCATGTTCCTCAGCCGCGACCCGTCCCGGGAAGAGATCGCCTGGTTCACCCGGATGCTGAAAGCCGCGGACAAGGTGCGCCCCTATTTCCTCGGTGACTTCTATGCGCTCACGCACGAGGCCTTTGACGGGCCGGATATCTACGCGGGATATCAGCTGAACCGGCCGGAAGCGGGAGAGGGCTTCTTCATCCTGTTCCGTCGGGAGAAATGCCCCGAGGACACATTCCGCCTGCAGCTGCGCGGTATCGACCCCGATGCCGGCTATTACGTCGAGGATTTCGATGGAGGATCCTGTCTCATGAAAGGCTCCTCGCTTGCCGCGCAGACGCTCAGCTTTGCCGAGCCGCGGAGTTATCGTTTCGTTTTCTATAAGAAAGTCAATTAGTTATGAAAACTTTCGGATCGAGAGCCGGCATCCTGGCCGGCCTGCTGGCCCTGACTGTGGCCGTCTCCTGTTCCCGTCCCGCCGCAACTGCGGAGAAAACCGGACGGACGGTGCTTTACAACGGAATCGTACTCCCCGAGGTCTGGCCGCCCCGCTATCCGGTGCCGACGGAGCGGAAAGCCATGCCGCTGCCCTACATCGATGAGAAACCGAACCCCATCCTCATCAATGTCGGGCGTCAGCTCTTCGTCGACGATTTCCTGATCGAGGAAACGGATTTGGAGCGCGTCTGCCACCACACCAACCTGTATGCCGGCAATCCTGTCATCGACGGCCTGACCTACAGCGACGGAGTCTGGTACGACGAGCTGGCCGGGAAATTCAAAATGTGGTACAATGCACCCCGCCTCCCGGACTACAAAAGGGGGGATGAGTCCCTGAACGCATACGCCGAATCGGACGACGGCTATCACTGGACAAAACCGGAACTGGATGTATTCCCCGGTACGAACGTGACCAACAACCTGTCCGGCGAGCAGGTCGTCTGGCTGGACAAGCAGGAGAAAGATCCGGCCAAACGCTATAAATCGGTCGCAGGATATACAGTCGGCTACGGTAGCTCTTTCATCCTGCAGTATTCGGCCGACGGCATCCATTGGGGCCCGCCGGCCGCAGCCTCCGGCTCCATCCAGGACCGCAGCACCTGCTTCTACAATCCCTTCACCAAGAAATGGGTGATGAGCATCCGGGTCTGCGCCCTGAATCCTCCGACCCGTTCCCGGGCCTATGTCGAAGATGAGAGCATCGAGCGGCTCCTCCTCCGGACGCATTCGATCCAGAACGAGCTGGATTATGTCATCCGCGACAGCGTGGAGAACTATTACATCAAGGATAAGGATGTCGCGTTCTGGTTCACGGCCGACGACCAGGATACCCGTCACATCAATCCGGTCGTCGCAGACCTCAGCCCCTGCGCTCCCGCCATCTACAATTTCGATGCGATCGGGTATGAGAGCATCATGCTCGGCGAATATGCCATGTATCGCGGTCCGGAATCGGATGTGATGAAGAAACTGAAGGAATGGAAACTGAACGAGGTGGGGCTCGGCTACAGCCGTGACGGCTTCCATTACTACCGTCCCGACCATACGCCATTCATGGCCAGCGCTTACGGCGACACGACGGCCTGGAATGCGGCCAACATGCAGGTGGCGGCCGGCAATGCCCTGATCGTAGGCGATTCCCTCTTCTTCTACGTCGGCGGCCACAAGATGAAACTCGGCGTGGGCCCCGAGATCGAGACGACGGGCCTGGGCACGCTCCGGCGCGACGGTTTCGTATCGATGGACGGCAGCGGCACCTTGCTGACCTCTCCCGTATCATTCGACGGAAAATACTTCTTCGTCAATGCCCAGGCCAAGGAACTGGCCGTGGAGCTGATCGGGGCTGACGGTCAGCCTGTGAAGGGCTTCACAAAGGAAGACTGCGTGGCGATGAAAGATACGGACAGCACGAAATACAGGATCACCTGGGGCAAGAACGCTTCCCTGTCCCGTTTCCGGAACCAACCTGTCCGCTTCAGATTCTACCTGACCGACGGTTCGCTCTACGCCTTCTGGGTCTCTCCCTGGGAGACAGGTGAAAGCCGCGGATTCACGGGCGGCGGCGGTCCCGGCCTCCATCCCAGCGGCGTCGACCTGCCCGTCCGGCGCTGACAGTTCATCACATTTCGCCAACCGATCAACATGAAACAGACTTCTATCATCCGTCTCTGCACACTCTCCTTCCTGTTGCTTTTCGCAGGAGAATCCCTCTCCGCAAAGGTTCCCACCCGGGACAAGCAGCGCCTCAACGAGGGCTGGCAGTTCGTACGCATGGATCTGGGAAGCATCTGGGAGGCCGTACGTCCCTTTAAGGCAGGCAATCCGGAGGATGTCCCCATCTGGACGGAGGTCACGCTCCCCCACTGCTACAATGCCGAAGATGCGGTCGACCCCGATGTCAATTATTACGAAGGTCCGGCCTGGTACAAGACAACCCTTCAACTCGACAATCCCTACGAGAACGGACGCACCCTTCTCGAATTCGAAGGGGCCGGACAGGCCGTGCAGGTCTACGTCTATACGACGCTCGTAGCTTCGCATGTCGGCGGTTATGACAGCTGGAACGTGGATATCACGGATGCGGCGAAAGCGTTTTTGGAGAGCCCCGACGCGGAACGTTTCAAAGGCAAGGTTCCGCTCAGCATCCGCTGCGACAACACCCGCGACACGGAAAGGATCCCTTCCGACCTGTCCGACTTCAATCTGTACGGAGGCATCTACCGCTATCTCAACCTGGTCTATCTCCCTCCGGTCTCCGTATCGCAGATCCACGTCCGGACAAGTCTGGACGAGAAGAAAAAACAGGGTTTGGTACAGATTGAAGGCACATTCTACGATCCCTGTCACCTGGGTGACGCCGAGGCGGAAGTGACCGTCAAGGACGCTGCCGGCCAGGTCGTCGCCCGGCAGGCCCTCCATGGACTGGCGACGGATGTCCCGTCCGTCCTGGCGGAGTTCTCCGTCAAGAAACCCCGTCTCTGGGACGTGGATGACCCTTATCTGTATGAGTGCGAAGTCCGTCTCACGGCCGGAGGACAGAGTTCCACGTCCACGGAGACCTTCGGTTTCCGCGAATTCCGTTTCGAAGAATACGGTCCCTTCTTCCTCAACGGCCGCCGGCTCCTGCTGCGCGGCACGCACCGGCATGAAGACCATGCCGGCGTAGGCGCCGCGATGACGGAAGAGCAGATGGTCGCCGAGATGCAGCTGATGAAGTCCATGGGTGTCAATTTCATCCGCCTGGGCCACTATCAGCAATCCGAGATTATCCTGAACCTCTGCGACCGTCTGGGCATCCTGGTCTGGGAAGAGATTCCCTGGTGCCGCGGGGGCCTGGGCGGCGACCGCTACAAGGGTCAGGCCCGCCAGATGCTGTCCAACATGATCGCCCAGCATTTCAACCATCCCGCCGTCATCATCTGGGGCCTGGGCAACGAAAACGACTGGCCCAACGACTTCCCGGAATTTGACAAAGAGAAGATCCGCGCTTTCATGAGCGAGTTGAATGCGCTCTCGCACGAGCTGGATCCGGAACGGAAGACGGCCATCCGCCGCTGTGCCTTCTGCAGCGACATCGTGGACGTCTATTCCCCTTCCCTCTGGCTCGGCTGGTATCGGGGCCGTTACACCGAATATAAGGAAGAGTCCCTCAAGGAAATGAAGAAAGTCAAGCATTTCCTGCATGTCGAATGGGGCGGCGACAGCCATGCGGGACGGCATTCCGAAGACATCTTCAACAACATCCGTGACGTCTCGACCGGCACCGGCGGTGACGAGCGTGCCGGTGACGCCTCCCTGTACGGCGGAGACAAGCGCGTCTCCCGGGACGGCGACTGGTCGGAGAGCTATATCGTACGCCTGATCGACTGGCATCTGAAAGAGCAGGAAACCATGCCTGCGCTGACCGGAACGGCCTACTGGCCCTTCAAGGACTTCTCGACCCCTGTCCGGCCGGACAATCCCGTCCCTTATGTCAACCAGAAAGGCGTCGTCGAGCGTGACCTGACACCCAAGGAGGCTTTCTACGTCTTCCAGTCTTACTGGACGACGGAGCCCATGATCCACATCTACGGCCACAGCTGGCCCGTCCGCTGGGGTCAGAAGGATGAACGGAAAGAGATCCTGGTCTACTCCAACTGCTCCGAAGTGGAGCTGATCCTCAACGGAATCAGCCAGGGCCGGAAAAAACGCGACAGCCAGGACTTCCCGGCTGCCGGGCTGCGCTGGACCCTCCCGCTGAATGCCGGGGAAAACCAGATCCAAGCCATCGGCTATGTCCGGAAAGGGCAGACCGTGACAGATGAGATCCGCTTCCGTTATGAGACCGAGGCCTGGGGGCCGGATGCCGCCCTGGCCGTGAAATCCAAGTGTCTGGAGAACGGCCTGGTGCAGGTTGAAGCCGAAGTAGTGGACGCCCGGGGACGGCGCTGCCTGGACTCCAAACGTTTCATCCGCTTCGAGCTGGCCGGAGACGGCGCCCTGATCAAGAACCAGGGAACGTCCTCGGGCTCTTCCAAGGTGCAGGCCCGCAACGGTTACGCATCGATCCTTCTGGATCCGAAAGACGGCAGGTCCGTCGTCGCCGTACATTCGGAAGGACTCCGGACCGAATGGCTTACCATCGAGCCGGAGCAGATGAAGGTTGTCGCCCCGTTGCTGAAGAAGGTTCTGCAGCAGGCGGAAGAGAATCTTACCGCAGAGCCGGTCACGGTGACCGCTTCCGTCGCCGAACGGAGCGAAGGAAGTCTCCACGACTTCTTCTCGGAAGGAGACTACTGGTGGCCCAATCCGAAGGACCCGGAAGGTCCATACATCCGTCGGGATGGCGAGACCAATCCGGACAATTTCGTGGCCCACCGCCACGCCATGGTCCGCTTCAGCCAGATTGTCGGCAACCTGACCTCCGCGTGGCTCCTCACGGGGGACCCCAAATATGCGGATGCCGTCGCCAGCCATGTCCGGGCCTGGTTTATCGACCCGGAGACGAAGATGAACCCCAACCTCCTTTACGCACAAGCCATCCACGGCGTCACGCCCGGCCGGGGCATCGGTATCATCGACACGATCCACTTGATCGAAGTGGCGCAGTCCCTGATCCGCCTGGAAGAAGCCGGCGCCCTGCCGCAAGATGTCCTGCAAGGAGCCAGGGACTGGTTCTCGAGCTATCTTGACTGGCTGTCGACCCATCCCAACGGAGTGCAGGAGATGAATGCGAAGAACAACCACGGGACTTGCTGGGCCCTTCAGGCGGCCGCTTTCGCCCGGTTCACAGGCAACGAAAAGATCATCTCCCTGTGCAAGGACCGTTTCAAGACGGTCTTCCTGCCCGCCCAGATGGCCGAGGACGGCAGTTTCCCGCTGGAACTGCAGCGCACCAAGCCCTATGGCTATTCCCTCTTCAACCTAGACGCCATGGCGGGCATCTGCCAGATCCTTTCGACCCCCGGAGACAACCTGTGGGACTATACCACGCCGGATGGCAAGAATATGCGGAAAGGGATGGATTTCATGCTGCCGTATATCCAGGACAAGTCCTCCTGGCCCCACGCCCACGATGTCATGTTCTGGGAAGAATGGCCCGTAGCCCAGCCATCCCTGGTCTTCGCCTGGAAGCAGTTCGGAGACGAAGCCTTCTACCGGACCTGGCTGCAGCTGGACCATTTCCCGACCAATGAGGAGGTCGTCCGCAACCTGCCCCTGAGGAACCCTATTATCTGGTTATATTAAACTTATCCTCATGAAAAAGAGCATCCTTGCTTCTGCCCTGGCCCTGTGCCTGTCATTGGGTGCCCTGGCCCAACCCGTCCAGACCCAGGAAGAAAAAATGGAATGGTGGAACGAAGCCAAGTTCGGCCTTTTCGTCCACTGGGGCCCCTACAGCCTCTACGGCGGTGTCTATAACGGATTCCAGCAAGCCCGCGGCGGTGCGGAGTGGATCATGAACCGCTGCAAGATTCCGGTCATGGAGTACCGGGCCAAGGCCAGCACCTTCAACCCGGTGGAGTTCGATGCCGACCGGCTGGTCCTGATGGCCAAGGATGCCGGCATGAAATACCTCGTATTCACGACCAAGCACCACGACGGATTCGCCATGTTCCAGAGCGATGCGAGCAAATTCAACATCGTGGATTATACCCACTTCGGGCGTGACATCGTGGATGAAGTGGTACAGGCGTGCCGCCGGCACGGGATAAAAATCGGTTTCTATTATTCGCAGTCGCAGGACTGGTGCAATGCCGGCGGCGCCACCGCCCGCAAAGAAATGCGGGAGGGATGGCCCAACCCGGATTCGACCGAAATCAACCTTTTCGTCCGGGAACACGGCGGCGCCTGGGATTACAAGCAGCGCGAAAGGACCTTTGACGAATACTTCCATGCCGTCGCCCTCCCCCAGATGAAGGAACTCCTTGCCCGTTACGGGAAGGACCTGGCCGTCATCTTCTTCGACACCCCGATGTCCATCACGGACGCCCAGGCGCAGGAAATGAAGGATTTGCTCAAGGATTATCCTCAGATCATCCTCAACGACCGGCTGAAACGGCCCGATTTCCCAGGCGACTACAAGACGCCGGAAGGCCGCATCCCGGAAGTGAAGGACGTCGAAGGCGTGTATTGGGAGACCTGTATGAACATCGGCAGCTCCTGGGGTTTCAAGAGTTGGGAAAACAAATGGAAAAGCAGCGACGAAATCATCCGCACGCTCACGACGATTGCGTCCCGGGGCGGCAATCTGCTGCTGAATGTCGGTCCCGATGCGCTGGGCAACGTCCCGTCCGAGGCCAGGAATTGCCTGAAGGAAGTCGGACGATGGATGTCTGTCAACGGGGAAGCCGTTTACGGGACCCTGCGCAGCGGCATCCACCCCAAGTGGGGCGCCGTCATCCGGAAGGACGGACCGCGGACCAGCTGCTACTACCTGTGCCTGTACGAACTCCCGGACGACGGCATCCTCACCCTGGAGGGCATCCCTGCCGTGCGGAAAGCCTCCCTGCTCTCCGACGGATCCCCGGTGAAGCTTTCTGTCCGAAAAGGCCGGACGCTGATTTCCGTCCCTGATGCCTGTTCCCGGGAGAAGTTCCCTGTCATCAAAATGGAACTCAAGAAGAAACTTCCCAAAGAGACCCTGCTTTCCAACACGGAACTCTATTTCAAGATTGCCGATACCGATTAAAGCTTCCTTCCTTATGAAGAACTGGTTACTCCCTGCATTGTGTTGCCTGACCATCTGTTCCTGCGGAACGAAAATGCCCTACAGGGCGTATTCTCCCGACGGGAAGGTCTGTTTCATCTTGGAGAATCCTAGACAGGAGGACGGGACCCGGCAGCTGCAATACCGGGTGACGCTCGGGGACCGGACAGTCGTGCTCCCGTCCGTCCTGGGCCTGGAGATGGACGGGATCGTCTATGGACGCGACGTCCGCCGGCCATCGGTCCGCAAAACGACCTTGGATGAACCCTATACCTTGAAATCCGGGAAACAGTTGCAAACCCGGAACCACTGCACCGAGCATGTCCTTTCTTTCCGGGGGAAGGGAAGCGCCGATTTCCAACTGACCGTCCGCGTGTATGACAACGGCGCCGCCTTCCGCTACGCATTCCCGGGGAAGGACGATGCGCTCCATACCGTGCAGCGGGAACTGACCGAATTCGCCATTCCCCAGGGTAAGGCCTGGATCCATCCCTATGACTGGAACAGCCGCAAAAAGCCCAGTTATGAGCAGTTCGCCAAGACCGGAATCCCGGTCGGAACCGCTTCCCCGTACGAACAGGGCTGGGGCTTCCCCATGCTCTTCGAGACGGACGGTCTCTGGTCGATGGTGACGGAAGCCTGCCTGGACGGCACTTATCCGGCGACTCATGTGGACAACAGCGGTACGGCCGGCGCTTACAAGATCCGCTTCCCGGAACAGGAGGAGCCCATCATCCCGGATGCGCCCGAGCCTCAGTCCACGCTGCCTTGGCAGACCCCCTGGCGGGTCATCATCGCCGGAACGGACCTGAACACGGTCTTCACTTCCCAGGTGGTCGAGCACCTCAATCCGCCGACCGCGATGACGGACACTGACTGGATCCGGCCGGGCAAAGCCTGCTGGAGCTGGTGGTACAACGGCGGCAGCGTGCGGAACTATCAGACGCAGCTGCAATATGTCGATCTCTGCCAGGAAATGGGCTGGGACTACTCCCTGATCGATGCCGGCTGGGAGCGGATGGATGGGGAAGGCGTCGAGGGCGTAGTGCGTCATGCCGCTGACCGGGGCGTCGGCATCTGGCTCTGGTATCACTCCGGTGCCGGGCGGGACAGTTCCATCATGTCGGATCCTCCGGCGCGCCGCGCAGAGATGAAGCGCATCAGCGAGCTGGGCGTCAAAGGCATCAAGGTCGATTTCTTCGACACGGACAAGCAACGCATCATCGCGCTCTATCCCGCGATCCTGAAGGATGCCGCAGACTATCACCTGATGATCGACTTCCACGGGGCGACCCTGCCCCGCGGTTGGGAACGGACCTGGCCGCACCTGATGACAACGGAAGCCATCAAGGGTGCCGAAGGACTCGGCCGGCAGGCAACCTGCGACCGCATGGCAGAGCACGACGCCACCGTTGTCTTCACCCGCAACGTCGTCGGCTCGATGGATTACACGCCCGTTACCTTCTCCAACAAGATACGGCAGGGCGTCGAAGCCTTCCGGCGCACCAGCGTCGCGCACCAGCTTGCCCTGTCCGTGGCGTTCGAATCCGGTTTCCAGTGTTTCGCGGACCGTGCCGAGGCCTATCAGGTGCTGCCGGAAGGGCCGAAACGCTTCCTGACGGAAGTGCCGGTCGCCTGGGATGAAAGCTGCCTGCTGGCCGGCTATCCGGCGGATTACGCCGTCATCGCCCGCAGGAAGGGAGACAGCTGGTACTTCGGCGGGATCAACGGGAAGGCGGAAGCGCGCGAACTGGAATTCACCCTCCCTGAGGCCTGCAAAGGGAAAAAGATCCAATGGATCACCGACGGGGAGGATATCCATTCCTTTGCTGAGAGCGTGTCCGTCTATGACGGCGGGACGATCCGTCTCCCGGTGTTGGAAGGCGGAGGTTTCGTCGGCCGCATGGTTGCGGACTAGCCTCTTCAGGCTGTCTTTTCGCCCAGGATCAGCAAACGCAGGATACGGGTCTTCCGGATCAGGCGGACCAGGTTGTAGCAGAGCGCCAGTTCAGCTACAGCCAGGAGCGGGGCGACCCAGTAAGAGTGAGGGATCGGGACATAGATCTGCATTCTGTTGACCAGGATCTCCAGCAGGAAGGTTTGCAGGAAATAGATGCCCAGCGTCGCAGCGCCGATCCGGCAGAGGGTCCCGCTCCAGCTCCAGTGCTTGATTGAGTCGTAGACCGGCTTGGACAGCAGATAGAATGTCATGCTTCCGGCCATGCCCAGCGCCAGCCGATAGAGGGTCAGGCCCAGATTCCCCCAGTCGAAGGTCCCTGTCGCCAAGTCGATCACCCGCGTCGGCCGTTCGTATACGGTCAGGTGTCCGGACCAGAAGCAAAGCAGGACTCCGAAGACGACCGCGGACAGCACCAGCCAGATGACGCGATGCCTCTCAATCTTCTCCCAACGCCGGCCGACCAGCATTCCCAGGCAGAACATCGGCAGCATGAAGTTGAAGTTAACGGCCTGTGCGCCGGGAATAAGGATGACCAGCACGGTGGCTACCAGGGCGGCAAGCCAGTCCTTGCGCAAGCCCTTGCAGAGCGGATACATGACCAGGTAGCAAAGCAGCAGGCATTTCAGGAACCACACGCAATTCAGAAAGCCGGCAAAGGAGAATTCGCAGAGGTCTGCGATGGCCCGGACCCCCATGGCCAGCATGAGGGCGCAGGCGATGGCATACGCCGTCAGGGAAGGGATGCCGAGCTGAAGGAGTTTGATCCTGCACACTTCCCCATAGCTGCGCTTCAAGGATGAATTGAAAAAGAATCCGCAGACGAACATGAAGAGCGGCATGTGGTAGGAATAGATGAACTCCCAGACCGGATGGTCCCAGAACAAACCGCCGGACAATTGCTCCGTGGAGTGCCCCAGCAACACCGAAAAGATGGCGAAGGCCTTCAGGAGGTCCATATGTTCGAGGCGCTGTCTCATCGTTCTGCGGGGTATTATTTCTGCCGTTTCTCGCCCAGGACGCACCAGCGGACCAGCGGGATGCGCCGGATGACTTCATAGAGAAGCGGTGACAGGGTGAGAACGGCGACCGCAAGGATCACATACATCGCCACGGGAGGCAGTTGGGTATAGGTCTTCATCATGTAACCCAGGCTGGCGATGACGAGATAATGGACGATGTAAAGGCCATAGCTGGAACGGGTCATATAGCCCGCAAAAGCGCCGGTCCGGTCGAAGCGGGCTTTGAACCAAGCCATCATCGCCAGGCACATCAGCCAGCCATAGAGGCAGTTGAGCGGGCTTCCCAGGTACTGGGGCGTTGTGTTGTCCTGTCCGAAAGTAGTGGCGACCAGCACAGTCCCCGCAACGACGGCGCAGCCCATCAGGGGCACCCAGGCCTTGGCCAGCTTCTCCTGCACGGCATCGTGCGCAAAGACGAAATAGCCCAGCAGGAACGGAATCAGGTAGAACAACGGTTTATAGAGATTGTAGAGCCCGTCCAGAGACTCCGGACGCGGCTCGCGGATCAGCGTTTGCTCGCCCAGCCAGAACAGCAGTCCCAGCAGGATGATAGGTACGATACCCATCTTACCACACCCTTCATAGAAGCGGTTCCTCGGGTCCAGTTTGCGGATCAGCAGCAGAAGCAGGGAGAACAGCCACAGGTCCTGGATGAACCAGAGCGGACCGGTGCCGCTGAAAGCCCACATGATATATTTAGCCACTCCCGGCATGCCGTCCAGCGCACCCGACCTGGCCGCCACGGCCGTGTTGAAATATCCCACCATCCAGTGGAACACTAGCAGGCCGATGGTTCCCGGCACAAGCAACTTCCGCGTCCGGGAGCGGAACCATTCCTTGCCAGAGTGCTTCTCCAGCGCGTAGCGGGCGCTGACCCCCGCCAGCAGAAACAGCAGCGGCATGAACCAGGGATACAGGATATACATGATGACATCCTGGTACTGCGGCCCGTCGCCGAAACCGCCGATCCCGCCGAAAACGCCTTTGTTGTTATAGAAATAAAAGACGTGGTACAGAAGCACCAGCAGCACCGTCACCCAGCGCAGATTGTCCATCCAATGCCGTCTCATTTTGTCAGGCCCTCCATCACCTGTTCCACCGCACCCTGGAAAATCTCCGTCTTCAGCAGCACCATTCCTTTCTGGTCGCCGAGCAGCAGCAGCGCATCTCCCGGCTTAATGTCATACACCTTGCGTGCATCGCGGGGGATCACAATCTGACCTTTGTCCCCCACTTTCACCACGCCGAAAATATACTTTCCGTCATTCTCCTGCATAATCTTTGGGTTATTATTGTAAGAATTGTAAGAAATTTCCCACAAATATAACATTTTCATCTTGATTTGCAAACCCCGATATTTAATGCAGACAGAATTCCTTTTTTGCTTAACTTTGTGTACGTATGAAAAACAAAGTGATCCTCCTTTTGGGCTGCCTTGCCTGCACAGTCAGCTTGTCTGCACAGCCCTGTCTTCGCGAAGACAACATCCCCGAAGTCCTCAAGGCCATGACGACACAGGAAAAAGCCTGCCTGGTCGTAGGCTTCAACAACGGTTGTCCCGGATATGATCCCGGCTTGCCGGGCACCGGGGGCCTGACCTATCCGATGCCGCAGTACGGCATTCCTTCCATCGTAATGATGGATGGCCCGACCGGCGTACGGCTCGAACCGGACTGGCACGACGGGAAGGGGGCGGCTCACTTTACGACGAGTTTCCCGACCGGCCTGCTGACTGCGGCTTCCTGGGACCGTTCGGTGGCCGCCCGCGTGGGGAAAGGCATCGGTGAGGAGGCGCTGGACATGGGTGCCGACGTGTTGCTCGGGCCCGGCATGAACTTGCTGCGAAACCCGCTGAACGGCCGGAATTTCGAGTATTTCTCGGAAGACCCCGTGCTGAGCGGCCGGATCGCCGCGGCTTACATCAATGGCCTCCAGTCTGTGGGCGTCGGCACTTCGGCCAAGCATTTCGCAGCCAACAATCAGGAAACCAACCGCTTGGACGGAGACTCGCGGTTGAGCGCCCGCACCCTTCGCGAGCTCTATACGCGCGGCTTCGAGATCTGCCTGCGGGAGTCGGAGCCCTGGACGGTCATGGCATCCTACAACAAATTGAACGGCGTTTACACGCAGGAAAGCCGCGAACTGTTGACGGATATCCTGCGCGGGGATTTCGGCTACCGGGGTCTGGTCGTGACGGACTGGACCGGCAAGCGTAACACTCCGAAGCAGCTGCATGCCGGATCGGACCTCTTCATGGGGGGCGCGAAGAACCAGACGGAGCATATCCTGGCGAGCTTGGAGGACGGCACGCTGTCGATGTCAGACCTGGATCTGGCCGTCACGCGCGTACTCGAGCTCATCGTGAAAACCCCTGCGTTCCGGGGGCATGTCCCCTCGCTGAAACCGGACCTGGAAGGCCATGCCGTCCTGGTACGCGAAACGGCTGCGGAGGGCATGGTGCTTCTCAAGAATCAGGACGCCCTTCCGCTCCGGCCTTGCCGGGCGGCCGTGTTCGGCGTCCATTCCTATGACCTGATTCCCGGTGGGAACGGGGCGGCGTACGTCAGCTGCCCGTATGTCGTGTCCCTGTCCGATGCCCTGAAGGAAGAGGGCTTCGGTGTGGACGCGGACCTGGAACGCCTGTACAGCGGATATACGGCCTTCGCAGATGCCGACGTGGCCATCAACCACAAGGTCAATGTCCATGTCGGAAAGGCCCAGACCCCGGAACTGGAGGTCACGCGTGCGCTGATTGACCGGAAAGCCGAGGAGAGCGACCTGGCGGTCATCACCTTGGGCCGCACCTCCGGAGAGGCCCGAGACCGCATCCTGGATCGGGATTTCCTCTGGAATGAGAAAGAGACCGGCCTGGTGAAGAACGTATGTGAAGCGTTCCACGCCGCTGGCAAGAAGGTGGTCGTCGTGCTGAACATCTGCGGCCCCGTCGAGACGGCTTCCTGGCGCGATTTCCCGGATGCCATCCTTTGTGCCTGGCTTCCCGGTGAGGAAGCCGGCCATTCGATTGCAGATGTACTGACCGGGCGTGTCAACCCCTCCGGACGTCTTCCCATGACCTTCCCCGTGGATTATTTCGACATGGCCGGAGCCGAAGATTTCCCGTATGACTTCATCAGCGACCGGGCTAACGAAAGTGCCGCCCATCCCGAGCGCCGCGGCCTGCCGTTGAAGAATCTGGCCTATACCGATTATACGGAGGGCATTTTCGTCGGTTACCGCTATGCCCTGACTGAAGGGAAGCCGGTCGCGTATCCTTTCGGTTTCGGCCTCAGTTATACCTCCTTCGGGTATTCTGACGCGTCGGTGCGGATTAAGGGGGACCAGGTGGTCGCCAGCATCACCGTGACCAATACCGGCGCCGTAGCCGGCAAGGAAGCGGTGGGCCTCTATATCTCGGCACCCCTGGGAAGTTTCACGGAAAAACCGGAAAGGGAGCTGAAAGATTTCGCAAAGACACGCCTCCTTTTGCCGGGAGAGAGTGAAACGCTCTCGTTCCGCTTCCCTGTCCGGGACCTCGCATCCTTCGACGGGGACCGCTCGCGCTGGGAGACGGCCCGGGGAATGTATCGGGTGTTCTTCGGAGCCGAAGCGGGTTCTGCTCCGGCGGAATGCTCCCTGCGGATCAGCCGGACCCATATCTTTCCGTTATAAAAAAGGGAATTGCAGTTTCCAGCACCCTGACTGGATCGGGCATAGCGACAGGAAGGGGTTTGGGGAGTCCCCTCCCCAATGAATAATAGTCCCCTGGGACCACACAAAAAGCCGGCAGCAAGCCGGCTTTTTGCGTGGTCCCTGCAGGGCATGATCCTGCGACCCACTGATTATGAGTCAGTTGCTCTAACCAACTGAGCTAAGGGACCGGAATTCGCAGAGTCGCCCTCCAAGAAAGACAACCCTGCGAATCACTGTGATTGACGCTAACGTCAGACCTTGATCTCGACCTCGACGCCGGAAGGCAGCTCGAGCTTCATCAAAGCGTCAACGGTCTTCGCGTTGGAATCTTCGATGTCGAGGAGCCTGCAATAAGAATCGAGTTCGAACTGCTCGCGGGACTTCTTGTTGACGAAGGTCGAACGGTTGACGGTGAAGATCTTCTTGTTGGTCGGGAGAGGGATGGGACCGTTCACTTTCGCGCCGGTCGCCTTCACGGTCTCGACGATCTTGCCTGCCGACTTGTCGACGAGCATGTGGTCGAATGATTTGAGCTTAATTCTGATTTTCTGACTCATATCAATGCTTTTGTTTTGATTATTCTTCTGTATAAACTCTGTATCCGCTCTTTTCGATGATGTCCTTGGCCTGTGCCGGAGGGACCTCCGCATAGTGGTGGAAGGACATCGTGCTGCACGCACGTCCGGAAGAGAGCGTCCTGAGTACGGTGACATAACCGAACTGTTCGGCAAGCGGGACGAAGGCCTTGATGATGCGGGCCCCCGTGGCGTCGGAATCCATCGACGAGATCTGTCCCCTGCGACGGTTGAGGTCGCCGACGATGTCTCCCATGTATTCCTCGGGGGTCACGACTTCCAGGTCCATGATGGGCTCCAGCAACACCGGCTTCGCCTTGTGGTACACGTGGCGGAAGGCCTGGCGCGCCGCGATCTCGAAGGAGAGCGCGTCGGAATCCACCGGGTGGAAACTGCCGTCGAGGAGCGTGACCTTGAGGGACTGCACCTCGAATCCGGCCAGGAACCCGTTGGACATCGCCGCCTCGAAACCCTTTTCGACGCTGGGGATGAACTCCTTCGGGATGTTCCCGCCCTTGACCTGGTTGTCGAACTGCAGACCGTTGACGCCGTCGTCGGCCGGGCCGATTTCGACTTCGATGTCCGCGAACTTGCCGCGGCCGCCGGTCTGCTTCTTGAAGACCTCCCGGTACCGTACAGGCCGGGTAAGCCGTTCCTTGTAGTTGACGTGAGGGGCTCCCTGGTTGATCTCCACGCCGAACTCGCGACGGAGCCGGTCGATGATGATGTCCAGATGGAGCTCTCCCATACCGCTGATGATGGTCTGCCCCGTCTCGTTGTCCGACTTGACGGAGAAGGTAGGGTCCTCCTCGGCCAGTTTGGACAGCGCGAGCGCGAGCTTGTCGATGTCCTGCTGGGTCTTGGGTTCCACCGCGATCCCGATGACGGGATCCGGGAACACCATCGACTCCAGGGCGATCGGCTTGGACTCTTCGCACACGGTGTCACCGGTGCGCAGCTCCTTGAAACCGAACGCCGCGCAGATGTCACCCGCCTCCACGAACTCGATGGGGTTCTGGTGGTTGGAGTGCATCTGGAACAGGCGGGCGACCCGCTCTTTGCGCGCGGAACGCACGTTATAGACGTACGAACCGGCGTCCAGGCGGCCGGAGTAAACCCGGATGAACGCCAGACGGCCCATGAAGGGATCCGTGGCGATCTTGAACACGAGGCCGCAGAAAGGCGCCTCGTCGCTCGGCTCGCGGGTGATCTCTTCGCCGTTGCGGGGGTTGATGCCCTTCACGGCGCCGATGTCCAGCGGGGACGGGAGATAGCGCATCACGCAGTCCAGCAGGAACTGGGTCCCCTTGTTCTTGAAGGAAGAACCGCAGCAAGCCGGAACGATGGTCCGCTCGATCGTGCCCTTGCGCAGGGCGGCGATGATCTCCTCGTCGGTGATGGACTCGGGATCCTCGAAATACTTCTCCATCAGGGTCTCGTCACACTCGGACGCCGCCTCGAGCAGCTTCTCGCGCCACTCTTCGACCTCGTCGAGCATGTCCTCGGGGACTTCCTTGATCTCGTAGTTGACCAATTCCTCGCCGGGAAGGTAGTAGATCGCCTTCCGGGCGATGAGGTCGACGATACCCTGGAAACTGTCCTCCGAACCGATGGGGAGACAGACCGGAACCGCCGTGGCGCCGAGCTTGCGCTTGATATCCGACACACAGGCCAGGAAATCCGCGCCGACGCGGTCCATCTTGTTGACGTAGACGAGTTTCGGCACGCCGTACTTGTCGGCCTGCCGCCAGACCGTCTCGGACTGGGGCTGGACCCGGCCGACCGCGCAGAACGTGGCGATCGTGCCGTCCAGCACGCGGAGCGAACGCTCCACCTCGACGGTGAAATCGACGTGTCCGGGGGTATCGATCAGGTTGATCTGATAGGTGTCCCCGTTGTAGCGCCAGAAGGCCGTGGTCGCGGCAGAAGTGATGGTGATACCCCGCTCCTGCTCCTGGACCATCCAGTCCATCGTGGCGCCGCCTTCGTGGACCTCGCCGATCTTGTGGGTCTTGCCGGTGTAGTAAAGGATACGCTCAGACGTAGTCGTCTTACCGGCATCGATGTGAGCCATGATGCCGATGTTACGCGTGAATCTGAGGTCCCTCTTTGCCATCTACGTAAAGAACGGTTTAGAAACGGAAGTGGGCAAACGCCTTGTTGGCCTCGGCCATCCTGTGCATGTCTTCCTTTCTCTTGAAAGCACCGCCTTCGTTGTTGTAAGCAGCGATGATCTCAGCACAGAGTTTTTCTGCCATGGAGTGGCCGGAACGCTTGCGGGCGAAGGATATCATATTCTTCATGGAGACCGAAATCTTCCGCTCCGGGCGCATCTCCGTAGGCACCTGGAAGTTGGCACCGCCGATACGACGCGACTTGACCTCGATCTGAGGGGTCACGTTCTCGAGCGCCTTCCTCCAAATATCTAGAGGAGCCTTGTCAGAATCTTTCATCTTCTCGCCTACCAAATCAATGGCATCGTAAAAAATAGAATACGCGATACTCTTCTTTCCCTCCAACATGAGATTGTTCACGAAACGGGTAACCATCGTGTCGTGATACTTGGGATCAGGAAGTAGAATCCTCTTTTTAGGCTTCGATTTTCTCATTGTGAAAAATGCTAAAAGGTGATGGTTGAAAATTACTTCTTAGATTTCTTCGGCCTCTTGGCGCCGTAGAGGGAACGGGACTGGGTCCTTCCTTCCACGCCGGCAGTATCCAAAGCTCCTCTAAGGATGTGGTAACGCACACCGGGAAGGTCCTTGACACGGCCTCCGCGCACCAGCACGATGCTGTGCTCCTGAAGGTTGTGGCCCTCGCCCGGAATGTAGGCATTGACCTCTTTCGAGTTGGACAGACGCACACGCGCCACCTTACGCATAGCCGAATTCGGCTTCTTAGGCGTGGTGGTGTAGACACGCAGGCATACGCCCCTCTTCTGAGGACAAGCGTCCAGCGCACGAGACTTCGATTTGACCTCGATGACCTCGCGTCCTTTGCGAACTAACTGTTGAATTGTGGGCATAAATGATTGTAAATCTTTAATTTATGTTTCTTTCCCCGTTTTTTGGGGGATGCAAAGATAGTGAAAAAATTACAATTAACAAAGTTATCAACAAAAAGGCGCCCTCTCGGGGGCGCCCTTTTCCTTTGTCAGTCAAGCCTGTAGATTACAGGATGCCGGCGAATTCGATATCGTTCTCGGCACGCTTGGCGAGCTCGGGATCCTTGCAGGCCTTCTCGAGGTATGCCTTCGCATCGGCGACCTGGCCCTTGCGGGCGGCGATGATGGCGCGGATGTAGTTGGCCTTCGGGCACTGGCACTTCAGAGCGGCGGAAGCCTTGTCCAGCTGGCCGTTGAGCAGGTAAGCGAGGGCAGGGTTGCAGCCCTTGCCACCGGCGAGGTCGGCGGCAGCCTTCTCATAGTTGCCATAGAGGATGTTGAGCGCACCCTGGTTGGCCTTGGAGACATCGTTGCCGGCGGCGACGAAGAGACGGGCCGCATCGGCATAGTCACCCTTGCGGAGCGCGACGACACCCTTGGCGTTCTTGAGGTCGGGATCATCGGCACCCACCTTGTTGAACGCGGCGGCAGCCTCGGCCACCTTGCCCTGCTCGAGATACGCGACACCGGTGTTGAAGCGGGCGCGGTCGCTGTCATACTTGTTGATGGCCTTCTTGTAGATGCTGATCTTCTTGGCGGGATCCTTGATCAGGGCGGCGGCCCTCAGGAGCGCCTCCTCATCGAGGACGCTGATGTTCTCGTCCACCAGGGTCTGCAGCTCTTCGGGGGTGAAGTTCTTGTACTCCACGTTGGCGATGAAGCGGGCGCGGCGCAGCTCGGGCAGGACCTCGTCCTTGAGCTCCTTGTAGATCTCGGACATGTTCTTGATCTCGCTCTCACGGACGGCGGGATCGCTGTACATCGACAGGACGCGCAGGATCAGGTCCTTGTCGCGGATGTCGGAAGCTTCGACGAGCTCCTTGAAGCCTTCCCAGTCCTGACCGACGCTCTTGACCTCGGGATCACCGGCCTCGTGGCCCTTGGTGACCTTGTCCCAAGCCTTCTCGGCGGTGCCGGCGCGCTTGTCGGAGAGCTTGCGGTTGAGGCTCTGGCCACCTTCCGGAGAAGCGTAAGCCACGACCTCGGTGCCCTTCAGGGTCTTGCGGGAGTTGGAGTTGATCTCGTCGAGGGCAGCCAGGAAGTTCTTGATGGATTCACCCTTGAGCTGGTTCTGACGGACGTCGGCGGAGTTGACGTTGTAGAGGATCTGGCCTTCGGCGGTCTGGGAGATGACCTCCATGTAGTCATCGGCCTTGTAAGGAAGCTCACCGTCGAGCTCGACAAGCTGATAGGTGGTGTTGACGCCATCGGCGACCCGCTTCGCAGGAAGGACGACGGAACGGCCCTTGAGGTACGCGACACCGCGCAGCTCCAGGTAGGACTTCTCCATGCCGGGAACATACTCGAAGTGGAGGTTCTCCTTGACGGTGGCGCCGTCGGAGGGAACGACCTTGTAGTTGTCCTTTACCTTCTCACCCTGGTAGTAGAGGGGCTTCATCGCCTGCTCTCCGCCTTCATAGACGATGACGGGGGTGACTTCGAGGGTGGCCTTCGGATGGAAGTAGTCGGCAGGATAGGTGACGGCTACAAGCGGATTGATTTGTCCGGCGATGGCCTCCAGGGGAGACGGAGCGCACTCGACCGTGACGTTTTCAGCCAATTTGGCCATCTTCTCGATGGAGGAGCAGGACACTGCGGCGATCGCTACGACCGCGGCAAGAACGAAATGCAATGCTTTTTTCATAAACGTATAAATGGTAATTATTCAAAGATCGCTTGTAATCGTACAAATATACTACAAAAATACTTTTTCTCAATCGCCGGACCGATTATTTGCAAGCTTTTGCTAACTTTGCAGTACATACGTTATATGGATACCACCGAATTACAAAGAATAAAGAACAAGTTCGACATCATCGGTAACGATGCCGCCCTGAACCGGGCCATCGAGACCGCCGTCGCCGTCGCCCCGACAGACCTCACCGTCCTGATCTCCGGCGAGAGCGGCGTAGGTAAGGAGAATCTCCCCCGCATCATCCACCAGAACAGCCGCCGCAAGAGCGGCAAGTACCTGGCCATCAACTGCGGAGGCCTGCCCGAAGGCACGATCAACTCCGAGCTCTTCGGCCACGAAAGAGGCGCCTTTACCGGTGCGGTCGAGTCCCGCAAGGGTTATTTCGAAGAAGCCGACGGCGGCACGCTCTTCCTCGACGAGGTGGGCGACCTGCCGGCTTCCACGCAGGCGATGCTGCTGCGCGTGCTCCAGAACGGCGAGTTCATGAAGGTCGGCTCCTCCAAGGTCCAGAAGACCGACGTGCGCGTCGTCGCCGCGACCAACGTCAACCTCTACTACGCCGTCTCGCAGGGCAAGTTCCGCGAGGACCTCTACTACCGCCTGAACGCCATCCAGATCAAGATGCCCGCCCTGCGCGAGCGCAAGGACGACATCTACCTGCTGTTCCGCAAGTTCGCCTCCGACTTCTCGGAGAAGTACAACGTCTGCAAGATCAACCTCAGCCACGACGCCATCCTCCTGCTCCAGAACTACCGCTGGCCGGGCAACATCCGCCAACTCAAGAATGCGGCGGAGAGCATCTCCGCGATGGAGTCGAAGCCCCTGACCGCTTTCTCGGAACGGGTGGAGATCGACGCCGCGACCCTGTCGCGCTACCTCCCCAAGGAGGATCCCAACGCCATCCCCGTCCTTGCCGGCCCCGCCCAGCAGGACGCGATGAATCCCACGGAAAAGCAGATGATGATCAAGGCGATCCTGGACCTCAAGCAGGAGGTAGACCAGCTGAAAGCGGTCGTCTACGGCGGCGGGGAGCCCGCCCGCGGCATCGTGGGCGCCGCGCCGGAAGGCGTGCCCGCCCCCGTCCGGGAGCCCCTTCCCCATTCCCGCGAGGAAGAGGAAGAAGCCGAATGGCAGGAGAGCGAGGTACACGAAAGCGGCTCCCTGGACATCCGCAAGACCGAGCAGGACAACATCCGCCGCGCCCTCGAGAAGCACCACGGCAACCGCAAGCTGGCCGCCGCGGAACTCGGCATCTCGGAGCGCACCCTTTACCGCAGACTTTCCAAAGAATAAGGCCATGAACCGGACCCTGAAGCACAGACTCCTCCGCGCGCTCGCCGCCCTCGCCTTCCTGGCGGGGACCTGGGGTTGCAGCATCGTCAAGTACTCCTTCTCCGGCACCTCCATCCAGCCGGACGTCAAGACGATCACCATCAATCTCTTCGATTACACCGCCCAGCGGGTCAACCCCTCGCTGAGCAACGACCTGACTGAGGCAATCCGGACCCAGTTCCGCAAGATGACCAGCCTGGAACAGGTCGACCTGGACGGCGACATGGAGATCTCCGGCGCGATCACCAGCTACGACGTGCGGGCCTCGGCGGTTACCGCCAACGAAGTCGCGGCCCAGAACCGCCTCACCGTCTCCATCAAAGTCGAATTCACCAACCGGAAATACCCCGAGGACGACTTCGAGAAGTCCTTCTCCGGCTATGCCGACTACGACTCGATGCAGTCCCTGGACGCCGTGGAGGCTGGTCTCTGCGAGGAAATCATCGAGAAACTGGTGGACGAAATCTTCAACGCCACCGTAGCCAACTGGTAGCCCCATGAGAAGACTCCAATCGCTGCCGACCGCCGAGCTGACCGAGCTCATCGCCCTGTACCCTTGGTTCAGCGCGGCCCGCGTGGAGCTCGCCAAGCGCAAGTTCCGCACGGGTGAAGCCGGATGGGCGGAGGCGGCGCTGTACATCGGGTCGCGCAAGCTGCTCTACGAGATCGCCAACGAAACTTCCGACAAGGACTACTGGGACAAGGACGTTGAGGAGATCCTCCGGGAAGCGCCCAAGCGCAAGGTCCGCGCCCTCGGCGGGGACTTCTTCTCCCAGGACGCCTACGACGACGTGCGCAAGGACGGCGACTCCGTGTTCACCGAGATCGCCAAGGGGGTCCGCTCCTCCAAGCCCGAGGCGGAGAACGACGACATCCTGCAGAATTTCTGCACCGAGACGCTGGCCCAGATCTATGCGGACCAGGGCTATTACAAGCAGGCGAAATACATTTATTCCCAGCTGCTCTTGCGATATCCGGAAAAAAATGTTTACTTTGCAGCCCAAATCCAAAAATTGGACGAACTCGAACGAAATTAAACAGTTAAAGATATGAACGCACTATTCACCATCCTGACCGTTCTCATCGTCATCGCCGCGATCCTCCTCATCCTGGTCGTATTGCTGCAGAATGGCAAGGGAGAAGGTCTCGCCAGCAACTTCGTCGCCGGCAACCAGACGCTCGGCGTCCGTCAGACCGCCGACATCCTGGAGAAATTCACCTGGGGTCTCGTCGCTTTCATCGTGATCGTCGCCGTCGTCGCGTCCTTCACCACCGGCACCAACGGTACCCAGATCGACCTCTCCAACGACATCGAGAACGTGGTCCCCGACCAGCAGCCCGAGTTCCCGACCGCTCCGGTCCAGGAAGCTCCCGCCGCTCCCGCCGAGACTCCGGCCCAGTAAAAGGCTCTGCCAGATTGTCAGTCCCGAGGGGCTGGAACATAATTTGACGCATCTACGCTTGCTCTCATTTGGGGGCAAGCGTTTTTTTATACAAGGAGTTGATTATGGAAAACAAGACTGAATTTCTGAGCAAGTACGCCACCAACCTTTGTGAGCTGGCGGCCAAGGGAAGCCTCGACCCGGTCATCGGCCGCGACGAGGAGATCCGCAGAGTCCTGCAGATACTCAGCCGCAGGACCAAGAACAACCCGATCCTCATCGGAGAGCCGGGCGTCGGCAAGACGGCCATCTCCGAAGGCATAGCGATAAAGATCGTGGACGGCAACGTCCCCGAGAACCTCAAGAGCAAGAAGATCTATTCCCTGGACATGGGTTCGCTGATCGCGGGCGCCAAGTATCAAGGCGAATTCGAGGAGCGCCTGAAGGGCGTCGTCAAGGAAGTGGTGGACAGCGCCGGAGAGATCATCCTCTTCATCGACGAGATCCACACCCTCGTGGGCGCTGGGCGCTCGAGCGGCGCGATGGACGCGTCCAATATCCTGAAGCCCGCGCTCGCGCGCGGCGAACTGCGCACCATCGGCTCGACCACCCTGGACGAGTACCAGAAGTACTTCGAGACCGACAAGGCCCTCGAGCGCCGTTTCCAGAAGGTGATGATCGACGAGCCTACGCCCGCCGAGTCGATCGCCATCCTGCGCGGCCTGAAGGAGAAATATGAGAACCACCACCGCGTGCGCATCGAAGACGACGCCCTGATCGCTGCCGTCAACCTTTCGCACCGCTACATCACCAGCCGTTTCCTCCCGGACAAAGCCATCGACCTCGTGGACGAGGCCGCGTCCAAGCTGCGCCTGGAGATGAATTCGGTCCCCGAGCCCATCGACGACCTCAACTGCAAGATCCGCCAGCTCGAGATCGAGAAGGAAGCCATCAAGCGCGAGGGCGTATCTCTCAAGATGGAGAAGATCGACGCCGAGCTGAAGGACCTCGAAACGCAGCGCGCCGGCCTGATGAAGCGCTGGGACGAGGAAAAGGACATCCTGCGCGAACTCCAGAAGGCCCGCCAGGATATCGAGGAATACAAGAACCAGGCGGCGATCGCGGAGCGCAGCGGCGACTACGGACGCGTGGCGGAACTCCGCTACGGCCGCGTTGCGGAGGCGCAGAAGCGCATCGATGAGCTGACCGCTCGCCAATCCCAGATCAAGGACCCGATCATCAACGAGTCCGTCACGCCCGAGGACATCGCGGAAGTCGTGGCCCGCTGGACGGGCATCCCCGTGAGCCGGATGCTGGAAAGCGAGAAGGACAAACTCCTGCGGATGGAAGCCGCCCTGCACAAGCGGGTCGTGGGCCAGGACAAGGCCATCAGCGCCGTGTCCGACGCCGTCCGCCGCAACCGCGCGGGCCTGAGCAACGAGAAGCGCCCGATCGGTTCGTTCCTCTTCCTCGGCACGACCGGCGTGGGCAAGACCGAGCTGGCGAAGGCGCTGGCCGAATTCCTCTTCAATGACGAGAACCTGATCACGCGCATCGACATGAGTGAATACCAGGAGCGGCACACCGTCAGCCGGCTGGTGGGCGCGCCTCCGGGCTACGTGGGCTATGACGAGGGCGGCCAGCTGACCGAGGCGGTACGGCGCAAGCCCTATTCCGTCATCCTGCTGGACGAGATCGAAAAGGCGCATCCGGACGTGTTCAACGTCCTGCTGCAAGTCCTGGACGACGGCCGTCTGACCGACAACAAGGGCCGGACGGTGGACTTCAAGAACACCATCCTGATCATGACGTCCAACGCGAAGGAAGAGGAGCTGAAGTTGACGATGCGGCCGGAATTCCTCAACCGTATCGACGAGATCATCACCTTCGACCAGCTGTCGCGCGAGGACATCCGCGAGATCGTCCGCATCCAGATGGGCATCCTCCAGAGCATGCTCGACAAGGAAGGCGTGACCCTGACCTGGACCCCCGCCTTCGAGGACTACATGACCGAGCACGGCTACGACCCCGACTACGGCGCCCGCCCGGTGAAGCGCCTGATCCAGCGCGAACTGGTCAACCAACTGGCCACCGCCATCCTGGACGGATCCGTCCGCAAGGACTCCGCCATCACCGCCGACGCCGCCGACGGCAAGGTGCTGCTGCGCAACTGATTCGCCCCAACTCTTGCGATTCTGCCGGGGATGCGGTAACTTTAGGCACATGAAACGCATCCCCGACATTTTGGCGATCCTGCTCGCCCTGACCCTGGCCGTGAGCGCACCGGCCAAAGACCGCAAGAAACAGCCAGTCCAGGCAGAAAAACCCCAACGGGAGTACCCCAGCCTGCAGTTCCGCGCGGACAGCACGTTCCGTCTCCTCCAACTGACGGACCTGCACCTGCGGGACAAGTTCCCGGACGAGGAGGCCAAGGTCCGTGAGGAAATCCGCGGCCTCGTGGCCCTGGAGGATCCGGACCTGGTCGTCATCACCGGCGACATCGTCACCTTCGGGAAGGGCGAGCCGGTGCTGCGGCGGCTGGTCCCTTTCCTCGACAGCCTGGATACGCCCTGGGTTGTCGTCTATGGCAACCACGACGCCGAGAGCGGCATGGACCGTCCCTTCATGTCGGGCCTGTATGCCGAGGGCCGGAACACCCTCAACCGCCTCAACGACAAGGGGGAACTCGCGGACCTCGAACTCCCCATCCTTTCCTGCTCGGGCGACCCGACCCCCGGCGCGGCGCCCTTCTACCTCTTCTGCATGGATTCGAATGACTATGTCTTCATGGAGGGCAGGCGGTATTATTCCTGGTTCACCCGCGAGCAGATCCAGTGGCTGCTCGACTGCTGCAAGGCCCGCACGGCGGAAGACGGCCGGGTCGCGCCTTCGCTCGCCTTCTTCCACATCGAACTGCTGGAATACATCGACGCCTGGGTCTCGCGGGACAACCCGCGCTGGCGGCAGTTCGACGCCGAGCACACCGAGGGCGCCCGGGGCGAGAACAATGGCGGCGGCGTGTTCAATTCGGGCATGTTCGCCGCAATGCACGAGTCCGGCAGCGTGATCGGGACCTCGTGCGGACACGCGCACGACAGTGATTATATCGCCATCTACCACGGGATCGCCCTGACTTACGGGCGCTATTCCGGTGGCAACACGGTCTACAACCACCTGCCCCCGGGCGGACGCATGTTCGTGCTCCGCGAAGGGCAGAAGGGTTTCGAGACCTGGATCCGGGAATACGACGGGCGCGTCGTACGCCACGTCCGTTTCGACGGTGAAAAGTTGAAGCGCGCGCCCGGCAAGGGCCTGCCCTTCGGCACCTGGACCGAATTCCAGACCCCATGAGACAGACCGTCCTCCTCCTGCTCCTTCTCCTCGCCATCCCGGCCCGGGCCGGGGAAGAGGAGACGCGCGCCTTCATCCGCGATTCCTGGGAAAAGAGCATACGCTTCCGCCCGGACGACGCCGGGAGCCACATCGGCATGCCCCAGCCCTACACCGTTCCGAGCGTGAGCGGGGGCTTCCAGGAACTGTATTACTGGGACCTTTTCTTCACCAACGAGGGCCTGATATTCGACGGTCTCGTGGACCAGGCGCGCATGAACACCGAGAACCTCGCCTGGATGGTGGAGCGTTTCGGCAAGATCCTCAACGGCAGCAACACCTTCTACCTCAACCGCTCCCAGCCGCCGGTCTTCTCCCTGATGGTTCGGCAGGTCTATGAGGCGACCGGGGATCTCGACTGGCTGAAAGGCATCCTGCCTTCCCTGGAGAAGGAATACGCTTTCTGGATGCGCGACCGGATGACGCCCTGCGGACTGAACCACGACAGCAACGAGGCCTCCGACCAAGAGAAGATGGACTTCCTGCGCCTGGTCAAGGGGCGTTTCGGCGAAGGCTTCACGCTGGAGGGTTTCAGCCGCGAAGACTCCCTGCGCGTAGGCTCGCACTACATCTCCGAGGCGGAGTGCTGGGACTTCACGCCCCGCTTCAAGGGCAAGTGCGAGAACTACTGCCCGGTGGACCTGAACGCCCTGCTGTACATCTATGAACGGAACTTCGCCCATTTCGCCCGTATCCTGGGCGACCGGAGCGCCGTGCGTCGGTGGAACAAGGCCGCCCGGCACCGCAAGCACCTGATGCGCAAGTACTTCCGGGATCCTTCCGACGGCCTTTGGTACGATTATGATTATGTGACCGGCGAGCGCGGGGACGTCGTTTCCGCTGCCCCCTTCTTCCTGCTGATGGGCGGCGCCGTGTCGCGCCGGGACGCCCGCGGGATCGTGCGGTCCCTGGACGTCCTGGAATATCCCCACGGCATTTCCGCCTGCGCGAAGGGCGATTATCCCTTCGTGTACCAATGGTCCTATCCCAACGGCTGGGCGCCGCTGCAGTACGTGACCGTGCGCGGCCTCGACCGCTATGGCTATAAGGAAGATGCCCGCCGCATCGCCCGGCACTATGTGGACCTGCTGACGGACAGCTATGACCAGACCGGGACGCTTTGGGAGAAATACAACGTCGACGAGGGCAACCTCAACGTCGGCGACGAATACAAGATGCCCACGATGCTCGGCTGGACCGCCGGCTCCTACGTTTGGCTGACAGAATATTTAAAATGACGACCGATATGAAAAGATTCGCTTTTGCGGCCGCGTGCCTGCTTTGCCTTGCCCTGACCGTCCCGACGGCCGCCCAGGACAAGAAGGTTGAACCGAAAGACAACGGCCAGGCCCTGGTCAACCCCGGGATGGGCTGGATGCTGTTTTATTATTCCAACGTCCTGGACAACTATGGCTCGAAACTGGCGCCTTCCGACATCGTGGAGGATTTCCCCGGGATGAGCACCGTGTTCCTGCGCCTGCCCTGGAGTTTCCTGGAGCCGGAGAAGGGCAAGTTCAACTGGGAGATCATCGACACGCCGGCGCAGCGCTGGCTGGAAACGGGGCGGCAGGTTGCCTTCTGCATCACCGCCACCGAGAACTGGATGCGCCAGGGCACGCCGCAGTGGGTGTTCGACGAGGGCGCGAAATACTATGAGATCGGCGGTTTCACGGAGGTCGATTACGACGATCCCGTCTTCCTGGCCGCCGTGGAGCACTTGGTCGAAAAGCTGGCCGAGCGTTACGACGGCGATCCGGCGGTCGCTTTCATGGCCATCGGCGCCTACGGCATGTGGGGCGAGGGCCATACGGTCCGCACGACCCCGACCCACGGCCGCACCTGGGGTTTCGAGAGCCAGAAGCGGATCATCGACATCTACACCCGCCATTTCAAGAAGACGCAACTCTGCATTTCGGACGACTATGCCGGGCACAATGACCGGCGGGCCCGTTTCCCCATCACCGACTATGCCAAGTCCCAGGGTGTGACGATCAAGGACGACAGCATCCTGGTGATGAATCCGCCGGACTCCTGGTACCACGGCGGGATGGCCCAGCTCTTCTGGCCGGAATTGCCCGTCATCCTGGAACACGAGCACTACGGCATCAGCATGAAGTTCAAGGCCTGGGATCCCGAACTCCTGCTCAAGGCCGTGGAGGAGTACCACGCTTCCCTGCTCTCTATCCACTGGTGGCCGCGGGAATTGCTGGAGGCCAACAGGGACGTCATCGAGCGGATCAACCGGCGGATCGGGTACCGGATCAACCTGACGGAAGCCGAGTGGCCGTCGGAGATCCGGCTCAACGAGCCCTTCCACATCAAGAGCGCCTGGAAGAACCAGGGCGTCGCGCCTTGCTACGGCGGCGGCTATCCTTGCTTTACCATCAAGGACAAGAAGGGAGGCATCCTCGCCGTGCTGGTCGATACGGAATTCAACGTCAAGGATCTGGGGGTGGACGCCCCCGGCGAAGGCATCCCGTTCCGGCGGGACCTGGAGTTTACGGTCGCGCGGGTCTTCACGGATTCGTTCGGCTCCTTCTCCCGGACCTGCCCCACCGGCAAGGCGCAACTGTATTTCTCCGTCGGCACGGCCTACGGCTCCCCCACCCTCGCCCTGCCCTAC
>JAEEGJ010006838.1_pt1 | contig 33651 bp, 28 predicted proteins | sample 8958761 | NCBI WGS metagenome assembly JAEEGJ01 (sample SAMN16246546, study PRJNA631951) | gut metagenome | biome: gut microbiome; feature: rumen; material: RS-attached | host: Bos | place: Iran: Karaj | collected 2018-10
TTCGCGGAATCGTTGGCGATACCCTCACTCCGCAGGTTTTGCAGAGCCATGTGCGTGCGTTCCTCGAAATCACGAAAGCGAAGCGCGTGGTGATTGGCCGCGATAGCCGCCCCACTGGTGATGCGATTGTGCAGTTTGTCGCGGGCATCTGCCGCCTTTCCGGCGTGGATGTCGTGGATGTCGGCCTTTCGACGACTCCGTCCGTGGAACTTTTGACGACGCATTTCAAGGCCGATGCCGGCATCATCATTACGGCTAGCCATAACCCGCTCGAATGGAACGCTCTCAAGTTCCTTAACAACAAGGGGCTTTTCCTCGGTCCGGACGATGTGAAGCAGCTCTTTGCTCTTGCTGACGCGAATCAGTTCGCTTATCCGGATTACCGCACGATGGGCAAGTACGAGGTCGCCCCGGATGCTGACGGTATCCACATCGACGGCACGCTGAAGATTCCCTTCGTGGATGTCGAAGCTATCAAGGCCAAGCATTTCAAGGTCGCTGTCGATGCCGTGAACGGTGCCGGTAGCTTTATTGTGCCACGCCTCTTGGAACAACTCGGCTGTGAAGTTGTCCGCGTTCATTGCAGCCCGGATGGAACGTTCCCGCGTGGCGCAGAACCGATTCCTGAAAACCTCGGCGATTTGCGCAAGGCTGTCAAGGATAATGGCTGCGCTGTCGGTTTTGCCGTGGACCCGGATGCAGACCGCTGCGCTCTCGTGGATGGTTTAGGACAAAGTATCGGTGAAGAATACACGCTCGCGATTGCGACGGACGAAGTGCTTGCCCAGAAGAAGGGAAGCGTTTGCGTGAACCTCTCCACGAGCCGCATGAACGAAGATGTTGCCGCCAAGTACGGTTGCGAATTCAGCCGCGCCAAGGTCGGCGAAATCAACGTGAGTTTGCAGATGATTGAAAACGGTTGTGTCATCGGTGGTGAAGGCAACGGCGGCGTGATTTTGCCGGCGCTCCACTACGGTCGCGACAGCCTTGTGGCTGCAGCACTTGTTCTTAGCTGGATGGCCCACCACGATGGCGGCCCGGAAAAGTTCGTGGCCGAGAATCCGGCCTACGTGATGCCGAAGAAAAAGTTCGAACTTGGCGACAAGAAAGTTGCAGACATTCTCCCGAAGGTCAAGGCAGAATTTGCCGGCTGGAAGACGGATGAACGCGACGGCCTCTGGCTCGGGAGCGAAAAGTCCTGGGTGCATGTGCGTGCAAGCAACACCGAACCCGTGATTCGCGTGATTGCCGAAGCCCCGACTGCCGCCGAAGCCGAAGCCCTCTGCACTAAAGTCGAAAAACTGATTTAATAGGAAGTTGGCTGCGACTGGTGAGGTCGCTCCGCTTTTTACTCTTTCACCTCGGATTTATTCCGGGGTTCTTTTTTTAAGGTTAAATTTATACCCAATAAATAACAGTTTTTGTTTTGCAATAAATGTATATTAAATAAAGTATGGTTGGAATGAGTCGCTCGCAGATTTGTCGTGTTTTTATTTTATTCGCACTCCTTGTTACTTGTGCGGGAGCTATGAACGTGCAAGTTATAGAAGGGGAGAGCCGTGGTCCGCACGATCTTTCTGCTAAAAAACTACGTGCGATGGCTATGGTCTATTTGGCGGAATTGGGGTATGTTCCCAGTTTGGATATTGAAACGGTGGGAGTTTCTTTTTCGTCATCGGGTCCTGTGATGCATTTTATACGGATGAAAAAGTTTTTGCCGGATGGCCAGATTGAAACCGATTCCGCTGTGGTTGCGGAAGTGGATGACGTTGACGACGCGGTGGAAACTATGCTTACAAAATCATTTGGATACGCTCCCAAAACTTACAAAAGCGAAAAAACATCCGAAGTATTTCTTGTGGATCCTGAGTTTGTCGGTGTAGAAGACCATGTATCAGATATTGCAACCAAAAGAACGGAAATGGCTCTTGAACAACAAGGATATAGGCTTTCAGAAGAACGCCATAAGGTACAACTTAAGACGATTCTGGTAAAACTGAAAGATGCTTATTGGCTGGGGATGATTCGTATGGAGGGTTCCAAGATTGTCAAGGGGGCGCATAAAAAGTTCATGCCGAGCGAAAAAATGCAAACCATTATTGATTCGTTGACGAACAAAGTTATGGATACGAATGTGGAACCCCATAGCCCCGATACCAAAGTAGTGGATTATGCGAATACCCATGAAGCGAAATGCCGTGCAACCTCCAGTGCGGAATCTGTCGATGGATTCTTTGCGGGTCTTGTTGTCGATCTTTTATGTTATCTTTCAGATTATATTGGATTAGGGGTGGCTGCAGGCGGCAAGGACCTTTATGGCGACTGGTATCCGAATTTGCGATTTGACTATATATGGGGCTTTTCGGAACACCATGTCTGGATTTTGGGCTTGGATTATGCAGGAACCTTCGGCCAAACTAAATCCAGGTGGGCGTTTGAATCCATCCACAGGTTCTCTCAGGCTAAGGGCGTATTCGTTGACCTTGTCTGGGGATGGGGTCGTGATAGGGAATACAAGGGCTGGTATATGGGCGGAGATGTCGGGTACAACTTAATTGCATCCGACTCCAAGGCCCATTGGCTATCTCTGATGGCGCGTTACGATTGGAACTTTGGCGAGTCTTTTACCAAAGGAAGCCGAATTTCGGTCAACTTGGTTTATAATCTCCGCGGTTATTTTAGCGACTGACGCTTTTTACTTTATCACACCAGATGCCATGTCATCCCGGCCTAAGGTCCCTGAGCCTGTCGAAGGGCCGGGTCAGTTTTTTAGAACTGCGTGATAAATTCCCAGGCGGTGGGTGTTGTCCACACCTTGCCGTCGTCGCTGGCGTTGTATGCGTGTTTACCGTCGAATGTGCACCACTTCACGGGGAAGCGCGGATCGACAGTCTTGTAGTCGTAGCAAACGTGCTTGCCGCCGGAGTATTCTTCTGCCTCTTCGCCCCTGGCGTCGGTGAAGTTGCCGTCGGCGTCAGGTTTTCCGTTGTTCTTCAGGATCCTGTCGCGGGCACTGCGGCCGAGCTTGGGCGTACAAAGTTCGTCTCCCATGCCGACAGTCCCCATCCAGGCGATGGGGAGTCCCTTGTTCTTGGGCAAGTAAATCACTTGGTCCATCGTTGCAAATACCACCACGCCACGCAGGCGGTGCTGGAAATCCTGTGCAAGGGAGTTACTGAACATGGCGCCGAAGCTGAACCCGACGGAGAACACGCGCGATGTATCGACGCAGAGGTTCTCGTTCAGGTAGGTGAGGAATTCGTCAAAGAAGATGTGGTCCTTGTCGTCCCCGCATCGCCATGGATTTTCTGTTTCTTTCCCGGATCTATCTGTTTCAGTCGTGTATCCGTGCGGCGCGACGAAGATGGTGTTCTCCTTGGCGCCTGACTGGTTTCGGAGTCCGTAGTAGGCTTCTCTCGTTGCCACATTCTTGGCGGAACCGCCCATGTAGTGCATGCCGAACACAAGGCGGTAGGGCTTGTTCTTGTCGTAATTCTCGGGCATGGTGAGGTAGATTTCGTGCTCGATGCCGCCGCCGGTGAACTTGAAATTGTCCTTGAGCATGTTGTCCTTGCCGCAGCCCTTGCTTGGAGTCGGTGCGTTGCCCATGGCGTAGCCGAATGCGTAAGTTTGCTCACCGGGGGTTACGGAGCTTGCCTTCTTGAGCTTCAAGGTTACCGTCGTGTCGAGGTTTCCGAGTGCGGTTTTCAACGTCTCGAATCCGGAAGCGGAAACACTAAGCGTGTCCCCGTCGCCGGATTTCAAAAGGGCTTTGGGCGAGTTGTCTTGGCGAACGACGCTGCTGAATTGCGAACCGTTTGCGGTAAAACGGACGGTTTCGACTGCGCTGCCGACGCGAACTTTTGCGAAGAAAGTGCCTTGGCTGCTCACGCCCTGCCTCAAATCGACCTGGCCCGAGCCGAACAAATCTTGCCGGAGGACCAGATTCCCCGTCATGTCGAAAATGCTCACCTGCACAGGAGTATTGCTACTTTGTGCATAGTGCAGCACCCCGTCATTGACGCTGATGTGCCCAGGCTTGAAACTGCCGGAAGGCAAGGAAACCTCCTTCTTTTCGTAAGGCAAGGAGACCTCCTCCTTTTCGTGGAGGGTGAATTTGCCATCTTTATCAGTCTGGGTGGAATCTCCCTTGGCGAGGAGTTTCACGAGAGCACCCGAAACGGGGCCTCCGCTCTCGTCGGTGACTGTTCCGGCCAGCTTGAATGCCGAAGCCGTAGAAAACGCCGTTGCCAATACAACGGTGAATACTGAATAAAACACCCTTTTCATTGCGTACTCCTTTTCCAATCCCTCCACCAGCAATGTTAATTTGTTGATGCCTATCAGAACCAATATAATTCTCAAAAAAATGAATGTAACATAACAAGCAGCTTTTTTATTAAATGTTGTTGAGAATTTGACACCATCAAATAACAATATAGGCAGATTTATAGGCAGGTTTATAGGCAGATGCACGATTTATAATTGGATTCTCCCCACCTATATTCCATTTACTTGAGCGTTCATAGTAAGTTCGCACCATCGCCGTGTTAACTGCAATAGCAACAGATTTGCGTTTTTTTCAAGAATCGCCGCAATTTTGGAATAGAGGCATTTCTTCCTGAGATTGGACTTTATGAACCATACAGCCCCCATGTGGCTGCAAAAGCGGCGTCGGAAATTGCAAGCGGTTACTTTCCGCTCCTGGCGGCGGCGATCTCGGCGTTTATCTCGTCGAGCGTCATGCCAGCGGCGGGGCCTCGCTGGGCCTGCCTGCGCAATTCCATGAAGGCCCTCCATCCGGGATTGGCGTCGTAAACGGCGGACGGCTCGCGCAGCTCGAACGGGATGCCCTTTACGGCGACGGCACGCTTGAAAAAGATGCGGATAGCCGTGGGGATGTCGATTCCTAGGTTTTCGAAAAGCTCGGCGGCCTCGTTTTTTAGTTCCTCATCTACGCGGACCTGCAACACAGTAGTAGCCATATCAACCTCCGTTCTATTACAAACATAATATAAAACATTACACCAGTCAAGCGCTAAATACCAGAATATAGACGGATTTATAGACGGGCGTTCCCCGGCCCAGGTCCCTGAGCTTGCCGAAGGGCCGGGTCGGGCTATATTTTAACGCGCTCCGGTCGGCCCAGACGGCCCGCCCGCAGCACTGTTAAAACGGAGCCGCGCAAGCGCGTCTCCGCCCCAAGGGGTCACCATCCCTAACGCGAATGCAGAAATTTAAATGCCTTACGCTTGACGGTAAAACAATTTATATTTAATTCCTAGAGTTAACCACCGAACTTATTGGGTAGATTATGAAAAAAATAAAACTTGAGGTTTTCGAATCCGATAAGCCAATAGAGCCCATTTCTTATTGTATTTACACAATAACTCCTAAAGAGCAAATTTTTTCTATTCAGGAATTCATGCGTAGTGCCGCAGGGAAGATTTCATATCGATCTAACACTCATGCATTTACGGACGACAAAAAGATTTTCACACTAGAAAAAATTGCCAATTTCAATATCGATGGTTCATTTGAAATCGCTTTCGAAAAAGAAGAGTCATTAGACATCCTCTCTAATAAAAAAATATACGCTGATGTTGTAGACTATCGTATAAAGGAGAATCTACGTTCTATAAAATTTGCGCAAAAATACAACAAATACAAAGTTTCAAATACCATAACATCAGCCTACATTTCAGAAATCAAAGCCACTCTTTCCTCTCAAGATAAACAATTTCGGCTTCGCAGAGAATATAATTATACCATAAAAATATCTGATGAGAAAAAAATCCAGTTGTGGCTGAACATTTCTTCTGAATTGGAAACCAATAAAACGATTTGCGATTTGATTAATGAAAGCAAATACGTCGAAGGAATGAAGGTTGTAAACACTTGGGGGGATATATCCGGGTGCGGAATAATAAAAGCTGTTGGTCCAGAAACAGTTGTTGATGAATTGCCGAATTTTATGCCGCTAAAACAATATTATATAGGAAAAAAACTTGAGTCTAAATCAAAAGGGTGTTCTGATAATTCTCCAGTTATTCATGTTAAAGTAAAAAATGGAAAAGAATTATATTACTACCCGCAAGCCTTAAAACCTGTCGTAACATTAGAGAGAGTTTCTGCAGAATGCCCATCCTTTTCTAAGCAAATTGAGAAGTATACAAAACTCGATATGAACTCAAGATATGCAATCGCAAAAGAATTTCTTTCAGATATAGGAAACCTCAAAGAAATCAATAATGTCAAATTTATTGCAGATTACATTTTACCTGAGAAAATTGGATTTGGAGAAAAAGTTTTCTCTTGTCCAAAAATCATATGTGGTAATAAAAAACTCATTGATTACAATAAGTTGTCATTCGTTTTCTCAAATGGTTTTTATAAGCAGCCTCAGGATTCTGTAAAATTTGCCTATTTCTATCCACAGGAAAAAAAAGATTTGATGCGAAAGTTCGCTATCGCATTAACAGATTTTTTGCAAAAAGGATCCTTATTTAAACAGAGCAATTTCTTGATTCCTAATCTTATGCAATCGGAACTTAAAGCAGTATGCAACGAGGAATATGAAATTGGAGATATGACCAATTACAAAAAACTTGTCCGTTCAATTTCTGATAAAAATTCCTTTGATGTGGCTATTGTTTTAGTTCCTACGGAAGAGGATGAATCAAACCCTTACAGCACCTTTAAAACCGCCTGGGCCGAAAAGAACATTCCTTCTCAAATGATTAGCGAAAAGACTGCCAGAATGTTTGAACAACAAGACAAAAATGCAGTTTGGTTCATGCACAATATTGCGCTTGGAATCTTTGCTAAAGCAGGAGGAATTCCTTGGATTGTCGATGATGTTCCTGGCAATATTGATTGTTTCGTTGGTATTGATGTTGCTACTATAGAAAAAGGGATTCATTATCCAACTTGTGCAACGGTTTTTGATAAAAACGGTCGTCCAATTAGTTTCTATAAACCCAAAAGAGCACAAAAAGGCGAAAAAATTGGCGAAAACATTCTACAAGAAATCTTTGATGAAGTTCTTATAGGTTATGAAGAAGCAACCGGTTCTCAAATAAAAAATCTTGTTATTCATCGCGATGGATTTAGTAACGAAGATGCCGAATGGTATAAAAAATATTTTGAAAAGAAGAATATTGACTATTCTGTAATTGAAGTGAAAAAATTCGTATCGTCAAAATTACTTCGTGAAGATAATGGAATAATCAAAAATCCATTATGTGGGGACGCTTTGTTAAGCGAAGATGAAGCCTTCGTTGTCACGACCGACATCAGAGATGGAAAAGCTTCTCCAAAGCCATTGCATATCAAAAAGCAAGTTGGTAGTTTATCAATGGATACTATTGTACAGCAAATACTCGCTCTTAGCTGTATGCATTTTGGTGCTACAAAAAAATCTAGATTGCCTGTTACCACTTTCTATGCCGACAAAATCTGTAAAAATATCGATTATGTGCCAGAAGGAAAATTTGGGAACAGATTGTTCTTCCTGTAGACAAATAATATTTTATAAAAAAATTATTTCTCATTTCAGAATATTTTATTATATTTGAATATAAAATAAATTATATAATTTATATGTGCTGTTTTCCCAATTTTTGCTGTGTAATCGCGGCAGATAATCATAACGTAAGGCATCTGCCTTGCGGAACTTCTTTGTTGCTTGTTTCGTGGCTCCTTCGGCTGCGAATGGCATAAGAAAGGGAAAACAGCATTTTTTATGTCTGTAAAAAACATTCAAACTCTCCATCAGCTGTCGCATCTTCTCAATGTTTCTCCGAGTAGATTAACTTTTGTTTTATACAAAATACCAGAACCTAATAAATACAGAGTTTTCGAAATTGAGAAAAAAAATGGCGAAAAAAGAACCATCGCCTCTCCAATAAAACCACTTAGAGACATCCAATCAAAACTTCGCGAACTGCTAAAAGATGATTATGAACTGAAGGAATGTTCGCATGGATTTGAAAATGGACGCAGTTACATCACAAATGCAAAAACGCATAAAAAAAGCCGCGTGTTACTCAATATCGATTTAAAAACATTTTTTGAATCAATCAACTTTGGTCGTGTGAGAGGTCTTTTTTTATCTCATTCATTCAATTGTTCCAAAGAAGCTGCCACAATCTTGGCCCAAATAGTATGTTATCGAAATACGTTACCACAAGGAGCGTGTACATCACCAATTATAGCGAATATGATTGCTCGGCGCCTTGACTCATCACTAATTAAGCTTGCAAAAAATACGGGTTCAAGATACACGAGATATGTCGACGATATAACTATCTCAACAACAAAAAAAAGCCTTGCGAAATCAATTGTTGAATCTTTTTCGGCGATTCCAAGTAAAAACGTCATTCTAGGTCAGGAATTAAGAAAGATTATAGATGACCAAGGATTTACGCTAAACGAAAAAAAGACAAGGGTTCAAGACAAATCAGTAAGACAAGAAGTAACAGGCGTTGTTATTAATGAATTTCCAAATGTTAGACGGGAATTCATTAGATCAATAAGAATGATGCTGCACATGTGGAGAAAATTTGGATTACCTAACGCATCGTCTTATTTTAGGGAACACATTTATAAAAAGCAGAGTAAATTAGACAATGAAACTCTATTTAAAGCAGTTTTAGTTGGTAAAATCACTCATTTAATTCAAATTCGAGGGCGTTTTGATTCTGTACTTTATGGGCTTTGTTGTTCATATAGTAAACTGGATGGCAACGCCCCAAAAAACATAAAGGAGGTTGCAGAAATGAGCAAAAAATTTAAAGTTTTTATAGGGCATGCAAGCGAAGACAAGGATACCGTTGCAAAGCCTTTATACGAAGCTTTAACTGCATTGAATATAAAGACTTTTTTCGATGCTGTTGAAATAAAGTGGGGAGACAGTCTTACGCAGGTAATCAACAAAGCCCTTGGTGAGGCCGACATATTTGTTGCCGTGATATCAAATTCATCATATAAGAAATTATGGCCTCAAAAAGAAGTTAATACAGCCATTAATCGTACTATTGCAGAAAAGCAAACATTTTTGCCTTTATTTGTAGGCGATAATACGGAAATAGAAGCACTACAACGTCATTATTCGTTGATTTCCGATTTATTATATAAAAAATGGGAAAATAATCCTGATGAATTAGCGCAAGAAATAAAAAAAATTCTTTAGTGATAATATGGCATGCCGATTTTATCCAGGCACGCCATATTACTTCATCCGTTAGTTCATCGCAAAATTAAGTTTTTTGCGGAAATTATCTGCTTCAAGACATATTCCCTATTCAACCAATAGCACATTTTCTTGACTTGGAAACCTTGCGCGCCTTCTGTAGTGTCTGCAGCATTCTGCGCTTTCGGACGAATATGGCAAACGGGGTTTTCAGACGATTTTACAAAATGTTCGTAATTGCCACCAGCAACTTTAGCTCGGGTATCTTCCCAAAGAGACTTCCCGTATTCCAAATCTTTAAACGGCATTGTCCAAAACATCACCTTTTCTAAGCAAACCTGCTTGTCGTTTTTCACTGCAGGCTTCCTAAAAATGATGAACATAAATCGTTGTGTAAACATCTCGTAAAGCGCAGAATCTTCCCAGAAATGTTCCTGGACAATTTCTTTATAATTGACATTCGGAAACGACATAGCCTCTTTCAAGTTTCCATTAGCTTCTAGCCGAATTGTCTTGATGGCAATGTCGGCCTTTTCGAATTCAGCAATTTTCTTTGACTTGATGCCGAGAATGGCTCGGCATACATTATAAGCCATGGACTTACTTTGACCGAATTCAACGCCTAAAATTTTATCTATCTCTGCAATCGTCTTGCCGTAATACGGAGAAAACTTTCTTTCAATCAGTTGCTCAAAAGTTTCTGATTCACGATAATCAGAAATACTGCGTACAACGCTTTCCGCTGTTTCTTGTGCCTTCAGAATTTTCTTTTTCTGCTGTTCGCTTATAAAAAGATTGTGATACATCTCTGGATGCTTTAGCGAATCCAGGATAATTGTGTTTACATACCTCGATTTTATTGAATATGCACGCTGGGGCGCCAATTCTTTGGATTTTGGCTGTTGACGCATCTCTGCACCGGCTCTAGAGCCTTTCGTGCAAGCCGCAAGATAAAGCGTGTCTCCTTCCGAGATTTCATGAGCCTTTCCAGCAAGAATTTTGTTGTGGATTATGGCCCAGTCATCCTTGATGATTTTCAAGTCGGTTTCGGGAAATTTCCAATAGCGGACAATCTTGAAGATTACGTCAAACGGAAGTTTGCCCTCTTCGTGCAGATAAAACATCAGCAACAGCAATTCGTTCTTTTTCCAGAAACTGCTTGTATAGAAGGTATTGGCGGCTTCCTCAACATAATCAATCATGTTGAGAACGAGACGTTCCTTTGAAAGCATGCTCCCATCAGACGCAGTTTTCAAAGGAGTGCATTTTAGCTCAACACCCGCTTCCTTAAAATCCGGCTCCGACTTAGAATTCGGCTCATATTGAAAATGATACTTTTCGACGGCATTTCCCAAGCCGCCTTTACCTGACTGAACTAACCGAGCATTGCCATACACTTCCCACAAGGTCTTTCCGAGCATCTTCCTAGCATGCTCAAGAATGGACTCTTTGGAAGTTTTGTCGTATGATAAGATTGCGTCGTTCATAATAAAAATCTGATTACGATAATAAATTTAAATCAATTTTGGTGACATTTTTTGTTTTTTTGCCAAATTTCGTTTTTTTCGTTAATTTGCGCGTCTCAGCATTCACTTTGTGCACTATTTCCCGTGGTTTTATAATGCACAATATATAAGATTACACTCTAAAAGAGTTTCGTATATGTCACTACAAGAAAATTTAGGAATAACGATAAAAGCTTTACGCGCTGAAAAAGGCATTTCGCAAGAGAAACTGGCTCTCAGCACAGGTATAGACCGTCGCTATATGAGCGACATCGAAAACGGCCGAAGAAACGTTTCTCTAGAGATTATTGAAAAGCTGGCAGCATTCTTTGAAATGAGCGCCAGCACATTCGTACAGAAAATAGAGAGTGTAGAATTACCAATAAAAAAGAACAAGTGAGGAAGGCAACAATCATGGACAATGTACAAACGCATATCAGCAACCAATCTTTTTTCAATAACGGAGAACTATTACTAAAATCCATATCAATAAAACCCGAGATTAAATTACAAGAGGCAATACAAAAATGGTTGTGCAATGACTATGCTTTTGTAGACTCCGTACGCAAAGACGGTCGAAATGGATTCACCGCAGATAGCGTAAACAAACAGTTACGAGTAAAAATGAAGGACTGCATTCCAGGAATTCATGGAGAATCATTTATCGAGCACGGTTCATTCATGTCGCATGGTAAAGAAGGATTCGACTTCTGTTTATATGATGAGGATTATTATATACAAAAACTTCGAAACGCCTTTGTTGGCAAACCCGGATTCTATAACGGCAAAGAACTCCTCAAAAAAATGTATAACCGAGTCAAAACAAAAGACGACCTTTTTTACAAAAAAAAAGACTGGGAAACAAAGATTGAAATATTCAATGTAGAAGATGGACAGAACGCCGATAAATTTACAAAGAATTCATTTACTATTGTTGGCGAAATACAATTTGGTAATTGGGCTATTATCAATCATGATCTTTTTAGAATAATGAAAGCCGAAAAAGAAGGTGAAATAGACTTATATATTTACATCACAGCGGCAGGGAAATTAAAAGATATGCTTAGTACAGAAATCGTATCATTTGACAATGCAACGAATTTCTTTCGTGAAAACATCCAGTTACTGCATACACCTATCTGGATAATCGGATTGGATGTAAACATCTAACGGAAAAAATTTCAACCACTCCCTACATCTATCTTAAATCCACTTTTCTAAAACTCGACCAACATCTTCAACAATACCGGTCACAAGAGCATTGCCCATCAAGAAGGCGCGACGCAAATTGCTGGCACCTTCCGTGTGGTTATCAGGGAACATATTTAAGCGTTCCAATTCGATAGGAACGAGTCTGCGATAGCGTCCAGATTTCGTCTTGATGACATGCTTGAAGCGAGACGGCCCCTTGCCGCCTTCACCAGTGATGATTGTGCGAGACGGTTTGTCTAGGAAATCAGGGAATGCCATCGGGCCTTCGCTGTAATTGTACTCGAAGCCTTCAGCAGTCTTTCTCTTTTCGGATTTTCCGCCCTTCAAGTATTCCCACTTAGGCAGTTCCTTCTCGTCAATAAAGAATTCTTCAGGAACATCTTTTTCGTCAACAAGCAATTCGCCAAGAGTCAGTTTCTTCCCGGAATAGTCTGCGACAACATCAAAAGTGCAGACTTTGTGGTTGCTCATGAAACCCGCGGTGAAGAACGGAGAGTTTTTCTGTCCTTTATTGAATTCTTCAGTGACTTTGACCAAGTCGCCTTCAATTTCAAATTCATTTTTCTTCGCTTTTTCGGAGAGCTTGCACTTTAGTGCTTGAGCAAGGATTCCGTCTTTCAGAATCCATTCGTCAGCACCAACCTTCGAACTTGCTTTTGCGAGTTTCGTTCCGTCCTTATAGGCGACAATGTATGTTCTGCGACGGCGTTGCGGCATACCGTAATCGGCAGCATTGACAACGCGCCATTCCACAGAATATCCAAGATTTGAAAGCGAAGCCAAAATAATTGCAAAATCGCGACCGCGTTGCTTGACAGGCGATTTCAAAAGACGATCAACATTTTCAAGGAAGAGGTATTTCGGCGGGTTCTTGCTATCGCGAAGAATGCGGTGAATTTGCCACCAAAGAACGCCCTTTTTGCCCTCGATGCCGCCCGAGCGTTTCAAAGTCGATGCAACGGAATAATCTTGACAGGGGAAACCACCGACAAGCAAGTTGCCCGGCCTAATATCTTCAACTGGAACAGTCGCAATGTCAACGTTAGAGTGACCTTCAACCCCGAAACGTTTCTGATAAATTGCAGAAGCATCCTGCGTTTTGGTCGAAGGCTCCCACTGGCTATTCCAGACCGTCTTGTATCTTTGCGAGGCATGTTCAAGCCCTATGCGGAAACCGCCAACCCCGGCAAACAGCTCAATGACGCGAATATCGGTTGATTTTGCCTGAACGGCATTATTGAAAAGATTGTATTGAGCCGCACTGGCACAATACTTGGCAATAGGTTCACAAAGGTTCTGGTCAACAATTTTTGCGGGCTTCGGGTATTTGAACATGCTTTAAAAATAAAAAATAAAAATGGCACAAAATGACAAAAACCAACTCATCGACGAAAAAGGTACATGCTAAAAGAGCTCGTCTACTGGCAAAAACCTATTTATCAAAGAGTTTCATTGGATATTGGTACATACATTCCCTTATTCGACCTTCTTCAATGTCTTTGGAAAAGTCCTTTAAACTGTATTTTATTTCCTTTTTCCACAAATCATGGGCATACATATGCGTGTATTCCTCTTGGCGAAAAAATACTCTAACTTCAACGGCTCGTCCAAAATCTCCAACTTTGGGAGAATTACAAATCATGTACCAATTGAATTTACTCCCTTTGACGTCCCAACAGTTATCACTCATTGTAAACTGTTCTGATTTTGTATTGAAGGAAACTGCGCAAACATCGCTCACAAAGCTATAAATGTGAGGATTTGTGCTTATCGACATATATCCGCTTTTGCTAAATAGTTTAATCCCCATAAAGACAAGTAACGTAACCACTATTATGGTAACGAGGATAAGAATCCAGAGTTTTGCCGGTGACAGCTTGTTACTTTGCTCCATATTTTTACATTACTGTATTTTTACGAAAGAATTCCTTAAAATATTTATCCATAGTATGGTATAACGCTCGTTAACCTTTCCGTAAACTCGCATAACGGATAGTTCGTGCAACCAATAAACCAATAGCCACTTGCACTCTTTCGCTTTATCTGGAAGCCGCCGCATCTTGGGCATCTTTTCGGATTCAATAAAACACTCTGATCTCGCAAAGTAAACCGACATCTAGGGAAGTTTGAACACCCGACAAAGGAACTCCCTTCATGATTGACCTTCAATAAAATTCCCGTCTTGCATCGTGGGCAAAGAGACTGCGATTCAGAATTTTTCTTTATGGCAGCATAACACACCGACAGCGATTCCGAAAACTCCTTAAAGAATAGCGAGGGACTATTATTATCGGTCAAAATGAATGTCCTGTTCCTTGTTCGAGTTATCGCCACATAGAAAAGTCGGCGTTCTTCCGCAAACTTGTAGTCTTCCGCATTTGTCAAGACGAGATTCAAGATTTTGTCATCTTCAATTTGGTTCGGAAAGCCCAACTTATCGTTTTTAAAATTCAATATGATTACATTGTCCCCTTCCAATCCCTTCGATTTGTGAACGGAAAGAAATTCAATATTCAATTCAGGAAGAGGAATGTATGTCAGCTTTTCCGTTTTGTTTTTATGAGAAATCCTGAATAGACCAGAATCTTCAAGAATCTCCTTGTCATAATTCGTTCTACCCAAAAGCAAAATAGACGCATCAGTTCCAAATTCAGAAACAATCTTCTTTATCGCCTTGTTTAGAGCCTGACTGGGGTCTTTCTCGTATCCCCAAAACACAAGAGGATAATCCAACGACTTGTCTGACTTCAATTCTTTTTTCAATTGAAGTGGGTTCATCAAAACAAATCGGGAGGCTTCATTTATGAGCTGCTGTGAATTTCGATACGTTTTTTCTATTCTGAGAACTTCCGTATATCCAAAATACTTTTCAAAGTCGGTAAACAGGGAAATATCGCTCCCCGCAAATCTGTAAATAGATTGCCAGTCATCGCCAACGCAGAATAGTTTGGCACCCGTGCGTTCAGCAACACTCTTCAACAAATTAAATCTTGATTTAGAGATATCTTGATACTCATCGACAATGATGTATCTATAATTCGGAATCCTGCATCCGGCTTGGACCCTATCGGCCGCATTGTTAATCATGTCGGAGAAGTCGATCGAATTTTTAGACAACAAATGCGCTTGATATCCCGTCAAAAGTACCTTGATTATGTCAAGAAACAAATTTGTCCTTTCGAGCAAAAATGAATTCCGTTCATTCTGTGCAAAATTCTGGCGAAGAACCTCCACATCATCAATTCTGTAGTTATTCGATTTGAACAGCGTAATGAATGTGCAACAGAGTTTTATGAATTCCGCTAAATACTTATTGCTTTTGCTCTTGTAAACGGTGTTGAAAATATCCGTGAAATCACGGGGCTTGAATTCAACATTATGCGCTATCAAGATTTCTCTAAGCTTCTTTAAAAGAATTCCTTCGGAATTGTAATACGAATACGTCTCAATTAGTTTTGTTCCATTTTTTTCATGAAGTTCGCGCTTCCAACGCATTCCTTCTATATACTTTTCCTCTTCTATGAACGATAACCACGGGGCAGACATATCTTTATTGACGCCAAAATGTTCTAAATAAATGTTATAATCACTAAGATAAAAATCGGGCCGGTATGTTTTTCGCTGAGGATCGCCAGTCTCGAAAGGGTACGCTCTTTCGTACTCGTATTTTATTCCGTTCAAGAAAAGGAAATTTGCAATCTTTGTTTCCTCGAGACTTTTAACCCTCTCATTATTTAGCGTAGTGAGCGCTTTTGCCTTGTCGGCGCCAGTTTCGCGGATATATTTTTCTTGCTCATACTTGGATTTGATTGTCTCTAGATCCGCATTTTTCTCTTCCTGGTATAATTCACCCAGTGAATTATAATTTTCGATGTCTTCAGGTATTTCAAGATAATAGGCGAAATATTCCGTCAATGTCCTAATCAAATCAGGATAGTTGATTAATTCTTTTTCGAAGAAATCGTGGATAAAGGTGTTTAACCCAGATTCATCGGATACTTCAGGGCGAGCGCCATCCGCATGCGAAATTATATCCAGACCGAGCTTGTGGAATGTCTTTGCTTCGATTTCAATCCCCAGTTTGTCCCGTATTCTATCTGTCATTTCTTGAGCAGATTTCTTTGTAAACGAAATAAGGAGAATTTCGTTAGGGCTGATGGATTTTTCTTCGCAAAGATATTTCACTTTTGCTGCAATCGTTAGAGTCTTTCCACTCCCCGCTCCGGCTAGCACGAGAATTCTGTCTTCATCATTAATGACGGCCGTACGCTGTTGAGTATCCAGAGATTTCCCGTCAATATCCGAAAGAAGTTTGTCGCATCTTTCAAATTCATTTTGGATGAAAGTTGCATTTGACTTTTGAACATAATCGTGAAAAGAATTCCAAATCCTTTTTAGACTAGTAAACTTTTCATATTCATCGTCGCTTGAGCGCACATCAACCTTCGCAACATCTTTGGAAATGGTTTCCCATTTTTGCGAAAAACGAATTTCATCAAAATGTGAAATATATTGTTTATTTAATTCCGTAAGTTCTTCAAAGAATGCAAGCACTTGCGGCAGTTGCTTTTGGATTGATTCCCGTCTCTTGATTTCTGCATTCGATTTTTGGATGTAATCACGAATTGAACCGTAAAAAACTTTAAACCGGTTGAAAAGTTCATATTCTTCTTCATTCGAATGAACTTCTACATTTATGATTTCTTTAGAAATACTTTGCCATTTTTGAATAAAACTTTCTTCTTCAGGAGCCGGAACATACTGTTTGACTAGTTCCGAAATTTCTTCAAAAAATGACTTTACATAAGGGAATAGTTTTTTTATTGATTCTAGTCTTCTGATTTCCGCATTTGAAGCAGAAATCAGCCTATGAATATTTCTGAAATCCGTTAAAAATTTACGAGAATCAATATTGTCATTAAGTTTTTTTAAATGACAATATCTTGAAACATCCGTATATAGGCTTTGCCATTTTACAAGGAATGCGTTTTCTTCCTCTTTGTCAACATAGTGGGTTGGCAGATTTTTGAATTCACTTGCAAATTCGGAAACCTGTTTTTGTAAATCTTGAATTTTCTCATCAAGTTCTTTTTCGAGTTTCTTGCGATGTTTTATTCGGAGAAACGCTAAAAACAAGAAAAAAGCAATAACAAGAACAATCAAGATGGTCATGGCTATGAATATAAATCTTTTTTTCCCTATTCTTAACGACAAACACCATGATTTATATCCCCAAATCCCCTTCCTAAATCAATATCATCATCCAACCTAAGACCGAGGGTTGGAATCGCCCTTCATCATACTTGAGGTTACAGTCACTACCATAAATTACTTGAAAAAATGAATCGTCCCACCCATTTCCTTTAATTTTTGCAAAAAAAGACAAATTAAATAAGCAATCACAAACAAATTGCTTTAGTTTACTTGACATGAACTTCATTTTTTCTTATTTTAGCAGATATGGCTGATGACGTCAAAACAAAAGGGCATTTGGGATCCGGGACTGTTGTCCGCGGTCGTAATGCAGGCAAGACCGTCCACAAGAAGCGCATTACAAGCATGAAGGCGTCCAAGTCTTCTGCTTGCTGCTCGAAAAGTGTTCCCCCAAAAGGCGACCGACCTTCACCAAAGCCCACTGCCAAAAAAGGGATTAAGAGTAAGCCGAGATGACCAAAAAAAGCAACTTAAACAAGAAGAATGACCGACCTCAAAAGGCTCACCTTCCTCCAAGTCCAGTAGTTCGAGGAATCTTGAATAAGTTGCTAGTGTCAGCTATTCGTGTATTTAAAAATCTATTTGATAAAGAAAAATAAATAAAGAGAATAATTAAACATTTAACAAATACATGCATTATTTGTTAATGCAAATAGGTATAAAATAAATATGATTTCGCTCATTATTACATTCTTTTTGTCAATTATTATTGCCTTAATATTTATCATAATAAAAAAAGAAGACATTCTCTACGTAATAAAGAATGGAAACTTAGATGAGGAAGATTTTACAGATCGTTATGCTGGTTTAAGTGATGATCAAATCAATTTCTACTTCGAACAAGGTCAGAGAAAACTCGAGAATATTCTCAGACAGCGAGACACTGAAAATTCTTCTCTTCTAGGTCACGCCGCGATTGCCATCGGTGCATTTTCCCTGTTCTTTGTTATCGGGAAATGGGCTCTTCATAATCACGCAGATCTTGTTTGTTTTGTGCCCCTAGTTATTTGTCTTTCTTTCGCCTTCCTTAATATGGTTCTATCCATATTAAGCATGTTCCAAGCATATCGTCTTCCGTATATGCTGCCAGCTCAAATATACGACATCCCGCAAGAACACATAAATACAGATATTAAAGATTTAAAAGAAATGTTCTTAGAGCGACTGGTAGGCGATGCAAAGAAAAATGCGCTATCTAATGAACGCAAAATTCGTCTGTTAGATCATTCAAGAACCTTCTTACTGTATGGATTGGCTGCTCTCGGAGTGGCATTTGTATATATCTGTTGCAAACTGTATTTGTCTTTCATCATTTCTTAGCACAAACCTGATTTCCAAGTTTTCAGAAGAGAACTCCTAAGCGAAGGGGCTTCTTCCTCCTGTGAAAATTCGCAATTGCCAAAACAGGGAAAAGCGCTATTTCCGTTTCTTGTCGGGCATATGACGTACACCGAGACCACCTGGAGATACAATCCATTCCGATTCTGGCCAGAGTTTGAATTCCAGTACGGGGATGCCTAGGAGTCCTTCGTAGGTGGCGACGTCGCCCGTCACGATTTCGCCGATAATCATGCCGCATCCGTTTGTCTTGCCGAACAGCTTTTCGGCCTTGGCGCGGTTTTTCTTAAGTTTTGTGAGCGCAGTTTCGCGGTCTTTTGTAGGCGATTTCTTCAGGAATTTGTTCCACCGTTTTTCCCACTTGGCGATGTCGTTTTGCAGGTCGTCTTCATGGGCGCGGGATTTGGAGACTGCGACGGCGAGCCGCTTGTTCGCAAACATTTTTGCGTTTGTCCGCCATTCAAATGTCTTTACGCCGGTAAGCACCAGCTGGGCGTATGGCGAGCGGATGACGAAGTAGTGAGAAGGTTTTCCTTGCATTTGGCGGGGCTCCAGAGAATGTTTGACTTTGTTTAAAATACTCTAATGATTGTCTGCGGTCAAGCGGGGCGTTGCGGGGTTTTAGGGGCGGAGCCCTTAGGAGAGGGGGTGTCCGGAAGATGCATGGAGATCCCCGCCTTCGCGGGGATGACGAGAATGTGGCGGGGACGACATGCAGCTGCAGGCAGGGGGAGGCCTCCTCCCCCTTTATCCATTCGGGTTGGCGGGGGCCGGGCTTGCTTTCCAGAACACTTCCCGGAAAAAGGGGTTGCCCGCGAGCCTGTCCCTGATTTTGAGGATGTTCCTGTGGGCGAGTTCTATCAGGATGCAGTTCCGTTTCAAATTCAGCGCAGCTTCCCCTACGACGCCGCTGCCGGCGAAGGTGTCGAGCACGGTTTCGCCCTGCCTGGTCACGAACTGTAGGATTCTTTCGCACAGGGTCAGCGGAAGTTCGCTCTGGTGTATCTTGTTCTTCCTTGCGACGGGCGGGATGTCGAACATGGCGGGGAGCATCTGCGCGGTGCCGCTCATGTACTGGGGCGTCCCGGTGTCTTTTGTCTTCTTGGCGTCGATGCGCAGGCTGCGCGCCTTGCCTTTCGAGAATATCATCACGTCTTGGGTGTTCTTGGACTTGTGCCCGGTATTGCTGACGAAGTTCCCCTTTTTCCAGGTGACTTTCGAGTAGTAGAGCAGCCCGCACTGTTCAGCGTACTTTTTGATTTGGTAGAGGTAGTCGTAGTTGTTCTCGTTTTCGGCGGGGAGGATTTCGACGAGGAAGCAGCCGTCCTTGAGCACGCGGGCTTTTTCCCTGAAGTCGTCGAGTGTGTACCTGAAGCAGTCGTAAGTGGCGAAGTTGCGGTCGCCGCCCTTGTTCGACTTCTTGTCTAGCCAGGGGTGATCGGTCAGGATGCAGTCGATGGAGGCGTCTTCGAGCATGGAGAGGTCGCGGCCGTCGCCTTCTATCACGACGCAGCTTTCGTCGCCCTCGATTGTCCTGTACAGGCCCTTGGCGACCCGCTCGAATTTTACGCCGAGGTTGTCGTAGATGCGCGCGCGGACGGATTCCTTCGGCTTGTCGGAGTTCTCGGAATAGGCGTCCTTGAGCGAGAATTCGCCCTTGTCCTTGAAACAGGAGTAGATGGTGTTTGCGAGTGATTTCATGCGCAGAAATATAGATCCGGCGGAGTGACAATTTGTGACAGGGAAAGGCCCATGTTCCGTTTTGGAACATATGAGTAATAGTAATGTGCAAATTTTGCACATTACTTTTCCATTTATGATTTTAAACCTCTCGAATTCGAGGGGGTAACTGTCGCAAATTTTGCGACAGTTCAATCCGAATTATGGAACCGTTGTTGTGATCAGCGAAGAAAAGGGCAATTTGCATTTTTTGCAAATTGCAAACCCAGACAAACCCGTAAAACCAATAAGCCGCTTTAAGGTCACAATTTGTGACCTTATAAAAGACGCCATCTTTAAAGTCGCAATTTGCGACTTTGAACATAAAACTTGAAGTCACAAAATGTGATTTCAAGTTGACCAGCGCCGTTCAAGGTCAAAAAATTTGACCTTGGAGTCTGCGAAATTCGTCGAAAATAAGCGATTTTTGTGCGGAAAGACAACTTGATGTCGAAAAATTCGACTTCAAGTTGGGGTGAATCTATCACATGTGCAAATCTTGCACATGTGTGTGCTGCAGCTGACGCAACTAGTTCCGTTTTGGAACTAGTTCAAAAAGTAATATGCAAATTGTGCATATTACTTTTTCACTTATGCTTAAGCTTATGATTTTTAAACTCCTCGAAATTTTCGAGGAGTTGAGCGGGCGAGCGGGGCGTTGCGGGGCCGGCGCCTGAGGCCTCCACCATACGGGGGCCATGCGCACTAGGCAACAAGTTGCCAAGTGCTGTCCGCCCGCAGAGGGGGTGTCCGGAAGACTTGCCCTGGACCCTATCGCCTTCGGCTCCAGGGTGACAGAAGGGCAAGGCTGCAGGCAGGGGGAGGCCTCCCCCGCCGAAATATATTAGAGAAATCTCTTGACACGGGCTGCGCGAGGATGTATATTTAGTGAACGGGTGTGCAGGTTTGTCCTTGCATATCCGACTTGAGATTACGACAATCCCCGTGACAGTCGGCATAGGCCTCCGGGCCCGTACGTGCATCCGCGATGGGGCGCATCCACCTTCTTGTGGGTGCTGTTGGATAGCTGGCAGGAACACGACCTGCTCGAGTGTGCGGCGAGTCCGCGCCAGGTAACGCCGGGGAAGACCCCCGCCAACAGCACTGCAAGATCATCCCTTATAGAAATACGAGAAATGGAGGTCGCAGATTGCGACTTCCAAATGGCTTCAAAGTCACAAATTGTGACTTTGAACGATGACCACAAAATTTTGAGGTCACAATTTGTGACCTCAAAAAGAGCGAAAACTTGATGTCGCAAATTGCGACTTCAAGTTGACATGCGCCCAAAAAAGGAGTTTTTAATGGAAAAAGACGAAAAAACGCTAGAACCCACTGTCGAGGACATGCCGATTACCCGGCAAATTCTTGTCATCCGGGATAAACAGGTCATGTTGGATCGCGACCTAGCGACTCTCTACGGGGTGGAAACGAAGCGCATCAATGAGGCTGTCAGGCGAAATCCCATGAAATTCCCTGAAAGATTCTGTTTTCAGCTCAAAAATGATGAATTCTCAGTTTTGAGGTCGCAATTTGCGACCTCAAAGAAGAGCGAAAACTTGAAGTCACAAATTGTGACTTCAAGTTGGGGCGGTGTCCGTAAAATGCCGTTCGCTTTCACGGAACAGGGAATTGCCATGCTTGCTTCCGTTTTGCATAGCGACACGGCCATTACGGCGACCATTCAAATCATGGACGCATTCGTCGAAATGCGACATATTCTGCTCAGGAACGGCGGTCTGGTCAACCGCCTGTCCAACGTGGAGTCCAAAATGCTCGAGCAGGATGCGCGTTTGCTGGAACACGACCATAAATTCGACACGATTTTCGAGGCGATGGACCGCGGCGAACTGCAGTCAAAGGGGCTGTATTACAACAACCAGATGTTCGACGCCTATGTGTTCGTGTGCGGGCTAATCCGGCAGGCGAAAAAGCGGATTGTCCTTGTGGACCGCTACGTGGACGAGAAGGTGCTCGCGATGATGCTCAAGCGCGGCGAGGGCGTGTCGGCGACCATCTACACCTACGACAAGAGCAAGGTTTTCGAGGTGGACCTGGCGACGTACAACGCGCAGTATGCCGACTGCCCGCTCAAGGTTCTGCCAAGCTACGGAATGCACGATCGTTTTCTATTTATCGATGATACTGCGTATCATTTCGGGGCTTCGCTGAAAGACCTGGGCACGAACACGTTCTTCTTCAGCAAGGAAGAATTCACGCTGGAGGAAGTGCTGAAGAAGTCGGAAGAAAAACGGATTGAGCTGGAACAGCAGCCGGGATGAGCACATCAACTTGTAAGGGATACTTACAAGTTGCCCATGAAAGGGCGGCAAAAATGAAAAACAGTTGCTTTTACACGTTGTTTATATTATATTTTGTAGTTGTATCAACTGCGAGGCGCATATGGCGATGTCAATTCTACAAATCCGCGTAGACGAAAATCTCAAGAACGAGGTGAGCGACCTGTTTGAAAGGCTCGGGATGGACATCCCGACCGCCGTTCGCATTTTCTTCAAGCGGGCTATCATCGAGAGGGGACTTCCGTTCAACGTGAACGAAATTCCTTCTACCACTGCGCAAGATAGCAGTCGACTGATGCAAGCCTTGTACGCTCTCAACGACGAGGCACACAAGAACGGAACCGCCGGGATGAGCGAAGAGGAAATCGAGGCCGAGATCAAGGCGGCTAGGGCCGAGAGGAAAAAGAAACAAAAGAAAATGTTCCCTGTTTAATTTAAACCCCTCAAATTCGAGGGGTTTGCGCTCTTTAGACCGACTTTGTGTCGTAGAGATTTTGGACAATCCTTATTTCGTCTCCCGCTTTTTCAGTTTCAACTTCTTTCTCTGTAAATGTATAATCCATTTTTTTCCTCTCTTTGGTTATTGTTCCTTATTTCAACAATTGCCAGACGCCCTTTACCTTGGAATGTTCGGAATTTATGTAGCCGAGTTCTTTCAAGTCGCTTATCGCTCGTTTGACTGTGATTTCACTAACGCCAAGGTTATCGGCAAGCCAAGATAACCTTGCCTTCGGATTGAGTTTTAACACCTTGAAAACATCCTCTACTATTTTTGATGGAAATTCAGGAACTTGTATTTTTGATACTTTTCTTGATACTTTTTGTGATACCTTTTGCGGCTGTTTTTCGTCCAAAATTATCGAATTTGAGCGAATTTCGCCATTTTTCGTTAAATAGCCATTGGCAATTGCCGCTGCGGAGTTGCTGAAGGCAACCGAAGACAATCCGACAATCGGGCTGTTGATTTGTTCCAACATGGATTCAACCGATGTACAGTGGTCTTTCCGTGGGCTGGGCACGCCGATGGGGGTCGCGAAAAATTTTGTATATTGCCTTATGCACCAGAAAGGGTGGTATTATTCAGTGACAAAATGTTCTTCTATAGGACACTTTAAGCTAAAATCGTATTCCGCATAAGTTGAATACTTGCCGAGTCCATGAATATTGATTTTTTTCCGGGTTCCTTTTTCCCCGTAAACAACAAAGTTCACAGTCGTCAGATTTTTCGGGTCAACGAGTTTGCCGTCGTCTGACTTAAATTCATCCCATGTCAAGCAACGTGTCACTACCTCAGAGCTCTTGGATAGCGTCGCCTTAGGCTGTTTGGGCAACTGACTAACATCATGAATGCCACTACTATTCATCACGACATCCATATCGGCCTCACTAGCATAAGTCACGCAAATGCCGCCCCAAGATTCTTTCACATCGCCGCTAAGCAAAGTGCTATCATAATGATCAAATCCGGCTACATAGAATCCGAGTCCCGCAAAATAATCATCCTTAAATACGGCCGTTCCACACAAGCCATCGTACAAACCGGTGCGCGCGCCTCCAGCACAAGAATCAGGGAATTCAACGCCACCATTTTCTTCCAAATATATGGAATCTTTACCCGTCAAAGGTTGCGTAAAGCTCGACTTATTTACGTCACTTGTATCTTCAATTCTATACCAACGTCCAGCGTGATCATTTCCAGACCAATTATAATCGGTATTAACATAGCCAACGAAATTCCACAGATCCGTGAGCAATGTACACTGTTCTTCAATATAAAGTTTACGGTGCTTGGTCGTATCGATACTTGAACTGCTGCGAATCCATGCCGAAGACGAACTTTTCGGAGAAATAACAGGCGTTTCAATAGAGCAAGCTCCATTGGCGGAATATTTACCAATAGCAGCCAGGTTAAATCTGAATTTTTCATAATCTACAGTACCCTTTACAGCAAACTGGATCGCACCTACCGCACGCCCCATATTGGGGTCACTCGGCGCAATTTCATTCCAAGTAAAGCATTTTTCAACAAGTCCACTGGACATTGGCAGTGCGACCTTGGGAGAATTCTCGTAAGGAATATCTTTTACAACAAAGTTCAGGTAAGCATCCTTTTCGGTATAGTATGTGACGCAAATACCGCCCCAGTTTTGAATATCTTCAAAAACAGGCTCCTCTTCATCAGAAAATCCAGCAATGTTAAACGAGATTCCGCCAACAGCATATTCAGAGCCATCCAAATCAATATCCATCGTTCCACAAAAACCGGCACAGTCCCAAATAATGTTCGCATACATATCAGGGCCATACTCCATCGACGGATACGATGGGAAATCAATATTAGCGTATGAGTTTGCAGGAGAAGCATCAAAAGGCACCAGCATACCCGCGTATTCGTCACGATCATTAAAGCCCGTTTTCACAAGGGGATCTCCCAAGCCCCCTTTCCACAGGCAGGTCAAGGAATCGTCATTGGGAAATTTTACAGTATTTTCATCATCAGGTATTATCCAATCATACTTAGAATATTTCGAATCGTAAGTACTGATTCCTCTGATATTGAAAGTTTTCTTATCATCGTCGCCATCGCTTTGAATCCTAAACATGATAGACTGGACTTCCTTTGCAGCCTCATCTCCAGTATAAATTTTGCTAATCTTAGAGGATTCTCCATTTTCCGCCCAACTACTGACATGAAAGCTGTTCCATTTTGCACATACAGTTTCAACATCGTCAATCTTGTACATATTATGAAGTGTAGGTGCAGGAGAATTACCTAACGTTGTTGTCCTTAGAGATCCCATAGGATAAGCTTCGAACGGCGTCGTAATGCTATTGGAATCAAATCCATCGACCAGGACCTTTAAATAAACGTCTATCAAATAATCAGATTCGTAAGTGATACAGATTCCTCCCCAAGACGAGATATCTGCCGTAGCGCCATCTTTGGCAAGCGGGATTTCAATACCGGCCCAGGGCTTGAGCATTAAATAATCGGGTTCAATCGACCCACATAGACCATCGCAATGTTTAAAGACTGAAGCCAAAGGAGTTGATGATTTTTCGAGTTCAACAGGGAAAATAATCTTCGAATCGCCCTGAAGACCAAACAAGTTGTCGCCAAAGGTTTGCCAATAGCCCGTGCTATCGTCTCCCGTATTGACCTTATAGTCTATAGCCGGGTCCCACAAGTTGTAGCGGGCCGTTTTGACCGCGCCACTCGAAGATGACGAGATTACGCCACCGTCAGAGGAGCTGCTTTCGCTAGGAACCGGAGGTTCCCAAGTTTCAGATTGCGACGGACTGCCATCGGAGCAGGCGATAAGGCCAAGTAACAAGGCGAGAACCAACGCGATAAACTTTTTCATATCCACCCCCCCTTATTCGGTCGCAAATATAGAAAAATTCTACATTTCGCCCCATGAAGTCGATAGAGGTAGTGGCAGGCGTTATCAAGGACGGCGAGAGGGTTTTCGCCACGCAGCGCGGCTATGGCGATTTCAAGGACTTCTGGGAATTCCCGGGCGGCAAAATGGAGCCCGGCGAAACCCCGCAGCAGGCGCTTGCCCGCGAGCTAAAAGAAGAACTCGCCATCGATGTGAGTGTTGGCGAGTTTATCTGCACCGTGGATTACGACTATCCGGCCTTCCACCTGACCATGCACTGCTTTTACTGCACCATCGCGGGCGGCAAGGCTCCCGAACTCTTGGAGCACGAGGCTGCCCGTTGGCTTACCCGCGCAGAACTGCACAGCGTAAACTGGCTCCCTGCCGACGTGGAAGTGGTGAAGGCCCTCGAAAAAGCCTAGTCCAGAATACAGCGGACGGAGAGCGCGGCTGTTTTCGACGTAGTCTGCGGCTGGCGGGTGTACCCGTTATAGAATGCTCCGTAGCTGGTGGCCGCAGCGGTTTCGGAAGCTGTCCAGAATGCCGCGTGAGTGCCTTTCCCGGTGAAGGAACCCGAAATCTGGTAGCCGCTGGGGGTAATGCCGAGGCCCCAGAAGTTGCCGCTCAATGCGCTGCTCTCGATAAACAATACACCGCTCTCGAGCAACGTGTCCCATTCCGCTTTCGAGGGCAGGCGGCTCCCGGAGGGGCAGATTCCCTTGACTGTGGTAGTGTCTTCGTCCCGGTACAACTCGGCGCTGTACGATTCCTCGATACGCATGGCCACGGTCCAGGTGTACAGGCGTCCGTTTTTCTTGCATTCGTTCGGGTCGTTGTCGTAGCACAGGCTCTCGAACGAGTCGTCGCTGTAGTTGAGGTTTTCGGCCATCCAGGTCTGTTCGCCAACGCGCACGGTCTTGTACTTGGTGCCGTCGCGCGAGTCCGGCAGCTCGCCGTACTTTACGTCGAAACCATCTTCCGTGCAAACGTAGTCCATGGATGCGTTGGAGACGGTTTTGCCGATGCTGCTTTTTACACAAGCCTTTTCCAGGTAGATTTCGAATGCCGTGGCCTTGCGGAACTTGCCGCCGTCGCATACGTATTTTTGCGTGGAGTCGTACTTGCCGCTGAACAGCGCGGTGCTGTCTGTTTTGCACGGGAGTCCTTCGGTGTCGGCGTCAAGCCCGGCCTTCCATCGGGCCGTGGCAAAGGCCGTGTCGCCCGACGGGCTCGTGTACAAGATTTTGATGATGTCGCCATGTTCTACATGGAGCTTGCCGTCGCCGGACTTATCCTTGGTGAACCTGATCGACTGCCTGAGCATGTTGTTGTCGACAATCTCGCTCGAGAACAGGTAACCCGCCGTGTCGGAGGTGGAAGTCACCTTGAACGTAGTGAGGAACGTACGGTCTTTCGTGTTGGTGTAGGTGACCGTCGCCATGCTGTTGAATCCTTCGTACTCCGTGGCGTTGAACTTGATAGAGTAGGGCTTGTAGGGGCTCTGGCGCGAGGGGTAGACGAGCATGCGCTGGGTAATCAATTCCTTGTACGTTTCGTCGTAGTACGATGCTGTAATGTACGTTGTGTCGGGAATCCACATTACGCCTTTCGCTTTTTCCGGGCTAACATAGAAGTAGGCCGAGAAACGCTCGTAGCTCTCGTTGGTGATAAGGTTGAGCGTGTCTCCCGTGAGCTCGTTCTTTATATGGATTACGGGGATGACACCATCCCAGTACGGGACGTTGTTGTCGTAGAGGCGTACGAAAATCACGGAACCGTCGTAGACCGCCATGACGTCGCCGGAGCCAAATACTAATGACGCCTTTGTCTTTTGCCTCCACACGCAAGTGTCGGAGACAGTCATCTTGGCGGACTTGTCGTCGTAATGGGCGATTATCGTTGCCGTGTCGCTTACTACAAATGTGTTCTTCCCGGCATCGCCGCTCGATGTGGTGATGGTGAACTGCCCGGAATAAATGCCCGGCCCGCCCTTCAGGGTTACCGAGTGCTCCTTGCTGGCGATGGTTAACGGCAGGTTGACCGAGTCGGCGGTGAGGCTTGCGTCTGTGAGCGTCACGTATATGTCGTGCTTTTCGCCGTAGAGCAGATCTTTGTTGAAGGTAATCGTGGCGAGGTCCGGGAGCGATGCCGGATTCCAGAAAAAGGCCTTGGTGTAGATCTTGTCGGTTTTCCCTATGTAGACCATGTGAATGGAGTCGCCCGGGATGGCGTGGAGCAGGTGGCCCTGGCTCTTGCCTTCCGTTACGTAGAACCACGTTCCGTAGCGGTCATAAACTTCGGGGTTCGGGTGTTGCGGGCCGGTCGAGTCCGTTTTCAGGGTGATTCCGGCCGTGTCGGAGTCACTGTAGATTTTTACGTATACGTTTTCCAAGTTTTTTTCGTAGGTGCATACCTCGACGGTAGCCATTTCGGTGCGGAATTGCGAGATGTTTACTTGGCCTATGAAACCATACGGCTCAAAATAGCTTTTCACTCTTGTATTGCCGGTGATAGTGGCCCTGGTGCCGTCGGGGCACTTGATGGTGTAGGTGCTGTCGACTTCGTCTACGATGGTGCAGCTCGTCTTGACCGGGATGGAGTCCTTCACGGAACCGTTCTTCCCGTCCGTGCCGTTCTTGCCATCGGTACCGTCCGTGCCGTTCTTTCCGTCGGAACCGTTCGAACCGTTTTTGCCGTCGGTACCGTCTGCGCCGTTCTTTCCGTCGGAGCCGTCCGCGCCGTTCTTGCCATCGGACCCGTTCTTGCCGTTTTCGCCGTTGGCACCGTCGTGTATCACGACTTCCGTGCCGTCGGGGCACTTGATGGTGTACGCGCTCTCGCCGCTTTCAAAAACGGTGCAAGAAGCAGTTTCGTTACTGTCGGTGGAACTCCCGTCGTCGCCGCAAGCGCCGAGCAAGAGCGTGAATGGCACAATGAGTGCCTGAGCGAGCAAGATCTTTTTCATCTAGCCTCCTTCCCAAAAATCATGATACATTAAAATACAATAATTTTTTGAAAATTTCTGGAAAGCCCCAAAAAAAGGCCCGCCGAAAACCGGCGGACCTTGGGGGTTGGTTATGGAGATTAAAAACTAGAACTGCTCGAAGAACTTGTGGACTTCTTCAGGAACCCAGGTGCTTTCCCAGTTCCAACCCACGCCCATGTTACCGGTGTCGTGGGCGGTCCACTGGTGGTCTCCCGGCCAGCTGCACCACTTGACGGGGAAGCGTTCGTCCACGTTCTTGAAGTCGTAGCACACGTGGCCGGTGTTGCCGTTGACTTCTTCGGGCTTTTCGCTGCTGGCGTCGGTGAAGTCTCCGTTCGCGTCGGCCTTGCCGTTACGCTTGAGAATGCGCGGGAGGGCGCTGGTCTTGGCGCGATTGTAGTCGCAGCGACCGTCATTCTTGCCATGGACATTCATCCAAGCAATCGGCAGGTTCTTCATGTTGTTGCCTTCAGGCAGCCAGATGTTGTAGTCGGCAACGGCGTATGTCGCGGCGGCACGCACGCGGCTCTGCATGTCTTGCATAAGCGAGTAGCTGAACATGGCTCCGTAGCTGAACCCGGTGATGAACACGCGGCTCGTGTCGATGCAGTAGTTTTCGTTCAAGGTGGTGAGCGTCTGGGCGAAAAAGTCGTGGTCGGGCTGGCCCTTGTTCCACAGGCCGCCAATCGCATCGAGAGAGACAAAGATGTAGTCGCCGTTCTTGTCGAGCACCTGTTGGCCGTAGTAAGGCGTGGGATGGTCATAGTCGGGGTTGTGGTGCACAAAGTCTTCGCCGTTGCTGCCGTAGCAGTGCAGCGCGAATAGCACCTTGTGCGGCTTTTTGTTGTCGTAGTTCTTGGGCAGGGTAACAAAGTAGGTGCGGTTGTCGCTGCCTACCCGAATCTGGAACTGGTCGCCGTTCTCGACGCTCTTGACCTTTTGCAACTTGGAATTGGAGCCACAGCCCTTGCTGGGCGTGGGGTCGTTCTTGAGCGCGTAGCCGAACTTGAACTGCGGCGCGGTCTTTACGAGTTTAACGTCGAGTGTGGTGTCGAGCGTGCCGAGCGGTACGGTGAGCGTATCGAAGCCTTCGGCCACAAAGCGGATGGTTTCGCCCTGCTGCACTTCTTTGGCGAGGGTGCTGTTGCGCGTGAACTTGAAGTTCTGCTTGGCGTTGCCTACCGAGACTGGCGCAAAGTAGGTGCCGCGTGCCTTCACCGCGCTGCTCAGGTCGTAGGTGCCCGAGCCCTGCAAAGTCTTCTTGAAAACCTGGTTTCCGAGCGGGTCGTAAATCTTCACCTGCACGGGAGCGCCGCTGCTCTGCGAGTACGTGAGGATGCCGTTGCTTATGCCGATGTAGCCGACGGTATTCCTGGTGGCGTTGAGGCCAATCGTCTCTTCTTCGTGGATGGTGAATTTGCCCTGGTCGTCGGTGGTTGTGGACTTGCCCTCTTTCACGAGGTTCACGGCGACTCCGTTGAGGGCTTTGCCCTGCTCGTCCGAGACGGTGCCCGAGACGGTATAGGCAGACGCGAGCCCGCAGAACGCCAGTAGGCACGCTGCCGTAAGAATTTGGGGTTTTCTAATGCTCATTTGTACTCCTTTTTTCCCTGAACGACTCCATGGACTGTCGTTCATGTTATAATCTAATGTATGGCGGGCCCGAAATGCCTTGGCTTTGGCTTATGCGCATGGATGGGTTGTCAATAAAAAGTTTTTTACAATCTGCAACGTTTTCGGCATTTTCTATATTTGCGCCCATGAAAAAGATATCCCTTACGGGCATCAAGCCCACCGGCACGCCGCATTTAGGCAACTACCTGGGCGCCATCCGCCCGGCCCTTGAACTTTCGAAGACCTACGATACGGTCTACTTCATCGCCGACTACCACGCCCTCACCACCGTGCAGAACGGTGCCGAGATGCGTGCGAACATCTACAAGATTGCGGCGACCTGGCTCGCTCTTGGCCTGAACCCCGAAGAGGGCCTGTTCTACAAGCAGAGCGACATTCCGGAAATTTTCGAACTCAGCTGGGCTTTGAGCTGCTTTACGCCGAAGGGATTCATGAACCGTGCCCACGCCTACAAGGACAAGGTGGCCAAGAACGAAGCCGCCGGCGAAGACCCGGATGCCAACGTGAACATGGGCCTCTACTGCTACCCGTGCCTGATGGACGCCGACATCTTGATGTTCAGCGCCGACATCGTGCCCGTGGGCAAGGACCAGAAGCAGCACGTGGAATTCGCGCGCGACATCGCCATCAAGTTCAACAAGCACTTCGGTGAAGACGTGTTCACCATCCCGGAACCGGTGTTCCAGGAAACGACGGGTATCATTCCGGGTCTTGACGGTCGCAAGATGAGCAAGTCGTACGACAACGTCATCGACATCTTCCTCGAGAGCAAGGCCCTGAAGAAGAAGATCGGCAAGATCGTGACGAACTCCCAGGGCATCGAGGAACCGAAGGATCCCGAGACCTGCAACGTGTTCAAGCTGTACAAGCTGTTTGCCACTCCGGAACAGACCGAGGCGCTCGCTGCCCGCTACCGCGCTGGCGGCATGGGCTGGGGCCACGCCAAGCAGGAACTCCAGAACGTTCTCGAGGAACACCTGGGCGCTGCCCGCGAGAAGTACTTCTACCTGCTTAACCACACCGAAGAAATCGACAAGATTCTCGCGTACGGCAAGGAGAAGGCCCGCGTCAAATCCAAGGCTATGATGGAAAAAGTCCGCTCCTTACTCGGAACGTACTAAGCCTCGACCATCCCAAATCGTCATGGCGGATAATCCCAAACCGTCATGGCGGGTAATCCCAAATCGTCATGGCGGGCCACGACCCGCCATCTAGATTCCACGAAGTGGAATGACGCATTAGAAATCCACAAGGATTTGTTTTTCTTGGCGCGGAGTATCTATATTGTGGAGCATGAGGAGTATCGCCTTGTGGATTTGCTGTATGGTGCTCTCGGCTTTTGCGGCCGAGGCCGCTGTGGCTGTACCGCAAGATTCCGCGTCGTTTCCGACCATCCCATTGCCGCGTCAGTCGGCTTACCTCGGTAAGGGTATTTCCGTGGGTGTGGGCGGCGGCGTGTACAAGCCTTCGCACGACTGCGACTGCCTGGGCGTGTGGCAAGGGCAGCTCGAGTACTACTATTCCAAGTGGGTGAGTGCCGGTATAGACGTGCACTTTTTTGGCGGCGACCTCGACTCCGACGTGATGGTGCTGTATCAGCGCTACAGGATGGATGTGCGCGGGCACTTCCAGTACAAGTCGTTCGACGTATTCCTTTCGCCGGTGCTCGGCCTCGAGACTACCGACATCGATGAGTTCCGCGACGAGTGGGACAACCGCGACGACGAATGGTGGCGCCCCGGGCATGCGAAGGACTCCGTGAAATACCTGGAAGACTGCGAAAAGCTGTTCAAGCTAGACGGATTTTCGGGCGGTGTCGAACTCGGCGTGGGCTGGAGGTTCACCCGGCTCTTTGGCGTTACGGGAGACTTCTTGTACGAATACAACTTTTCGGGTGCGCACCTGCTTACGCTCTCGCCGGGCTTCGCCTTCAGCCTCAAGGATGTGTGGCCCTGGGCAAATCGCACTCTCGCCTCGCTGTGGATTTCGGTGGAGGCTTCGTTCCAGCGCTACTTCAACAGGGGAGTGCCCGACTGGGCGTCCACTGGGTTCCTGGGGCTGCAAGTCGGCATTTGAAATACTATATTTGTACCGTCTAAAATTTTCCTAAAGGACATTCAAAATGGCTAAGAAAGAATCCAAGAAAAAAGTGGTCCTCGCCTATAGCGGTGGACTCGATACTTCCATCATCATCCCCTGGCTCAAGGAAAACTACGATTGCGAAGTGATCGCTTTCGCCGCCGACCTCGGTCAGAACGACTTCCCCGACGCCAAGGCCCTCGAAGACAAGGCCCTCAAGACTGGCGCCAGCAAGTGCTACGTTCTCGACCTCAAGAAGGAATTCCTTGAAGACTACGTTTGGCCGACCGTTCGCGCCGGTGCAAAGTACGAAGGCACGTACCTCCTTGGTACCTCTTTCGCCCGCCCGCTCATCGCCAAGTACCAGGTGAAGATTGCCGAGAAGGAAGGCGCTTACGCTGTTGCTCACGGCGCTACCGGTAAGGGTAACGACCAGGTCCGTTTCGAACTGACCTACGCCGCCCTGAACCCGAAGCTCCAGATCATCGCTCCGTGGAAGGACCCGAAGTGGACGTTCCACAGCCGCGAAGACGCTATTGACTACGCTGCCGCCCACAAGATTCCGCTCAACGGCATCAGCAAAAAGAAGATCTACTCCGAAGACGGCAACCTGTGGCACCTCTCTCACGAAGGTGGCGTTCTGGAATTCCCGGAACAGGAACACAAGTACGAATTCCTCAAGCACACCGCCACGTACGAAAAGGCCCCGAACAAGGCCGACCACGTGACGATTACCTTCGAAAAGGGTAATCCGGTGGCTATCGACGGCAAGAAGATGGGCGCCGTTGAACTCCTCGAATACCTGAACAAGATTGGCGGCAAGAACGCTTGCGGCCTCCTCGACATCGTCGAAAACCGCCTCGTTGGCCTCAAGAGCCGCGGCGTGTACGAAACTCCGGGTGGCACGCTCCTGTACAAGGCTCACGAATGCCTGCAGCAGCTCGTGCTCGACAAGGAAACCTTGTTCGAAGCCCAGAAGATGTCCATGACGTACGCGAACCTCGTGTACAATGGCCAGTGGTTCACTCCACTCCGCCAGGCTATGGACGCTTTCTTCAACGAAGTGAACAAGGTCGTTACCGGTGAC
>JAEEGJ010006839.1_pt1 | contig 33649 bp, 23 predicted proteins | sample 8958761 | NCBI WGS metagenome assembly JAEEGJ01 (sample SAMN16246546, study PRJNA631951) | gut metagenome | biome: gut microbiome; feature: rumen; material: RS-attached | host: Bos | place: Iran: Karaj | collected 2018-10
CCCATTTAATTAAACTACCAAACTTTATAACAATTATTTAGACCATTCTCAATGGCATAATACAAATTATTGTGTTCATTTGTAGGACCTAATTACTACAATAGTCCATTCAAATGAAAGCAAGTACGTTGTCAGCAATCCTGAGCGGTGTGTTCACCATTATCTGTGTTGTTCTTACTACCGCCATTCCGGACAAGGCTCTGAAATGGAAGGTGCTCCTGTTGTTTGCGATTCCATATGTCATAATAAGCGTTTACTGGTTAAATGAACGTAAAAAGAAAGAGAAACAATGAAAAAGTTTGCATTACTCCTTGTGGCGGTGCTTTTTGTGCTGTCTTGCAAAAACAATTCACGTCTTCTTATTGATGTGCGCGAGGTTGACTTTGTCAACAAGTCCGATGTCACCCTAAAGGGTGTCCCGCTTAAGGCTGATTGGCCGATTGACATAAGAGATATATGCGTATGTGATTCTTTCCTGTTGGTCGAGACCGGGGAAAAGATCAATCTACTGTATGTTTATTCCGATGAGCTGGAGCTGAAGGGACGTTTCTGCAGTGTGGGCCGCGCCAGAAACGAATTCCTTTCAAAACCTTATTGGAGCTCAGTACAGATTCTCAGGAATGCTCAGGGAGATGCATTGCTGCCTTTACTGGACAATCAGCAAGGCATTAAGGTGGTGGATTTGCAGAAATCACTTGCTGCTGAGAGTGCTGTTATTGCTTCGCAGAATGGTTTTAACGCCGAATACATTCATGAATATGAAAGCCAGATTCCCGGGCGCATAGCCAGACTTCATACCAATGTAGATTATCTTTTCCTTGATGATGACATCAACTACAGGTTGGAGTATTATTCTCCTTTAATTCTGGATGATAATGAAGTGCATAGAGATCCCTATTATGCCGTTACGCGTGATTCGGCCCTGATCAAAGAGATTCGGTTGTTCTCAAAATTCTATCGCTCTGACATGAACTATGTGGGTGGTGAATTCTTCAGGCATCCAAGCCGGAACCTTATTGTCCAATTGTTCGCGGGAATGGATTATATCATGTTCTTTGATCTGGATAATGACCGCAATTACGCAATACATCAGTCAGGTTCACTGACGTTCGATGATGATCTTCCCGAAATCATCCCCGAACAAATCCAGAATCCCGACGGTACTTTTTCTAGTCATGCCTCAACTATTGATCATTTTATGAAAGCTGCCTGGGCGGAATCCTTCTTTATGGTAACATATGGTGCAGGAGATTACTACGTCAACCAGCCCGATCAGGACAGTGCTGCATCAGAACTGCTGTTCTTTGATTACGACGGCAATTTCCTCAAGTCAGTAAAGCTGGATACCCATGTGAGCCGTATGACCTATGATGAGAAGAATCACATTCTCTACACCGTTGATTTCAATACCGAGAGTATCTACAGCTACGATCTTGTGTCATTTGTCTGAACATAAAACTATTTTTTGACACTTAGTTCAAAATGTCATTCCGTAGGTGATATTTGATGATCAGGCCGTTGGTATCATCATTCACTGTTTTCAGGATTCTCCTTGATTCTTCATCAAGCAGACTGTCCTCATAAAAACGGTCTAAGTAGGTGTAATCATTCTCAAAAGAATAGATGCAGGTGTCATCCATGTAATCAATGTTCCCGATCCACTTGCCATTTGAGAATCTGTTGTTTATCAACCTGTGATGACCGTTCTTGAGTGAATAGAAAGAAAGGCGGTATCTCCCGTCATCAAAATCGTCAACTTGCTCAATAAAACCCAAGCGGGTTAGAATGAAACTGTTGTTGAGCAGGGTCTCCTGGGCAATGACAAACTCTCCCGGATGGCTTTCCAGATAACTGGTGATACGTTCATCATCCCCGACATCGGATGGAGAGAAAGTGTATTTTTTACCCACATCGTAACGGAAACGTTCTGTTGCGGAGCAATCAACCGGATTCAGGGTATAGTAGGAATAGCCGTTATCGGGGAGACGATACAATACCATACCGTCATTGGAAATGTATGAACTCAATGTTCCAAATTTGTATCCGCCTCTTTTATTGCAAGGCAGACGGCATGAACCAACGGTCTTAGCTTGAGTTTTGGAGTAGAACTGCCAGATAATGGAATCAAGTGTTGTTGTTCGGAATGCCATTACATCCTGGTTAAACATGCAGAAATCCCAAAAAGAATAACCATCGGCCTGAGTCTGAAATGACTCTTTCAGATTCAGATCCGGGTCATACACAACAATCTTTCCGTCATGATTCATTATATATACATTCCCATCAATAACAGTGTACTCATTAATGCTGAAGTATTCGTTTCCCGCACGTCCGCGCCTGCTCTTAGTGTTGTACAGGAACTCACCTTTGCTGTTGAATGCAAATACCGCATGCTGGTCCCTGAAATAGAAGTTCCCTCCATCAATCCGTAACTCCATCGGGCTAACTAAGTAAAAATTGGTGTCTCCCTGTAATGCTATGATTTCAATTTTTGAGATGATATCACTCATGGCCAGATTTTCGTACCTGTTAAAGTCAACGGATATGATCTGGGCGTCACCATCGGCTGTCTTGTGATTTGAACACGAGCACAGAATTACAAATCCGATGAAAGGCAGCAATGCCCTTCGGGTGATATTTTTCATATTGCTATTTAAAACAAACGGAATAAGGATATTGATATGCAAATGTATCAATTCTATTTGTTTATCTTTGCTAAACAATTCAATAATCCTAATTCTATCCAAAATGAAGAAAGCCTTGTTTCTAATTCTATGCGCTGTGCTTCTGGCTGCATGTGACAGTTCCGTAAAACAGCCTGAAGTCCTGACTTACGCGTCAAATACCCATGATTATCAGAAAATTGTTCAGGTGACGGATGTTGAGTATACCGATACAGCCACTGTACTGACTTTCTTTTTCAAGAATCGTTTGATGCCCAGTTCCATATGCATCCTTCCTAAAGCATACCTGTCTGATGAGCAGGACCGCCATTATAAGGCTCTGTTCGGGGTTGAGCATCCGTTGGGCGAATACTTTTTTCCTGATGATGAAGGAGTATATTTCCATGTGGGGTTTGAACCCATGCCGGCCGATGTCCAGGTGTTCGATATGATAGAAGGCGATGGCGATGGCGATTTCAAAATAATGGGTATACATGCTCCTTCATACAAGCCGGCCAAGCCTGAGTTCAGCAAGGAAGAGATAGAGGAGGCCCGACAGATTAAGCACGCCATTTTCAATAAGGGAGCCATATGCCTGCGCGGTAATATCCGGGGGTACGACCGCAGTCAGAATTATCAGACCTTCAAAATGATATTTTCGGACTATTTCCAGGAGGATAATACAACCATCGCGCTTGAAATCGATTCCCTGGGATATTTTGAGAAATCGTTCGATGTCAATCACGCTATGGGCGTATCGATTGTAGACCAAAGGGGTACATGGCATTCATTCGTTGCCCTGGCCGGCGATACGGTTGATGTACAGTTCCTTGAGAACGGTACGACAAGATACTCATTGTCCGATGGCCGCCCGTATCCGTTGGAAAGATACAACCGCCTGTCTCAGAGCATAAGAACCGCTGACAACTGGACAATACAGTTTGACAAGTCCTTGAATCTTTCCAAGGCTCTGGAGTATGCACGCCAATGGCGTACCCTTGCCCTTGAGTTTGTTGATTACATAGCTGTCAAGTATGATTATTCGGCTTTTGAATACGAATACGCGCGCATAATGGCCCAAAATGAAGTTGTGGAGTCATATCTGGATTACAGAATGGAAGCCCAGATGGGTTTGTTCACTGCAGGGAAACTGGGGGAGAGCAGACTGGTGCGTAAACTGAATAACCCTGAAGCGTTGGAGTTCATAGCAGGTTTCCCTGCCAATGATTCTCTCATGATGATCATGCCGGTACAGTGGTCAATATTCAACAGGTATAAGTATGACCAGCCTTTCTATTCACCGGCTCATGTGTATGCTCATGACAAACCGGATATCGTTTCAAGATTCGCATGGCAGTATTATCGGACTGATTCAACTCATTTGGACAATGACCGTAAACTGTTTGGCCGGGATGAGCCCTCTCTGTTTGGCAAAGTGTGCGTAATGCAGGATATTCCGGATCATCTTGATACTCTCAAGAAATATGTGTTACAGGAAGGAAATGAGAGTCCCGATCTGGTACTCACGTCATACATGACAAAGATGAAGGAACTCTTTAACGACGACAATCTCTCTGCCCAGGCAGATATGATATATCAGGATTACATCCGAACAAAGACACCGTATTGGGATCTGCCGGAATGTCGTGGCACGGATGTACTTAAGAGTATTCTGGCCAAATATCCCGGCAAGTATGTCTACCTTGATTTCTGGTCAACAGGATGCGGCCCCTGCATAGCAGGAATAAGGAATCTCTTCAATACCGACCGCAAGTTAATGACCGATGACCATGACAAATTTGTGATGGTGTTCATAACCAGTGATCCCGAGCAAGTGTACGAGCCTTTCCGCAAAGAGTGGCTTGAGGGCGCTCAGAGTTATAGGGTATCGCAGGATGACTACAATGCCATGGCGGGTCTTTTCAACTTCTCGTCCATACCTCATCACGAATTAATCACGCCCGACGGCCGCGCGGTGACCGCAGTTCCGCCCATGGCAGCCGTCAACCCGGACGATCCTGAAAAATGACACAAAGGGGACTGTCCCCTTTGTGTCATTTTAGCAACGCTTCGGTTGCCAGGTCCAGGTCCCGGTAGGTGGTCTCGAAATCACCCGTGTACCAGGGATCGGCTACGTCACGGTCCTGGCCGGCGTAGGACATCATGAGGCGGACTTTGCCGGCGGGATCGTTGGGGATGATGTATTTGAGCCAGCGCAGGTTCATGCGGTCCATGCAGATTATCAGGTCAAAACGGTCGTAATCGGCGCGGGTTATCTGGCGGGCGGTCTTGGAGGTGTCAAACGGGATGCCGTGGGCATTGAGACAGCGCTTGGCGGGCGGGTAGATGGAGTTGCCTATCTCCTCGGTCGATACGGCCGCCGATTCCACGTAGAATTGCTCATTTAAGCCCCGTGAGCGGATTTTGTCCTTGAAGATGAACTCTGCCATGGGGGAACGGCAGATGTTGCCATGACAGACAAATATGATCCTTTTCTTTTCCATGCGTTTTTATTTGGCCTGGCTGAATGGCTCGCTGGGCAGGCGGAACATGATGCGTGCATCACGTGCGGTCATGCCGGTTGAGGCGCTGCCCAGATCCGGTACATTGAATGACTTCAGGTTATAGAGGTAGAAACGTGAACTTTTTTGCGGGAGCACGAACGGTTTTGTCAGATTTCCATCTGCGTCTATGTGGCAGAAGTAGGGCTTTCCGTACTGACCGTCGCCGCGTTTGCTGGCAAACACGAACCAGCGGCTGTTGGATGACCAGCTGTGGTATGTGTCTGATTTGTTGCCTTTTATGCTCTCCATTGCCGTAATCCGGCCCGTCTGCAGGTCTGCCAGATAAAGGGTGGACTCGGTATGGAATATGGGGAATGTACCGTATTCGGCTACGGTGAACATGAGCCAGCGGCCGTCGGGCGACGCCTTGGGATGACAGGCCGATGCGCCCGCAGCCTGACCGTTCCAGATGGTGTCAATAACGTCACTGATATGTCCGTTCGTGGGGTCAAAGTTGGCGCGTACCAGATTATACTTGACTTTCTCAATCTCCTGCGGCAGCGGGAAGGTATCGGACACGCACCAGAACACCGATTTGCCGTCGGCCGAGAAGCAGGGGAATGTCTCGAATTTGTCGGCGCGAGCTACATGCGGCAGGTTGATCATCTGATTGTTGTCAAAATCGGCCACAGTCAGGTCCGATGCGCTGTCATACACCTCCATTCGCTTGCCTGCAACGGCGTGGAAACTGGGCAGGATGATGTTTGTGGAGAATACGCCGAACCGTCCGGAGGGGTGCAACTCGCCGTAAACGGTGCCGGAGAGCATTCCGGGGGCGTTGAGGGTGAGTTTGCGCAGTTTGCCGTCGCGGTTCAGGATGGCGCCTCCGTGCGGGCCGCGTATGTAATACATGGACAAATCGCCGCGTCCCTGGCCGTGGATGTGGCAGTTCATGCAGGCGTTGTCGGTGCGTTTGTAGTCGCAGATTACAGTCTCGTCAAAGTTCTCGATGCAGCGTTCCATGATGGAGACCTCGTTGTACATCTGATATGAGGGCTCTATGAGACGGTAGGTCAGGTAACCGTCTATATCATCGGGACTTACGTATATGGACCATTCGTCGGTTACTGTCTTGCCGTTTACGGTTGCATCGGCCTTGACGGTTATGGTGTTTCCGGCAGCATCGGCCAGGAAGGATTTCCATTTACGCAGGGACCACTCAACCTCTGTGCCTTTGATGGTGACTGAGCGCGAGCCGATGGTGAAGGTGGTTACGGCCTTGTCTATGCCGTTCATGGCGTAACGGAAATTGAGCGGCGCGATATTGGACGGTATGGTGACCTCCTTGTAATCGGGGTAGATGACCAGAGGTCCCTGGCTGCCGTCAACTGCAACGCTTGCATCCGGGCCTGCACAACTTAAGAGTAACAGGGCTGTTATGATGGCCGATATAAACTTTCTCATTGGGCGCTCTCTTCTAATGCGTTCAAATAATAGTACCAGTAGGTGTTTGGGTATTTCTCGGGCGTGCGGAAGAAATACTGCATCCTGCTGACCAAGGTGTTGTCAATGCCGTATCTGGCGGTGTTCTGATCAGTCATCCTGTCGTTCTGGCTGAGCCATATGAGCACGGCCTCCTGATAGACGTGGGCCTTGATCATACGCGGGGTGTAGTCCTCCATGAACTGGTCCAGGTCATAGCGCATCAGGTCTATGCAGAGCAGGTAGGTGCGGGCAACCTGGTTGTCTGGGTTGGCCTCAAGCAGTCCCAGCAGGATGGAACGGGTCTCGGATGAATGGTGTACGAAATCGGTCACGGCCAGTCGGGAACGGGCTTGGGCAATCTTTTCTTTTACGGATTCGCTCTGGGCTCCGGGTATCATGCTCTTGGCCCATTTGCGGTAGAAGAGGGTCTTGGTGAGCATATTTAGATACTTGAGTGCGGCGGCATCCTGTGATGAGATGATGTTGACCTGAGCCAGGCGCTTGATGTACCTTGCGCCGGTATGTTTGGGCGATGCCTGCAACGCGATTATGGCGGCCTGCTCGGCTACGGTCATGCAACCCAACTGGTACCAGGCCTCGCCGGCCAGACAGTTGGAGAAGGGTGATTTCTCGGTCGATACACGCAGGAGTAGGGTGGACTCGCCGCCCTGAGAGTGGTCAAACAGGGTCTGTCCCAGATTGCCTTTCATGGCATGGGCCAGATTGTAGCAGTAACTTGCCTCGACCATATAAAGGTCCTTCTCAGACAGATTGAGTACCTTGTCCCAATTCTCTCGTGCCACCTCTGCGTCAAGGCCTATCATCCTGTCATATTTGACCTGGGGAGTACCCAGAAGACGTCCGTAATACTGATTGACAGGGGTTCCCAGCGTCCATACTCCGAATGCCATGAACACTGCCGCAGCGGCTGCTTTCCGCCAGCCCTTGCCGAACTGTAGTGCTGCCAGCAGCAGTGATATGTATCCCAGGAATACTACCGTGTATCGGGTGATATAAAGGTTATCGGTCTCACGCAAGAATGCCCACAGGAATACTACCGCAGCAACGGCCAGCGATATCCTGTGATTCAGGAACTTGCTGCAAATGCGGTATGTTACGCTTCCGATAGCGGTAAGCAACAGGGAAACCGTTACGGGGCCGATGACCGGAAGGTGGAAGAACTGCTCAATGAAATCGCTTGCGAATGCAGCCAGCCAGCCGGTGCCGTGATAGGTCTGGAGGATGTAATCCCAATCAAAGAGGAACAGGGTCAACTGCTCGCGGCGAATCAGATGGTAGGGGTATGCAAACTGGAAAAAGCAGTAAGCCGCCAGAAATGCAAGTATTGCGGCCAGGCTGTTGATGTTGCGATTATTGAGTTTCATATACATCAGCGAAGTTAATAAAAAAAGAGAGAGTGGCAAAGCGCCACTCCCTCATTATGTTGGAATTGAAAAGAATCAATATCCAGGGTTCTGGTTCAGGTTCGGGTTGACATTCAACTCCTTGAACGGGAACGGGAACAACTCGTGCTTGCCCTTCTGGAAGCCCATGCCCGGGTGAGCCTTGACGCACCAGTCAGCATCGCTCTCGTCAACAACCCATCCGTGAGGACTGTCATGAGTGTCACCTGCAGCATCGGCAGCCAACTTGGTGTCAACCAGGTTGGGCAGATACTTACCGTTGTTGGCAAGCTCTACGTCAGCAATACCCCAACGTACAAGGTCCATGAAACGGGTACCCTCAAGCCAGCACTCCAGGAACTTCTCGTTCTGTACCTCAGCAAGGGTCAGAGTGGTTGACTGGTGAGCGGCCTGGGCACGCTGCTGAACCAAGAGCAGCTTTGCAAGACCGTCGGCATCATCAGTTGCCTCACTGGTCTGAGCGCAGCACTCAGCGTACATAAGGAGAACCTCAGCATAACGCATCATAACAAGGTTCCACTGTGTCTCACCGTTGGCAGCATAGTCCTCAGCACGGAACATGCGCTTCCACATGAAGTAACCTACGTTACCGTAAACACCGTCTGTAGCCTTGATACCACGTGTCGGGTCTTTCTGCTTCTCTGCAAGAGTGATAGGAGTGGTACGCTCGATGAAGTTACCGTCAGCATCAGTCTTCAGACTACCGGTTGTCCAGTCGATCTCATACTTGTCACTCTGATAAGGCATATCATACAGAATCTCATCATAGCTCTTGATCCAAGCCTTACGACGAGCTGAATTCATACCATCGTTAGCGATAAGGGCATCAACGAACTTCTTTGAAGGATTGCACCAACCCCAGCCGTCCTTGGCCTGAGCAAGCTCTGAACCTTCGCCGTTGGGCTTGTTGATCTTTGAGAAACGCCATCCCCACAGCTGGATGAAGTTAGGCTGTGCACGCCAGTAGTAGTCACCTACGGTTGCGTCGTAAACCAGGTTGAGCTCGAAGAGGCTCTCCTTGTTACCACGACCTGAGTAGTGATACAGCTTGCTCATATCATCAGGATCAACAAGCTCATACAGGCCTGAAGTGATAACTTCCTTCAGGACGTCTCTGGCATCTGCATACCTGCCCATGAACATGAGAGCCTTAGCCTTTACAGCCTTTGCATACTCAGCGGTAACGATGATTGAACGGTCCTTGTCAGTCTTGCTGTCCTTTGATTTCAGAGCACCTGTAGCAAGAGCGGCGTCGCAATCGTCAACTACGAACTGGAATACGGCCTCCTGTGAAGCAGAGTTGCCCGGACGGTCAGCACCGGTAAGGCAGTGGTCTACGATAGGAGGAGTTCCCCAACCTGCGCCAAGGAGGAAGTGTGCATAAGCACGCATTACTCTTGCCTCGGCTACGCAACGTTTTGCAGTTGCAGACTGGCTATCCTTGAAATGGTCGATAACAAGGTTTGCAGACTCGATGATCATGTAGTAAGCCTGATAGGCACCGGTTACGACAACCTGGTTGGCATCGAGCCAGAAACCGTTGATCTGGTTACCCTCAACACCGTCGGCCTTGTTCTCACCGGCGGAGAAGATATCATCAGATGCATACTCCCAAGGGTTGATCAGGTTGCACTCGTTCCAACCTGACTCCAGATACATACTGTTGGAGTACCAGCGGCCAGCGGTATAGTACACGTTGACCAGGGCAGCTTCAGCGTCGGCGTCAGTCTTGTAGAAATCCTCAATGGCAGAAACGCTGTGCTGTTGAATATTCAGTCTGTCCTCACAACCGGAAAGCATCCAGCCGGCGCAGACAACGGACAAAGCGATAAATATCTTTTTCATATTCAAATAGCTCATTTAATTAAAACTCTAAGTTAAGACCAAAGATAATGCTCTTTGATGTCGGGTAGTTACCCATATCGAAGCCCAGAGCGTTGGTGCCGCCGCCGGCGGTTTCAGGATCGAGGCCGATGTATTTTGAGAATGTGATGAAGTTGTCCAGCATTCCATAAGCGCGGAGGTTGCTTACAGCGAACTTCTTGGTTATGCTCTTAGGAATGGTGTAACCCAGCTGGATCTGCTTGATCTTGAAGTATGAACCGTCGAATACACTGAGTGTTGAACTGAATGCTTCGCTGTTCCAGTGGTTAGCAGCGGGGAACTTGGCTGTAGCCTCGTCGCCGGCCTTCTTCCATGAATTCTCCCAGTAGTATGAGTATGTGTTACATGAAGGACGGTCTACACGGAAAGCGGTAGGATAGATGTCAACACCTGCAACACCTGTGCCGAATACCGAGAAGTCGAAGTTCTTCCAAGCCATGTTGATGGTGATACCATAAGTCATGTCAGGAATACCCTTACCAATCATTACACGGTCAGTTGCCTGATCAGGAGTCTTGGTCTCGCCGATCTGGTTGCCGTCAGCATCATACTGAGCGAACCATGCATAACCCTCATTATCAATACGTGTGGCCTTGTAACCCAGCATGTACCAGATGGGATAACCCTCCTCGCAGACAGAGGTCAGGAATGTACCCTGAACTGTACGTCCGGTCAGACGACCAACGGTGGGCTCAAGATAAGTAACCTTGTTCTTGAGGAATGATGTGTTACCGCTAACTTCATAGCTGAAGTCACCGATCTGGTCGCGCCAGCCAAGCTCGATCTCAAGACCCTTGTTGTTGATAGAACCGGCATTGATGGTTGAGTTGGAGCTGATACCCTTCTCGATGAAGGCGGGAACGCCGACCTCGATGGCGGGGCTTACATCAACCAGCAGGTCATCGGTATTCTTGTTATAGAAGTCGATGCTCAAGCTCAGACGGTTGTCAAGGAAGCGGGCGTCGATACCCAGGTCAGTCTGAACTGAACGCTCCCAACGGAGTTCGGGGTTGGCCAGACCTGAAGGCAGTGAACCCAGAGTCATTGTGGGGCTGTCTACGCTGTACTGGTAGAATACCTTATTCTTAAGAACACCGGTGCTGTACTTGTAGTTGTTAAGTACGTTTACGTTACCGTTAACACCCCATGATCCACGAATCTTGAGGAAGCTAAGAACCTCGCGGTCGATGTTGTCCTTGATGAAGCTTTCGTTGCTGATGGTCCAACCTGCAGATACTGAGGGGAAGTAACCCCAACGAGCGTCGGCGGGAAGTTTTGATGTGTCGAATGCATCGGCACGGAAGTTAACCTGAGCAGCGTACTTGTTAGCGTAAGCATAACCTATACGGCCAAAGTATGAAAGGCTTGCTGAACGTCCGGGCTCGTTACGGTATGTACGGGTAGTTGACTCGTTTGAGAGGACGTTTGACAGGAAGATGTAGTTGGGCTCGTAACCTGCAAGAATATCAGGACCGGTAGCCTCACCGTGCATGTTGTCCCAGAAGTTCTCCTTGAATGACATACCGGCCATAGCGGTAACCTCATGGTCGCCGAATGTGCGGTTGAAGTTTACGAAGTTCTCCCACTGGTAGTTGTAACCACTGTTAACGTCTGCTGACAGAGTGTAGTTGGTTGCCTGGATTGTGGGTGATGAGAAGTACGGCTCAGTGTAACTGTGCTGTGTCTGGTGGTTAACCTGATAACCGAAACGTGAAGTATAGGTGAGGCCCTTGATGGGAGTCAGGTTCAGGTAAGCAACACCACGAAGGGTGATACCGCCGTTCTCTGAATCTGTAGCGTCACGCTGTACATACGGATGACCTGACTGAGTCTCACCGATCAGAGGAACAGTCCAGTAAAGACCGGTCTCGGGATCTGTGAGGAGCTTCTTGCCCTCTGCAAGAGCAGTAGCCTGAGCTGAACTCAGCTTGCTGGCGTCACCGCGAACGGGGAACAGAGGTGAAGATGTGATGGCTGAAAGGAGAGCTGAACCGTTATCATTCTGCTCTGATACGCCCTTGGTGCCCCACTTCTCAATAGAGGTGTTGGTACCTACGGTCAACCAGTTCTTGATCTTATAGTCAGCGTTGATCTGCATGGTAAGACGCTTGTACTCGTCCTTGTCGCCACGGAAGATACCGTTGTTGTCAACGTTGTTGATTGATACAAAGTAGTTGCCCTTGTCGTTACCACCCTGGAAACCTACAGTCTGACGGTTGCTCCATGTGGGAACAAAGATCTCTTCGCCCCAGTCAACATCGGTTGTTCCATCGTAATAGGTGTTCAGCAGTGCATCTGACAGATAACCGTTGGCCTTACCGAAAGCAATGTAATCATCGGCACGCATGGTGTTGAGCTTGCGTGACAGGGTTGAGTAACTGAACTGGCCGTTGTAGAATATCTTGCCGTCGCCCTTGCCACCGGTCTTGGTGGTTACCAGAACAACACCGTTACCGGCCTCGGCACCGTAGATGGCTGCCGATGCAGCATCCTTCAGTACCTCGATAGACTCGATCATTTCAGGATCCAGATACTGGATGCTTGAAACCTGCAGACCGTCTACTATATAAAGAGGTCCGATGTTACCTGAGTTTGATGAATAACCACGAACGCGGATGTCGGCACCCTTACCGGGAGCACCTGACTGATTGACAACCTGAATACCGGAAGCCTTACCCTGAAGAGCTGCGGCTGCATCCGGGGTTGAGCGGTTCTTCAGATCATCGGCTCTTACTGAAGTCACGGAACCGGTCAGGTCAGATTTCTTTTGAACGCCGTAACCGATAACGACGATTTCCTCAAGAAGCTCAGCATCCTCGGAGAGTGTTACGTTGATGGTTGTGCGGCCGTTTACCTGTTCGGTAACAGTCGTATAACCCATGAATGAAAACTGGAGGGTTGCGTTTGACGGAACCGAGATGGAGTAGTTACCATCCAAGTCGGTGACGGTACCGTTCGATGTTCCCTTTTCAGCGATGCTGACGAGAGCAAGCGGTTCACCTGCGTCATCCTTAACCTGTCCCTTAACAGTCACGTTCTGCGCATATGCACAGACAGGCACTGCTATTGCCAGCAGAATGCCTAACACATGTTTTTTGAGATTCATAAAAAAGGATTAAAAAGGATAAAGTTAAACAATTAGGTAAAATGTATTATTCGAGTGAATTTTTGTCTTGTCGGAAAAGGTTGCCGGGTTAATAACCAGGTTGTAATTAAGTTGTAATTAAGTCGTTTAATAATTCTCACTTGTGGGAAGGTAGGTAAAAAGGACCGTTTCCCCTTACTCACAAACTATGCAAACGTAAGGGTTTCTTTGAAACCTCCAAAACAAGATACTTAAATTTTGTTTCATTCTATAAAAAACATAACGATTCGGGAACAATTGTTAATGTCTGACTGGGCGGTGAAAATGTCGGCAATTGGCCACACAACCGAATAAAGTGTTTATTTTTATACAAGTTCAAAGAACAACATCTCATTTTATTGCCCTATATTTGTGAAACAGTAAAACCAATTAATGTACGCGATATGAATATAAACAACATTATGGCCGACCTGGAACGCAGGCATCCGGGCGAGAAGGAGTACCTTCAGGCAGTACGTGAAGTGCTTATTAGTGTTGAACCTATCTATAACCTGCATCCCGAATTCGAGGATGCCAAGATTGTGGAACGTATGGTGGAGCCCGACCGCATCTTTACATTCAAGGTGCCATGGACCGATGACAACGGCCAGATCCATGTCAATACCGGTTACCGTGTGCAGTTCAACAACGCTATCGGCCCCTACAAGGGTGGTTTGCGTTTTCATTCATCAGTCAACCTTTCAATCCTTAAGTTCCTGGGCTTTGAGCAGACTTTCAAGAACGCTCTGACCACACTTCCTATGGGTGGCGGCAAGGGCGGCTCGGATTTCTCGGCCCGCGGACGCTCGGCTGCTGAGATTGAGCGTTTCTGTCACAGTTTCATGCTGGAGCTTTGGAGAAACATCGGCCCTGATACGGATGTTCCTGCGGGTGATATAGGTGTGGGCGCACGCGAGATAGGTTATCTGTACGGTATGTATAAGAAACTCGCGCGCGAGAATACGGGCGTGCTTACGGGTAAGGGTCTTACCTTTGGCGGTTCCAAGATCCGTCCTGAGGCTACGGGATTCGGCGCTCTCTATTTCCTGCGTCAGATGTTGGCCGATAAGGGTGATTCGCTTGAGGGCAAGACAATTGCCATAAGCGGATTCGGAAATGTGGCATGGGGCGCTGCCAAGAAGGCTACCCAGTTGGGCGCCAAGGTGGTTACCCTGTCCGGACCTGACGGCTATGTTTATGATAAGGAGGGACTCAACGACGAGAAGATTGCATACATGCTCCAGTTGCGCGCCACCAACAATGATGTTATTGAGCCGTATGCCAAGAAGTTCGGTGCAGAGTTCTTTGCGGGCCGCAAGCCTTGGGAGCGCAAGGTTGACATTGCTATGCCATGCGCAACCCAGAACGAGCTGAACGGTGACGATGCCGCAATGCTGATAAAGAACGGCGTCAAGTATGTGGCTGAGGTTTCAAACATGGGCTGCACTCCCGAGGCTATCGACGCATTCATCGGCGCTCGCGTGCTCTACGGCCCCGGTAAGGCCGTGAATGCCGGCGGCGTGGCCACATCGGGCCTTGAGATGACACAGAACGCAATGCATATCTCATGGTCGGCCGATGAGGTTGATGCCCGTCTGCACACCATCATGTCGGATATCCATGAGCAGTGCGTCAAGTACGGTACCGAGCCTGACGGCTATGTGAATTATATGAAAGGCGCCAACATTGCGGGCTTCATGAAAGTTGCCCAGGCTATGTTGGAGCAGGGTTTCCTGGGATAATATATGATTAAAGACAGAATAGAGGCTCTCCGTCGGAAGATGGCGGAGTGGGGATGGGATGTTGCCGTAACGGTCGGTGAGGATCCACATAACAGTGAGTATACGCCAAAACGCTGGTGTCAGCGTGAGTTTATAAGCGGATTTACCGGATCGGCCGGTGTCGTTGTGGTGAGCAGGGACCATGCCGGTTTGTGGACCGATTCCAGATACTGGATCCAGGCTGCACGTGAACTTGACGGCAGCGGTATTGAACTGCACAAGATGGTATCGGTCGAGGATAAGGACTGGATACGTTGGATTGCCAGTTCAGTATCGGCCGGAGGCAAGGTGGGTATTGACGGACTCTGCATGAGCATGAATGAGGCTCTGCAGCTTGAAAACGCTATTGCAGGCAAGGGTGCATCGGTAATATCCAAACCGGATTATCTGGAGGCTCTGTGGCCTGACCGTCCTTTGCTTCCCCAGGATAAGGTGTGGATTCATGAGGACAGGTTTGCCGGGCGCTCACGGGCCGATAAGCTGGAGTGGTTGCGCGGTGAACTGGCCGGCAGGGGGTGTGGTTATATGTTCCTTAACTGCCTTGACCAGATAGCATGGCTGCTCAACATCCGCTCAAACGACGTGGAGTACTGTCCATTCGTGATTTCATTCGCTCTGGTGGGTCCGGATGGCGTGAATCTGTTCGCTGACGTTTCAAAATTCAGCGACGATGTGCTTTTAAGGCTCAGAAAAGACAATATAACCCTGCGTCCCTACGGTGAAACTGGCGGATACATAAAGTCGCTTAAAACGAATAAAAAGATACTGATAGACTCCGAATCACTCAATTACGAGACTGGTAAGGCTATAGCCGATGCGTTCGGCAGGGATAATATCGTTGGAGGCAGTTCGCCCGTGGAACTGGCCAAGGCGGTCAAGAACGATGTTGAGATTGAAGGATTCCGCAAGGCATATATTCAGGACGGTATTGTTCAGACCCGTTTCTTCAAGTGGCTTGAGGAGCAGGTTTCGTCGGGCGCAAGGATTACGGAGTCGGATGCATCGGACAAACTGCATGAACTGCGTGCCGCAATGCCTGATTTTCTGGACGAGAGCTTTGAGACGATATCGGCCTACGGAAAGAACGCTGCCCTGCCGCATTACTCTACGGTTCGCGGAAAGGATGCCGTACTGGAGCCCCGCGGACTCTACCTGAATGACAGCGGTGCCCATTACACCTACGGAACTACGGATATTACACGCACGGTCCCTCTTGGACCTCTGACTGATCTGGAGCGTGAGGACTACACTCTGGATATGATGGCTATGATAGACCTGACAATGGCTCTGTTCCCCGAAGGGACTCCAGGCTGCCGTATCGATGCGATTGCTCGCCGTCCTTTGTGGAGCGCAATGCGCAATTTCGGTCACGGAACAGGTCACGGGGTGGGGAACGTACTCTCGGTTCATGAGGGCCCGCAGTCCATCCGCCAGAACCTTAAGGACCAGCCTATGCTGCCTGGAATGATTACGTCCGATGAACCCGGAATATACCGTGAGGGATTTCATGGAATACGTCATGAGAATATGATCCTGTGCTGCCGGAAGAGGGAGAATGAGTTCGGCCGATGGCTTGGATTCGAGACCCTGACAAGAACGTATCTGGATACATCGGCCCTTGATTTTTCAATGATGGACAGGCGTGAAATTGAGTGGCTGAATGATTTTAACCGTACTGTAATGGATGAAATCGGACCGTATCTGACGGCCGGGGAACGGGAATGGCTTAAAGGCAAGACTCTTCCTGTAAAAATTTAAAAACGCAGACAATCAGTATTTTGAATAATTCAGGATAGCGGGAAGAAAAATTTTTCTGAATAATTTTATAATATCTATGCTATCCTGAAATTATTTTTTAACTATCTTTGTACCGTAATTAACACAGCCAAATATCTGCTGATGAAAATACAGTCTATTTTCTTATTCTTACCATGTGTAGCCAGCTTGTTCTGGTTCCTGTTCTATATTCTTTTTTCTTCAAAAGGTGCCGCGTACAGAAGACTTGCCCAGTTCCTGATAATAGTATCGCTGTTTATGCTTTTTACGATACTCTCTATCAAGGATGACGCTTTCATGCTTCTGCACTTCACCCTTTTCAAGCAGGTGAGTGCCCTTTTGATAATTCCCTATTTCCTTAAATATATAAAGTCACTTGACGGCACCAGACCTTCAGGTGTGATATATAACGTACTCAGCGTGATTCCCTACATTCAGTTGGTTGTGGGAATCGAGTCTGTTTTCTCAGTCGGTTATGAGAATGCCGTAGGCATACTGGTTGATTCCTATACATTCCAGGGGCCGATGTTCCCGTATCTTGCCGATCGCAGTCAGATGCTGTTCTATGCATGTTATACCTACATGTTCAAGACAATCCTTCTGGCTGATTTCATGCTGTTCTCGGTGCATCTTATGAAATGCGCGGTTAGCGGTACCTGCAGTATCAAACAGGTCATGGGTTTCTTCTTTAATAAGAGGAGAGTGCCCGTCAAGCCGGTCCAGTTCTTCCTGGCTCTTCTGCTATTCCTTATTGTGGTTTCTGCACTGATACTCGGTAGGGATAATTCTCTGGATACCGTATTCCTTACTGCCCTGGGGTCTTTCCTGGTTGCTTTCTTTGTCTCGATGATTGCTTTCGTCGGAACGGCCGGTACCTCAGAGCGTCAGTCCATTCCCGGAATATTTAGGATGCTGCGCTTCGGTCAGTCGGATGAGGAATTGGAAGAACTTGATAATGAGACTGAAATAGAGGATGATGTCAAAAATGAGTCTGAGACAGGACTGAATTCCGGTGACCCCGTGTTCAGTATTACGGATTCTGAGAAAGAGGAGGCTCTGGACAGACTTCGCGAGGCAATTGGTGTCAAGCTTGAGAAATATCTGGTTGAGGATCGTCTCTACCTGAAGCATGACCTGACCCTGAATTTTGTGGCCGACAAACTGGGTGTGTTCAAGGATGAACTCTCGGACTATATTAATTATAGGTATGGCATGTCATTCCAGAACTATATAAATATGCTGCGAATATCATATGCCGAGAAGTATCTGATGGCTCATGACCGTGTAACACAGAATGAGATAGCTGTGGAGTGCGGTTTCTCGGGTGCTTCATCGTTCAACTCAGCTTTCAGCAAGAAGAACGGCGTGACTCCCAAGATCTGGAAGGACAGGCAGCTGGAGCTGCTCAAGAATCAGGAGTCGTAAATCAACACTTACATATACTGATAAAGAAAACAAGAGACTCGCTGCACAGCGGGTCTCTCGTTCTCAATAGTCCTTTTCCAATAATTGAAATTTAGATGAACCGGTTTCACAACCAATCTTCTCTCTCCTTGTTTGCACTACAAATATAAGTCTTATTTTTTACGTGCGCATCACATTATTAAAAAAAATGAGCCAATTATTAATTTTTTTACGTTTTGAGACCATATTTTGTGATTTTGAGAGGAAAATGGATTTACCTGAGCCGGAGATCTGCCATGTGAAGGGATAAAAAAGCAGGAGCTTAAGAAAAAAAGCAGGGAAGCGGGACTTCACAGTTCCGCTTCCCTTAAAATAAAATCTAATACCATGAAAAACACGTTGCAAATATATATTCCGCTTTTGGTATTTCCAAGAGATATTGAGTTTTTTTCATAATTTTGTGCTGCAATACGATACAGTATATAAAATGGGTACCAGAAGGCTTTATACAGCGGATAATATTAAATCATATAAGGTGGAAGAGGAAACCACGCTTCTTCCTTTTCTTATAAAGTCATTATCCAATCTGAGCAGAACAGAGGTTAAGTCCATGCTCAAGTACAAGCATGTGGCCTTGAAGGGATCGGCCGTGACTCAGTTTGACACGCCGCTCATGCCCGGTGATACCGTAGATGTCAATTTTGGCCGCTCGTTCTATCAGTTCAACAATCCTCAGGTCAAGGTCCTGTATGAGGATAAGTATATGTTGGTTATTGAAAAGGCGTCCGGACTTCTTTCAGTCGCCAATGACAATGCACGAGAAAAGAACGCCTTCCATATAATGCGCGACTACGTGCGCCACACTAATCCTGAGGCTGAGCTCTATGTCTGCCACCGTCTGGACCAATATACGTCAGGCATCCTGCTGTTCTCAAAGGATCAGGATATGATGCTTGAGATGCGTTCAAACTGGGATTTCTATGTTAAGGAGCGCAAGTACGTCTGTGTGACCGAGAATATCCCACCCAAGCAGGAGGATACCATTGAGAGTCTGCTCACTCAGAATGACCGCATGCAGGTTTTCTCCACCAATGATGAGGAGAACGGCCGTCTGGCTATAACACATTACCGTGTGCTCCAGACCCGAGGACGTTATGCTCTTGTCGATGTGGAGATATTCACCGGAAAGAAGAACCAGATAAGGGTTCATATGTCTGAGATGGGATGTCCCATTGCCGGTGATATGAAATATGGAGCCGAGACCAATCCGGCACGTCGCCTGATGCTGCACAACTATCGCCTGGCATTTATCCATCCGGTTACCGGCGAGCTTATGCGTTTCTCGCTCCCGACTCCTACCGTATTTAGAAAACTGACTACTCCTGACAGATGAAAAAGAGTTACAAGCCGGGTACTATGATATACCCGTTGCCGGCAGTTCTCGTGAGCTGTGGCGCAACCCCCGATGAGTATAATGTCATGACTGCCTCATGGACGGGAACGGTATGCAGCAATCCTCCCATGTGTTATGTCTCTATCCGCCCTGAGCGTTATTCATATGACATAATCAAACGTAACGGCTGTTTTGTGATCAACCTTACAAACAAGGCCCTGGCACGTGCAACTGACTTTTGCGGTGTCCGTTCGGGTCGTGACATGGACAAGTTCAAGGAGGCTGGACTCACTCCTGTCAAGGCCGAGGTGGTTGCCGCTCCCATCGTGGAGGAGGCTCCGGTTTCAATTGAGTGCAAGGTTGTCGACATTAAGCCGCTTGGCTCACATGATATGTTTCTGGCTGAGGTTGTGAATGTTATTGTCGATGCGAAATATATTGACAAGGATGACAAGCTGGACATGGCTGCCATGAACCTCATAGCATACACTCACGGAGAGTACTTTGACGTCTCCAATCCTACCGGTTTCTTCGGCTGGTCAGTCCGTAAGAAAAAGGTGATTAAAAGGGAGAAGAAATAAAGTCCAGGAAATGCCCTGCATCCGGGTCAAAGGTGTAGGGACCTTTAAGCAGTTTTCCTTTTGAGTCTATTATCACGTAGAAGGGCTGTGCGTTGGCGCCGAACTTGTGACGCTGCAGCAGACTCCATTTGTCACCGACAGTACGTATCTTGACTTTGGTTCCGTTCTCTGTCACTGTCCATCTTTTGGGCAGTTGGGTCTTGTCATCCACGAACAGTGATGCCAGGATGTAATTATTCCTGATCTTGTCGGCTACGCGCGGATCGGTCCAGACCGATGCCTCCATCTTGCGGCAGTTTACGCATCCGTAACCTGTGAAATCCAACAATATGGGCTTGCCTGTGAGTTCGGCTGCAATTATGGCCTCGTTGTAATCTGTGAACTGCGGCTCGACGACCTGTTCGTTACGTCCGAATAACTGGGTGCTCATGGGAGGGGTAAAGGCGCTTATGGCCTTGAGGGGAGCACCCCACAGTCCGGGTATAAGCCATGCGGCAAACGCCAGTGAGACGATTCCTGCTATGAGGCCGGCTTTTCCGGAACGCCGCCTGATGAGGTAGATACCCAGGAACAGCGCCATCAGTATCCACAGAAGTATGAACAGGTCACGGGTCAGGATTCCTTTGCCGTATGCCATATCGGCAACAGACAGGAACTTGAGCGAGAATGCCAGTTCAATCACACCCAGAGTCACTTTTACGCGGTCCATCCATCCTCCGGATTTGGGCATTGACTTGAGCCAACCGGGGAACATGGCGAACAGGGTGAAGGGTATTGCCATTGCCACCGAGAATCCCAGCATTCCCACCGTGGGAGCCAGTATGCTGCCGGTGGAGGCTGCGTCGACCAGCAGGAATCCTATGATGGGACCGGTGCACGAGAATGACACTATGGTCAGTGTAAGAGCCATGAAGAATATGCCTCCCAGACCTGCGGCCGATGATTTACGGTCGGTTCCGGTGCTCCAGCGTGAGGGCAGGGTTATCTCGAACACTCCGAAGAAGGAGAGGGCGAACGCTACCAGTATCAGGAAGAACAGTATGTTCACAAAGGCGTTGGTGGCCAGTGCGTTGAGCGCGTTGGCGCCGAATATGAGCGTTATGATGAGGGCCAGCGCTACATATACCGCTATTATGGAGAGTCCGTAGACGATGGCGTCACGTATGGCTTTGCGACGGTCCTGCGAGCGTTTCAGGAAGAAACTGACTGTCATGGGTATTATGGGCCAGACGCAGGGGGTGAGCAGGGCTATCAGACCGCCTATGAAACTGGTAAGGAAGAGTCCCCACAGGCTTCCGCCACCGGTAACATCGGAGGCATCGCTGTATGTTACGGGCGCCCACAGCAGATTGTCAAATCCGTCAATAAGGTCAATTCCTTCTTCCTCATCGGCGGCGGCAGGTTGGACTTGGACGGCCTGGGAATGGCTGAACTCCACTCTTTGCGGAGGAAGGCAGGTCATGTCATCGCAGGCTCCGTATGTAAACGTGCCCTCCATTGACCAACCCTCTGAGACAGCGAAATCCTGGAAGAACGTGACATATTTCTCGAAATATCGCACGCTCATGTTGAAAAGCGGATCGAATATGGTCTTCTCTTCACCCTTGAACATAAGGTCCGATGCAGGGGTTACGCCCTGGGATTCATCGAATGTGAGTTCGGCGCTTATGGGGCCGCCGTCAGGCAGAGACGTTGAGTAGACGTGCCAGCTGTCGGCTATTATAAGGTCAAAAGTGAGCCGGACGGTATCGGCCGATATCTGTTCCATGTGATGCATGGCCTGGACAGGTTTGCTGGCTGCACCTATGGAGAAAGCCTGAAGAAAGGCCAGTAAGATTGTCAGGAATGATGCCATATTTTTCAATGTTTGCGCGAAGATAATCAAAAAACGCTTATGGATTTATCAGGAATAAATGATATATTCGCATTAAAATAACCCTATTATAATGGATAAAAGACGTATTGCCTTAATCGGCATAGTGCTCGCGGCAGTCGTTGTAGCTGCTTATTATTCTATGAGAGACAAGAACGGAACCGGCAAGGTGAACATCGGAAAGAGCGACATCAAGATAGAAGACGGACGTTTAACCCCCGAGGTCCTCTGGTCTATGGGACGCATAGGAGGCGTGGCTTTGTCGCCCGATGCAACCAGGATAGCTTATCAGGTTACATATTACAGCGTGAAGGAGAACGCCAGCCATACCGTCATATACGTGATGGATGAGGACGGCGGGAATGCAAAACTCCTTACCAGGACCTCAAAGTCCGAGCACAGCCCCGTCTGGATAGATAATGACCATATAGCATTCCTTTCAGTAAGCAAAGGCGTGCAGCAGATTTTCAGCATGGATGCCGATGGCAAGCACCGCAGGCAGCTCTCTTTTACTGATAAGGATGTTGAGGGATTCCTCTTCTCGCCGGATCTGAAGAATGTGCTCATGGTCATGAGCGTACCCAATCCGCTGGTAAAGGAGACACAGTATGAGGACCTGCCCAAGGCCAGCGGTATGATAGCCGATGACCTGATGTTCCGCCATTGGGACACATGGGTTACCACACTCCCGCATCCCTTCCTGGCTGCATTTGACGGCAAGAGGGTGGCCGATAAGAGCGTAGATCTTCTTGAGGGTGAGCCTTATGAGAGTCCGTTGCTTCCGTTCGGAGGCGTTGAGCAGTTCGCATGGAGCCCTGACGGCAAGAGCATTGCATACACATGCCGCAAGAAAGCGGGTGCCGAGTATACCAAGAGTACTGATTCGGACATATACCTTTACAGCATTGAAAGCGGTGAGACCAAAAACCTGTGCAAACTGCCGGGAACTGAGGATCTCAACATGGGTTATGACATAAATCCCAAGTTCAGCGCCGACGGCCGTTATATCGCCTGGCAGAGCATGGAGCGTGACGGTTACGAGAGTGACATAAACCGCCTTTATGTGATGGATCTCAATGATGGAAGCAAGAAGTCAGTCAGCGGAAACTTTGACAGCAACGTTGACGATTTCATCTGGGCCGGCGATAAGAACTACTTCTATTTCATAGGCTCATGGCAGGGATGCATGTCACTCTTTACGGTTGATTTGCAGGGTAATGTGATGCCTGTCAATACAGACGCCTGTGATTACAACTCACTGGCACTGGGCAACAAAAACCGCCTGATCGTAACACGTCAGTCAATGAGATTTGCTACCGAGATCTATTCCGTTGACATAAGACGCGGCATGGCTGAAAAACTCACCTATGAGAACGGCCATATTTTCAGCCAGCTGGATAACATAAAGGTCGAGGCGCGTGCCGTGAAGACCACCGACGGCAAGGATATGCTGACCTGGGTGGTATTCCCGCCAGACTTTGACGAGACTAAGAAATATCCTACTGTCCTGTTCTGTGAGGGTGGCCCGCAAAGTATGGTGTCACAGTTCTGGAGTTATCGCTGGAACTTCCGCATAATGGCCGCACAGGGCTATATCGTGGTTGCTCCCAACCGTCGCGGCCTGCCGGGATTCGGCAAGAAATGGCTGGAGGATATAAGCGGTGATTACGGCGGGCAGTGCATGAAGGACCTGTTATCGGCCATAGATGATATCAGCAAGGAGTCTTATGTGGATAAGGACCGTCTGGGTTGCGTCGGTGCAAGTTTCGGCGGTTACTCGGTTTACTGGCTGGCAGGTCATCATGAGGGACGTTTCAAGTGTTTCATTGCACATGACGGCATATTCAATCTGGAGCAGCAGTATCTGGAGACAGAGGAGATGTGGTTCCCGCAGTGGGATCTGGGCGGCCCGTTCTGGGATAAGAACAAGGTGACTGAGAGTACATACGCCACATCGCCGCATCTGTTTGCCGATAAGTGGGATACTCCTATACTGTGCATACACGGTGAGAAGGATTACCGCATACTCTACTCGCAGGCCGTATCGGCTTTCCAGGCAGCCCGTCTGAGAGGTGTGCCGGCCGAGCTCCTGTTGTTCCCGGATGAGAATCACTGGGTACTGAAACCACAAAACGGCGTGTTGTGGCAGAGAACATATTTCAACTGGCTTGACAGATGGCTGAAAAACTGATATACATACTGTTCCAGCTACCGGGGCTGGCTATCGTAATAGCCGCCACCATCCTGATTCTGAGGGGCAAGTGCTCCGTCAGAGTAAAGCACTCTATGGGTGCTATGCTTTATACGGTGGCTTTGAGCATGTTATGTTATGCGCAGTTTTACAATCAGGAGCTGGCTGCCAGATATTCATGGGGTTTTGATTTCGTGTATTGCCTTATCACTCCGTTCTGCGCTCCGCTCTATTATGTGTTCATTAACTGCCTGACAGATATCAAACGTCGTCCGGCATTGAATGTGGCCATGTTCCTTCCGGCCGTCGTATATGCCGTGCTGCTTATATCGGCTCAAATCCTTCTGAACAGCGACGAGAGGCATGCGTACATATGCAATGAGATTCAGGGCCAGAACATACAGATGGAGGCATCGGTGGCATATTCATGGATGGTGTTGGTGGCCAAGGATTTATTCAGCGTGTTCATGCCCGCCCAGGGTATTCTTGTCATGGTGTACGGTGAGTTCCGTCTTAACACCTATACCCGTATGTTGCGGGATTACAGCACGTCCGATACGTCAGGTAAGACAATCAAGATGCGTGGCATCCATGTCCTTACCATACTGGTTGTGGTTACCGGTCTGATAATGTCGGCCATTCCAATGTCTGAAAGTACCGATCATCTGCTGCTCGTGATAATAGCTGTAGTAGGTCAGGTCGTCATGGTATCGCTGATAACGTCATATACCATGAAACTGGAGTTCTCGGCCGAGGAGATGAAGGAGCAGACCGAGGAGCCTGTAGCTCCTGTACAGCCCATATTCAGAGGACGCCCCATGCCCATGCCGCCTGTTCCGGGGCCGATGCCGGTTGCCGGAAAGGAGGAGCGTACACCTTCTACGCTTATGGAAAAGATAGAAAATGCTATGCTGGATGACAATATGTTCCTGCAGCCTGACCTGTCACTGATGACTCTGTGTGAGAAGGTGGGTACCAACCGCACATATGCTTCAAAGGCTATCAAGGATGCCAAGGGGTGCAACTTCCCGGATTATGTGAACCGGTTCCGTCTTGAGTATGCCATAGAGATGATGAAGGTTATGCCCAAGGATGATATAGTTATACAGAATATCGCGATGCAGTGCGGCTGCGGTTCAATCCAGACTTTCTACCGCTACTTCAAGCTGTTCTACAACGAAACACCCACACAGTGGATTGAGCGTAACAAATAAAAAAAGAGCCTCGCGAGGCTCTTTTTTTATTTATCGTTTCTGCTGTTTCTGCAATCTTTCCTGTTCTTTCTGGAGAGCTTCCAGGCGGGCCATCATACTGCTGCCGCCGGTCTTGCGCTTGCTGGGATCGTTGCGGCTGGCCTCATAATCGGCCTCCAGCTTGGCCAGGATGGCCTTGTCATCGGTCGAGCGACGCAGCCATATCATTGTGATGATACCTACCAGACCTGATATGAAGTAGTAGTAGCACAGACCTGATGAGTAGTTGTTGAATGAGAAGAAGAATATAACGGGCATGATATACATCATCCACTTCATCATCTTCATGCTCTCCTCCTGTCCGGGAGCCATCTGCTGCTGTTGCATAGAGTAGATGGTGTTGATGATATTGGTAAGGCAGAACAGAAGGCAGAATATACTAAGGTGGTTACCTATGAGAGGTATGTTTGTGCCCCAACTGATCAGGTCGTCAAAACCGGTCAGGTCAGTTGCCCAGAGGAAACTCTGCTGACGCAGTTCGATAGCATTGGGCACAAAGAAGAAGAACGCCATCCATACAGGCATCTGTACCAGCGAAGGCAGACATCCGCCCATGGGGCTTACGCCGTATTTGCTGTAGACAGCCATTGTCTCCTGCTGCTTCTTCATGGCATCCTCGGGTTTGGGATACTTGGCGTTAACCTCATCAATATAGGGCTTGAGGGCACGCATCTTGGCCGATGACATGTAACTCTTGACCTGTGCGGGGAATACCAGCGCCTTGACGATAAGAGTCATGAGCAGGATTACCAGACCCATGTTCAGGTTCCACTTGGAGAGCAGGTTGAACAGAGGTATGATGAGATAACGGTTGATTTCGCGTACTATAGGCCAACCCAGGTCGATGACGCGGTTGAGACGTATCTTGTGGTCGCTGTTGGACAGTTTGCTGTTCTGCTTGAGTATCCTGTAATCGTTAGGTCCGATGTAGAACTGGAACTGTGTGGGGTTGCTTCCCTCGGGGTCAAATGATACGTTGGTCTTGGCCATGAGTTTCTTCATGTAACCCTGACCCTTGAGGTATGAGATACCGGACAGTTCGGCGTTCTGGGCGTATGTATCGGACGCAATCATTATGCATGAGAAGAACTGGTTCTTGTATGCAACCCAGTCAAGCGGCTCCTCGATGGTCTTGTTGGAGGCTTTGCGTGACTTGGGCGATGCGGGTGCCACGTTCAGCACCTTGGCCTTCATCTTGTCGGCACGCTTGTAGGTGAGGGTGGTGTAACGCTGCTCGAACTCGAATCCCTTCTCCTGCTGGCGCAGGTTCTGAATCCAGTCAACTGCAAGTGTGTTGAGGTTGGATGAGAAGAAGTTCTCCATGCCGGTGGCCTTGATGTCAAGGTTGAGCATGTAACTCTCAGGCAGCAGTGTATAGATGAAATCCAGGTGACCGTAACCGTTGGTGTTGAGACGCATGGTCACGGAGTTGCTGCCGTTGCCGATTGTCTCAAAGTAGAGGTTGCGGCTCTGTATGTTCTGGTTTTTGCCGTCAATCTTGAAGTTGAGGCTTATCTCGTTCTGGTTGAACAGTGTGACGCTGCGGCCCTGCTGGTCATTGTAGTTGCTGAGCTGTGCAAAGCAGGGGGCGGCACCTTTTGATGAGATGCCTATCTTGACGAGTCCGTTGTCAAGGATTGTCACATTCTCGGTTCCGTTCATGGCGGGGAAGAGAGGTGAGAGTGAATCCTGCTGAGTGGCGGTTATCACGACGGTTGCCTCCTCATTGATATCTTGAGCTGCGTTTCTGGCGGAATCGATTTTCTGCTCGTACTCTGCACGGGCTGTTGCGTTTTTCTTCTGGCTGTTACCTGACCAAAGCAGCACTATCACCATTGCGAGGCTTATCAAAATAAGGCCGATATAAGTTCTTCTGTCCACTGTATATTGTTGTTATTTGTTCACGGGGTGCGAAATTACACAAAAAAGAGACACCATATTATACGTGTGCGCAGATATGATGTGTTTTTATTGTATTTTTGCACTTGGTATGACACGAAGACTTACATTCTTTTGTTTTGCGGTTGCCGCATTACTTTCATTGCCTGTTGCCGTCGCCGCTCAGCAGAACCGTGACTCTGTCCGTCGGATCCTGCCCGATACTCTCGTGGTCAACAGACTGAGAAGCCGTCTGGATACCATGTCAATCCAGTATGAGAACACTGAGATGGATGTCACGTTTGATGACATATCAGATAATCCGTTGTATTTCAGGCTGTTCATGCCGCTGGTCCTTTACCGGTCGGCCGTATCGGAAGCCATATCGCCCGATATGACGGACAAGGCCGATGAGGACAGCCTGCTTCCTGTCAAGCCGTTGGATCTGGGTTATGACAATACCCTGGCCAGGATGATTGACGAGGCTCTGGTAAGGATATATCTGGAACATCCGGAACTGGTCAGGATGACCGAGGCGGAACTTATGGATGTGCCTACGGTCATTCCCATTTCTGAGGAGATGGCAAGCGGAATTCAGTTAAGGGATAACAGGGCGGGTTACGAACCTGCCGATGTCAGCCCTGAAAGGGTGCGCTCAAGACTCAGCTATTGGAAGACATTCGGTAATTTCCAGGGCAAATATACGCAGAGCTATTACTCGGAAAACTGGTACAAGGGCGGTGAGAGCAACCACTCAATACTGGGTCAGATCAACCTGGAGGCCGATTACGCCAAGAAGCATACCACCTGGGACAACAAGCTGGAACTCAAACTTGGATACTATAATACTTCACAGATAAACGGCAGGAACTCATTCCGTACCAATGAGGATTTGATCCGTTTTACATCTAAATACGGTCTCAGGGCATTTGAGAACTGGTATTACTCGGCCCAGTTCCAGGGATATACGCAGTTCGCCCCGGTGTGGGATACCAAGGTTCCCGATAAACTCAAATCCAGGTTCATGGCTCCGGCTTACGGTAACCTTTCAATCGGTCTGGATTACAAGCCCAAGTTCAAGAAAAAGGGCATAACGCTCTCAGTCCTGCTTTCGCCTCTGTCATATAACCTCAAGTACTCGGCTGTGGACAGCATAGCCACGACATTCGGTATCGATGCAGGCAAGCAGGTCAAGCACAGTTTCGGTTCCCGGTTTGACGGTAACCTTAAATGGACTTTCCTTGAGGATTTTACATGGACCAACAAGACGCAGTTCTATACAACATATGAGAGTACTGAAATCAACTTTGAGAATACCATTGACTACAGGCTCTCCAAGTATCTGTCGCTGCAGTTCTTCTGCCACTGGCGTTTTGACGACAGTGTAAAGCGCAAAAAGGATAAGGACGGTAACCTGATGGGTTACGGTCAGTTCAAGGAATTCCTAACCCTTAACTTTAATTACGCCTGGTGATTGCGGCGCTCGCGCATTATGTCGCGGCGGCGTTTGAACGGTGAGTCCGGCTCGCGTGCCATGTACCAGTATTCCATGTGGTCCGTGATGATGGGGAACAGGCGTGTCAGTACCAGCAGCAGCTTGCTTGTGAATGTCAGCGTGGCACGGCGCGAACGGCGGCGTATGTGGTTGAGCATGATTTGGGCGACACGCTCGGATGTCATCATTTTTCCCTCCTCACGCGGGGTCTCGCCTTGCTGGCTTCCATCGGCCATAAGGGCTGTCTTGCGTATGTTGGATGCGGTGAATCCGGGAGCGTATATCATTACGTGAAGTCCGTCATACAGATGCTCTGAACGCAGGGTGTCCAGGAATCCGTTTATGGCGAACTTGGATGCCGAATAGCCCGTACGGCCGGGCAGGCCCTTGTATCCTGCGGTGGATATGACTCCCACCACTGATCCTTTTGACTCCAGCAGGTAGGGCAGAGCAAACTTGGTGCAGTAGACCGTTCCCCAGAAATTCACGTCCATAAGACGGCGTATCACACTCAGGTCCAGATCCTTGAACATGGCGCGCATGGAGATTCCGGCGTTGTTTATCAGGATGTCTATACGTCCGAATTTTTCAACGGTCTGATCTATCAGGTTGCGGCAATCGGACTCGACGGAGACATCGGTCTTTACACTGATTACATCTGTATACTGTGAGAGTTCTTTGCGGAGTTCTTCCAGCTTGTCCTCTGAACGGGCGGCAAGAACTACTTTGGCTTTGTATTTGGCGAGCAGGGTGGCTGTTGCAAGCCCGATTCCGGAACTGGCCCCTGTTACAATAGCTACTTTATCAGAGAAATATCTTTGGTTATTCATAAACAAGGATGTTATAATGCTGTAAAGATAACGTTTTTTTGTGTATTTTCGCGCCTTGAAAAACAAAATACAATGACCGTAACACTTCTTTTGCATTGCCCCGACAGACCGGGAATCATTGCAGATATCACAAATTTCATTACTGAGAATCGCGGAAACGTGGTTTATCTGGCACAGTTCGTGGACCACGTGGAGAACGTGTTCAATATGCGTATTGAATGGAATATCGATGAGTTCCTGATACCCAAGGACAAGATATCGGATTACTTCGGCACACTTTACGCCAAGAAGTATGACATGAAGTTCCGCCTCTATTTCAGCGATACCAAACCCCGTATGGCCATATTCGTATCAAAGATGTCTCACTGCCTGTTTGACCTGCTGGCACGTTACAGCGCAGGCGAGTGGAACGTTGAGATACCTCTGATTGTAAGCAATCACCCCGATATGAAGCATGTGGCCGATATGTTCGGCATTCCTTATTACGTATATCCCATCACAAAGGATAACAAGCTGGAGCAGGAGACTGCAATGCTTGACCTGCTTAAGGAGAACAACATTGATTTCATTGTTCTGGCACGTTACATGCAGATAATCGGTGACCGTATGATTGCCGCTTATCCCAACAAGATCATCAACATCCATCACTCGTTCCTGCCTGCATTCGTAGGCGCCAAGCCTTATCAGGCTGCGTTTGACCGCGGTGTAAAGATTATCGGCGCAACAAGCCACTACGTTACGGCCGAGCTTGATGCCGGTCCTATCATCTGCCAGGATGTGGTACGCATATCACACAAGGATATGCCCAAGGACCTGATGAACAAGGGTAAGGATCTGGAGAAGATAGTTCTGTCACACGCGGTGCAGAAGCATATCGAGCACAAGATTCTGGTTTACAAGAACAAGACTGTCGTTTTCAGCTAAGCTTTTTTAAGCGCTTCCAGTTTAAACATCTCGTCACGATATTGAGCGGCCTCCATGAAGTCCATTCTGGAGGCTGCTTCATTCATGAGACGTCTGGTACGTGCTATGGCCTTGTCAAGCTGCTGCGGAGTCATGCTGGCTATTACGGGATCTGCAACTGTTCTTGTGCGCTCCTCCAGGTTGTATGGTTTGGGCTCTGCCTCCTGGCTGCTTTGCACGAGCAGTGATGTGTTGAGTGCCTTCTCAATCTGCTTGGGCGTAATGCCGTGCTCCTTATTGTAGTTCATCTGTTTTTCGCGGCGGCGTGCGGTCTCGGCAATGGTCAGACGCATGCTCTCGGTTATCTTGTCGGCATAGAGGATTACCTTTCCATTCACGTTACGTGCGGCACGACCGGCGGTCTGCGTGAGTGAACGGTGGTCACGCAGGAATCCCTCCTTGTCGGCATCGATGATGGCCACCAATGATACCTCGGGCAGGTCAAGTCCCTCGCGCAGCAGGTTGACTCCCACTAGTACGTCATAGAGGCCTTTGCGCAGATCGGTCATTATCTGGATGCGCTCCATCGTATCTACATCACTGTGTATGTAATTGGCACGGACACCGTTCTTAAGCAGGTACTCATTCAGTTCCTCGGCCATGCGTTTGGTCAGGGTGGTTACCAGGACTCGCTCGTCACGCTCGGAGCGTACGGCAATCTCTTCCATGAGGTCGTCAATCTGGTTCTTGCTGGGACGTACCTCGATTTCCGGGTCAAGCAGGCCGGTGGGGCGGATTACCTGATCCACGACGATGCCATCGCTCTCGGCCAGTTCGTAATCGGCCGGGGTGGCGCTCACGTAAATGGTCTGTCCGGTCAGTTCCTTGAACTCCTCAAACTTGAGGGGACGGTTGTCAAATGCTGCCGGGAGGCGGAATCCGTACTCTACAAGGGATTTCTTGCGGGCGCGGTCACCGCCTATCATGGCATGCAGTTGCGGTACGCTTACGTGGCTCTCGTCAATGACGGTCAGGAAATCCTTGGGGAAGAAATCCAGCAGGCAGTAGGGGCGTGTGCCGGGGGCGCGTCCGTCAAAGTATCGGGAGTAGTTCTCTATGCCGCTGCAGTGTCCTAGTTCACGTATCATCTCTATGTCATATTCCACGCGCTCCTTGAGGCGTTTGGCTTCGAGCGGTTTTCCAATCTCCTCAAAGTATGCCACCCTTTCCACAAGGTCGTCCTGGATAGCGTGAATGGCGCGTTCCTGACTCTCCTTGGTGGTCATGAAGAGGTTTGCGGGGTATATGCGGTAGAATTCATAATCGTCTATGCGCTCACCGGTCAGTACATCGAACTCATATATGGAATCAATCTCGTCATCCCAGAACTGGATGCGTACGGCGGTGTCGTTGTATGCCAGGTTGACGTCAACATTCTCACCCTTGACGCGGAAACAGCCGCGTCCCAGTTCAATGTCGTTGCGGGTGTAGAGAGAGTCTACCAGTTTGCGCAGCAATACGTTACGGTCTATGCGGTCACCCTTGCGGAGCTCAATCACATTGTTGTAGAAATCGGCCGGGTTACCCATGCCGTAGATGCATGAGACCGATGACACCACGATCACGTCATTGCGTCCCGACAAAAGGGCCGATGTGGCCGACAGGCGCAGCTTGTCAATCTCGTCGTTGATGGCCAGGTCCTTCTCTATATAGGTGTCGGTGGCGGGCAGGTATGCCTCGGGCTGGTAATAGTCGTAGTATGATACGTAGTATTCTACTGCGTTATGGGGGAAGAATGCCTTGAACTCGCTGTACAGTTGGGCTGCCAAAGTCTTGTTGTGGCTGAGCACCAGAGTGGGGCGCCCTATGTTCTTTATGACATTGGCTATGGTGAATGTCTTGCCCGATCCGGTCACACCCAGCAGCGTCTGTGCCTGTGCTCCGTTAAGCAACCCTTCGGTGAGCTGCTGAATGGCCTGCGGCTGGTCGCCGGTGGGCTCGAATGGTGATACTAACTTGAAATCCATCGTTTACGTAAAAGCGAGCTGTAAAGATACGGCATTTTTTTGTATTTTTGAGCCTCTAAAAGTTTTTGAGATGACAGTTGAAGAGAGAGAACAGAAGGCCGGCGAGCTGTTCAAGGCCGGATATAACTGCTGCCAGTCAGTTGCGATGACTTTTGCCGATGTCCTGGGTATGAAAGAGGATGAGGTTGCCCGTCTTACCAGCGGATTCGGCGGTGGAATGGGCAGAATGCGTGAGGTTTGCGGAACCGTATCGGCCATGACTATGATAGCGGGCGTCATGATTCCGGCAACCGATGTAAACGACAAGCAGGCCAAGACCGCAAACTACGCTCTGGTACAGGAAATGGCCGATGAATTCAGGCAAAATTGCGGCAGCATCATATGTCGTGAACTGCTGGGTCTGACCAAACCGGAAGGTACTCCGGTTCCTTCGGACCGCACACCCGAGTATTATAAGAAACGTCCCTGCGGTGAGCTTTGCTCCATTGCTGCGGGTATTGTAGCACGAAAACTTGAAAAGAAATAATGAAGAAACTGATCTTTACCCTGTCAGCCGCGCTGTGCACGGCAGGTGCATTTGCCTGCACGAACCTGATAGTTACCAAGGGCGCATCGGCCAACGGAAGTAATATGTGTACTTATGCGGCCGATTCACACCAACTGTACGGAACCCTGCATTTCAGCCCGGCGGCCGATTTCCCCGCAGGAGCAATGCGTGAGATAGTTGACTGGGACAGCGGCAAGCGTCTGGGCGAGATTCCGCAGGCCTCTCACGTCTATTCGGTCATAGGTAATATGAACGAGCACCAGCTGGTCATAGGCGAGACCACCTTCGGCGGACGCGAATTCATCGATTCCACCGCTGTATTGGACTATGGTTCACTCATTTACATAGCACTTGAGCGCTGCAGGACAGCACGTGAGGCAATCCAACTCATCGACAAGCTGACGCAGCAGTACGGATACGCATCCGAGGGTGAGTCATTCACCCTGTGTGATCCTAACGAGATATGGATCATGGAGATAATAGGCAAGAATCCCAAGTTCGACAAGAAGGGCCGTAACATCAACAAAGGCTCCGTATGGGTTGCCAAGCGTATTCCTGACGGCTATATCTCAGGTCACGCCAACCAGTCACGTATCACTACGATTGATTTCAATGACCCGGAGAATTGCCTCT
>JAEEGJ010006840.1_pt1 | contig 33644 bp, 21 predicted proteins | sample 8958761 | NCBI WGS metagenome assembly JAEEGJ01 (sample SAMN16246546, study PRJNA631951) | gut metagenome | biome: gut microbiome; feature: rumen; material: RS-attached | host: Bos | place: Iran: Karaj | collected 2018-10
AGCGTGGAAAGCTCAACGTAAACGAGCCTGTTGAGATCGTTGGTCTTTCTGACGAGAAGCTCAACACAGTTGTTACAGGTCTTGAAATGTTCAGAAAGACTCTTGACTTCTGTGAGGCTGGTGATAACGTTGGTGCTCTTCTCCGTGGTATCACAAGAGATCAGGTTGAGCGTGGACAGGTTCTTTGTAAGCCAGGCTCAATTCACCCACACACAAAGTTCAGCGGTCAGGTTTACGTACTGAAGAAGGAAGAGGGCGGCCGTCATACTCCTTTCTTCAACAACTACAGACCTCAGTTCTACTTCAGAACAACTGACGTTACTGGCGTTGTAACTCTTCCAGCTGATAAGGAAATGTGTATGCCTGGCGATAACGTTGCTATGGACGTTGAGCTCATCACTCCTATCGCTATCGAAGAAGGACTCCGTTTCGCTATCCGTGAGGGTGGTAGAACAGTTGGTTCAGGCGTTGTTACAAAGATCAACGAATAATTTAGTGATCATATAAATAATAACGACTTTAGGCGGTCGTGCTTATAGCATGGCCGCCTTTTTACGTTATCACATTGTTATAAAATAGTCAAAGGCAGGTCGATATTATGGAATACATTCTACAGACCCAGCAGCTCAGTAAGCAGTACGGAAAATTTCACGCACTTACCAATCTTACTTTAAATGTTCCAAAGGGTGCAATATATGGTATGGTCGGACGAAACGGCGCAGGTAAAACTACATTAATCCGTATTATCACGGGTCTTAACAATCCTACTTCGGGTGAATACTCACTTTTCGGAGTAAAGAACAGTGACAAGAAGCTTCTTGAAGTCAAGATAAAGACAGGAGCTGTTGTCGAAACACCTTCACTTCACCCCGATATGACTGCAAGGGATAATCTTATCCAGCAGACAAAGGCTCTCGGCATATCAAACGATAAGATAGATGAGCTACTCAAGCTGGTCGGTCTTGCTAATACAGGCAAGAAAAAGGCTAAGGACTTCTCTCTCGGTATGCGACAGAGACTTGGTATAGCTTTCTCACTTGTTGGTGATCCCGAATTTCTTATCCTTGACGAGCCTATAAACGGTCTCGACCCACAGGGTATCATTGAAGTTCGTGAAACTATTCTCCGCCTCAATCAGGAAAAGGGCATCACTATCCTTATTTCAAGCCATATCCTCGATGAGCTTGCTCGTCTTGCCACACATTACGGCTTTGTCGAGCAGGGCCACGTTATCAAGGAAATGAGTGCTGAGGAGCTTGAAAAGGCTTCACGCAGATATGTTCGTGTAAACGTTAGTGATACAGCTGCTCTTGCAGATGTACTCAACGGTATGGGTGCTGAATTCAATATCACATCAGAAAATGAAGCTGAGATCTATACACCTGTGGAGGTAACACCTCTTGTACTCGCTCTTAATGAGAAGAACTGTTTTGTTCACTCCATGACAGAGAATCACGAAAGTCTTGAAAGCTATTTCATGAATCTTGTAGGAGGTGCTCAGAATGTCTAATTTACTCGCAGAAGGTTTCAGACGACTTTTTAAAGGAAAGCGTTTTTACGTTGTTCTTACTATTATAATGGCTATCCCCGCAGCTGCCTGTATATTCATAAAAATTTTTGAGGATTCGACAGTAAATGTCGGTGATGGAATAGTATTTGGTATGATAGGCACTATGACAATGTTCATAAGTGTTACAGTTGGTCTGTTCATTATACATGATTTCAAGAACAATACCATAAGAAATAAAATAATCATCGGTCATTCAAGGACTAATATTTATCTTGCAAACCTGATAATATCATTGGTTGTAGCTTTTATTTATCAGTTAGCTTACTGGCTCGTACTTATCGTTTTCAGTAAAACATTGCAGAGATTTGAATCATTCCCATGTAAAGAAATTTTCGTGAATATGCTTTTTACAATTGTTATCTTATTTGCATTCACAAGTTTTTTCGTATTCCTCTGTACTTCAATAAGAAGCACAGGCGGTTTTGTACTTTCACTTATGCTTGATACCATTGTAACTATGATAGCTGGTATTGTATATATGTTCGTAAAAAATGAATTAGTCAGAGATATTATTGATTATGGTCTTCCAAGTACGCAGATTGACTGTTTTAAATATGCGCCAACAACTGTTTCTGATAACTTGATGTGGATGATACTTGTTGATATCGGTATATGCATTGTTTCAACGATCGCAGGTATTGCAATATTCAAAAAATCTGACCTTAAATAACTGTTTTGAAGCTTCCTTCGGGGAGCTTCTTTTTTATGCACTTTTCTTTACTGATGATACTATATTATATGTTAAAATAGATACCAAAGCACTAAAAAGCAAATATGCACAGTAAAAAAGTACTATATTTCATTGCTAAATTCACGAAAACAATGTATAATGTTAATATAGAAAGTATAGCTTTTTATCAGGAGGGTGTTAAAATGAATATAGAGTTGAAAAGACTAACTGCCCTGCTAATGGGAGTAGTGACTGTTTTCGGAAGCAGTTCTGTATATGCTCCAAAGCAGAGCGGCAGGATAACCACAGCTTCTGCGGCAGGGAAGATACTTGCATTCCCCGGAGCTGTAGGCGGCGGAAAATACGCCACAGGCGGACGCGGCGGCGAAGTATATCACGTAACTAACCTCAATGACAGCGGCGAAGGTTCTTTCCGCGACGCTGTAAGCAAATCGGGAAGAATAGTTGTTTTTGATGTCAGCGGCACTATCGAATTGCAGGGAAATATACTCTGTTCCAGCAATGTTACGATTGCAGGTCAGACTGCTCCTGGCGGTTCGGGCATAACTCTGAAAAACTACAAAATGGGTATGTCGGGAGACAATATAATCTGCCGATATATAAGCTCACGTCCGGGGCCTTATGCTTCTACCAGCTCGGGCAATGACGCATGGGGCGGCGCAAAGGGCTCAAATTCCATAATCGACCACTGCTCAATGGGCTGGACTACTGATGAACAGTGGGGACTTTACTCCAATAACACAAACTATACCGTTCAGTATTCCGTGCTCGGTCCTGCGGACTCATGGGGCGGACACAAGAAGGGGCTTCACGGTTTCGGGATAATGCTCGGCAAGGGTGATCTGACCTTTGACCATAACCTTATTATCCATAATGTTTCCCGAAACTTCCGCGGAAAAGTGCCTGACCAGTACACAGCGGATTTCACCAATAATATCATCTATGACTGGGGCTACCAGACGACTTACGGCACTATCGGACATCTTAACTACGTGAACAATACTCTCAAGGCAGGCAACTCCACAACGGGCGGCTATCACTATATGTACGTTGACAGTACAACAAAGCCTGAGAATTTCAAGGTATACTGTGCAGGCAACCGCCTTATAAACAAGGACGGCTCGTTCCACAGTGTCACTAATGACAACTGGGCAGGCGTTACAGTCAAGGACGGCATAGGCATAACCAAAAATAACCTTTACAGCAGCACGGCATTCCCTATAAATTCGGACGGTGAGAACCTGTCCACAGCTATGACTTGCGAAAGTGCGGCTGCTTCATACGACCACGTTATTAGCTTTGCAGGTAACGGTATCTCACCTGATAAGCGTACAGCTATTGACAGGCAGTGCGCCGAGGAGACTAAAAACGGTACGGGACAGTGCAGCGGTACTGCGGCATATGACTCGTCTGAGGCTAATCTCAGCAAGTACAACATAAAATGCGGAGTTACCTACAGTTACCCGTCAGCAGTTACCAAAAAGGAAATAACCGATGCCGATAACGACGGTATGGACGATAGCTGGGAGCTTGCCCGCGGACTTGACCCGACCGATCCCGACGACTATGCAGACGATTACTGCGGTCAGGGATATATGAATATCGAGTATTACATCAATGACCTTACGGTGAATTCGTTCCCCGAGGGTGTTGTGAAGCTTTCTCCTACAGACGGCAATTTCACATCTGTTAAAACAGTATCCGCTTTTGAGACTATCGAGGCTGAGAGCTTCACAGATCAGGACGGAATTCAGACCGAGGCAGGCACAGGCTTCGGCAATATAGGCTATATTCAGAATGGCAGCTGGGCAAAGTACAGCGATATCAGCTTCGGAACTGGTGCAAAGAGCTTCAAGGCTAAGCTTGCAGGAAATACCTGTACTATGGAGCTTTACCTCGACAGCATGAGCGGTGAGCCTGCGGCAAAGATAGACTTTGCAGGTTCGGGAAGCTTCACTGATTACGTGGAGATAGAAGCAGGAATACCGAAGATCAGCGGCAAGCATGACCTGTATATAAAGTTCACAGGCGGCAGCGGTTATCTTGTAAATGTGGACAGCTTCGTATTCGGCAAGGACGCACCTCCGCTGAGCGGAAAGGTCTTTAAGAATGTTGAAGTCACTGAACAGGCAAATCCCGACTCATGGAAGATAGCTTCAAATGCAGCTGTAGGTTCGCTCATATTCGGCGACAGGGAGTTCAAGATCTCGGAGCTCCAGTCTAATCTTGAAGGTGCAGAGATACTCCTTACTTCATGCGATGCCAAGGGTACAACAGGCGATGCTGCGTACTTTACGGCAGGAAGCGATATGTCGCTTTATGTGGGACTCGACAGCCGCGTGGAAAATGTTCCCCAGTGGCTCGGCGATTATACCCTTATGAGAACGCTGTGCAAGTCGGATAACGATGTTACATTTATGATGTATAAAAAAGAGGTCAAGGCAGGTGAGAAGGTAACTCTCGGCAGCAACGGACAGACATACAAGTGCGTTAACTATATCGTTATGGGAGTCCCTGCGGTCAATATCGCTCCCGTATATTCTGTGGGAGATTTAAACAACGACGGATATATTGGTATCTCTGACCTTGTAACGCTGCAAAATCACCTGTTAGGAAAGATGCTGCTGATACAGGAGCAGTTTGAATATGCTGATATAAACGGTGACGGAGATATAGACGTATTCGACAGCGTTGACCTGAGAAAGCTTATTATCTCGGGAATGGAAATCATAATGGATTAAGCTAAATTTTGATTTGAGCCGTTAGCCTATTGTAGGGGCGGATATTATCCGCCCGAAATGTAGGGGACGGCGTCCTCGACGTCCCATTAATGGAACGCCTTCTCTTGCAAGGCGACCCTAATCGTGTCCGGCACCCTCTGTCCTACGGACATCTCCCTGCACAGCAGGGAGTCACCCTCTTCAAAAACAGTCCACTGGACTGTTTTTGAATTCACCCTTTGCGATGCGCCTTCGTATTATTTCGCTGTTCATTAAAAAATGGGAACAGCGACCAGAGACGCTGTCTCTGGACTCTGCCAAAGGAACACAGTCCCTTTGGAATCCCGTTCATACGCTCGGCAAGTTTTTACGCTACTAAATTATGATTTATGTGAGCTTTATATCGAATCGTTCCAGCCAGTAATTGAGCTGAATAAAAAATGCGATAGTCTGGGGCAGATTCATGAGCTGACCGTACCATTGTACGTGTTCCTCATGCCGCAGCAGCTTTTCGAGTTCCTCGCGTTTTACGAGCTGAGTGAGCCTTTCACCGCCGTTGTCAAGGATATCACGCAGCTTCGCGGTAACTCCCTCAAGAAACGCAGGATTATGAGTTTTCGGATATGGACTTTTCTTGCGCCACAGGACTTTTTCGGGCAGCCATTCCTTCATGGCTTCGCGGAGAAGTCCTTTTTCTCTGCCCATATAGTCCTTGTACTCCCACGGCACGTTATAAAGGTATTCGGCAATGCGGTAGTCGCAGAAGGGTACACGGACTTCAAGTCCGCTGTACATGGACATTCTGTCCTTGCGGTCAAGGAGAGTCTGCATGAACCAGTGGAAATTCAGCTGTGTCATCTCGCGCATACGGTATTCCAGGGGACTGTCCTCAGGGAGCTTCATTGCGTAGTCGGCAGTCTTACGGTACGCGCTGTAAACGTATTCCTCCGCATCTATTTTAGCGGCGTAGTCATTGCAGATGAAGCGTTTGCGGTATGCAGTGCTCTGCGCCCACGGGAAACCGTCAGTCATGCGGATATCCTTATCCCTGTACCACGGATAGCCGCCGAATATCTCGTCTGCGCACTCGCCCGAAAGTGCGACTGTGCCGTGTTTTTTTATCTCACGGCAGAAGAGCAGGAGGGAAGCGTCCACATCTGCCATTCCGGGGAGCCCCCGTGCTTCCGTGGCTTCATCGAGAGCGGCTATAAGCTCGGGAGTATCCACTACTGTCCAGTGGTGGTCTGTACCCAGATATTCAGCCATACAGGAGATGTATTCGGGGTCGCTGTCAGGCTGAAAATGGCTGCTTTGGAAGTATTTATCGTTATCGCGGTAGTCTACGGAAAATGTGGAGAGCGTTTTGCCCTGCTTTTTCAGCTCGGAAGCTGCCACCGAGGATATAAGACTTGAATCCAGTCCGCCCGAAAGAAAGGTGCATACAGGCACATCTGAAACAAGCTGACGGTGGATAGAGTCAAGGACAAGCTCACGAACGTGCTCGGCAGTCTGCTCAAAGCTCTCGTGGAGCTCATACGCCCGAAGCCGCCAGTATTCCCACAGCCGCAGTCCTTCCGCGCTGTAATAGCCGCACCAGCCTGCAGTAAGCTCCTTGACTCCGCGAATGACACCGCAGCCCATTGTTCTTCCCGGAGCAATGAGGAGAAGTTCAGCCGCGCCCTGAGCGTCTATCTCATGCGGGATATCGGGGTGTTCAAGAAGAGCAGGGAGCTCCGAGGCAAAGATGAGCTTTTTGCCCGTATCATAGTAAAAAAACGGCTTTACGCCTATCCTGTCACGGGCAAGGAAAACGCGGTGTTCCTGTTCATCATATATGGCAAATGCGAAGATACCATTGAATTTGTCAACACAGGAGCTGCCCCATTTTATGTAGCTTTTGAGGACTACCTCCGTGTCGGAATGAGTATCGAATGAAAAATCTTCGGACAGCTCTTTGCGGAGTTCATCGGTGTTGTAAAGCTCACCGTTGTATACTATCGTATATTTCCCGAAGCTCATAGGCTGTCTGCCGCCGTCAATGTCTATGACTGCAAGACGGGTGTGGATAAGTGCAGCTTCACGGGTCAGTGTCATGCTGTGCTGGTCGGGACCGCGGCGCAGAAGCGCACGCTGCATTTTCTCGTAAATCTTCATATCCTCGCGCATATCTTCAATAAAGCTGATAGCTCCTGCAATTCCGCACATAATATCTCTCCACCGCTTTACAGCATACGGCACGCTGGTTTTAGCCTTTAGCCCTTAGCCATTAGCCAATTGTAGGGGCGGATATTATCCGCCCGTGTATAACTTGCGCAATAAAATAACATGAACCAATGTGTAGGGGAGGGCGCCCTCGCCCTCCCGCGTGGGTATGTATTATTATTGCGGGAGCCCGAGGGCGGGCTCCCCTACAAATGTAAATTATGATTTATTATATGAAAAAGACCTCTGATGTGTGTCAGAGGTCGTGAGATATTATTTTTGTTTGCGGAGTCCCGAACGTATGCCGTCCATAATAGTGTTGCGCGCTTTTATAGCGTCCTCCTTAGAGAGGGGCGGTGTGTCGCCGAGAGGATAATCAAGTCCCAGTTCAGCGTATTTCGGCTTTGCCATATCGTGATAGGGGAGCACATCAAGTGCTTTCAGATTGCTGAGAGTAGCCAGATACTCGCCCAGCGCAAAAAGCTCCTCATATTTATCAGTGATACCGGGGACTACAACGTGGCGTATCCAGACGGGTATGCCCAGATCACGGATATGCTCGGCAAATGCAAGTATATTGCGGTTTCCTTTGCCTGTAAGCTCCTTGTGGCAGTCGTTATCGATGTGCTTTATATCCAGCATCACAAGGTCGGTATATTTCAGCACTTCGTCTATTTTTTCGTGATGTGCAGGATCGTAAACTCCTGCGGAAGTGTCAAGGCAGGTGTGGACACCCTTGCTTTTAGCAAGTGCAAAAAGCTCTGCAAGAAATTCGGGCTGTGCAAGAGGTTCGCCGCCTGTTGCGGTGATACCGCCTGTTTTAAGGAATTCCTTATAGGAATCGTACTCCTTCATAAGCTCCTCTGCGGTAGTCTCTTTGCCGCCTGAAAAGTCCCATGTATCGGGATTGTGGCAGTACTTGCACCTCAACGGACAGCCCTGAAAAAATACCACAAAACGTATTCCCGGACCGTCTACTGTTCCGAAGCTCTCTGTGGAATGTATCCTTCCTGTCATATACTGCACCTCTGTTCTGCATAGTCCATTATCTCGGCTTTGTCGTTGTTAAGATCGCCGTCTATGACGTGACCAAGTATCTCATGCAGCATCGAGCCTATTTCCGAGCCTTTAAAGCCCAGTACTGCAAGGTCAGAGCCTTTTATAACAAGTCCGCGGACATTTCTGCACTCGTTATTGGCGATTATTTCGTGTCCCATTGCGATAAGCTTGTCAAAGAAGATGTTCTCTTCCAGTACGAATTCGTTTTTTGCCGAATTATCACACTTTTTCATGACCATAAGGCTGAAGAACAGCTCATCACCTATATTGGACATCATTTTCTTCACATCTGCGCGGCAGCGTATTTTTTTGCTGTGGTTGGCGATAAGTGTGGAAACATCGGCTATTGACCTGTTGTCATAGCGCAGCTCCTTCATGATCTTCCGGGTCATTTCCGCACCTACGCTGTCATGCTTTTTGAAGTGTCCGCGACCGTTCTCGTCAAGTGTCATGCATACAGGCTTTCCGATATCATGGAAGAAAAGAGCTCTGCGGAGCAGAAGATCCTCGCATGGAGCGGAAGCAAGAGCGCGGACTATATGCTCCCAGACATTGTATTTATGGTAGGGCGAACGCTGGTCGAGTCCGATACATGGCTGAAATTCGGGGATAACTGCGGTTATTATGTCACTGTATCCAAGCAGTACATCAATGCAGTTTTTGCCGCATATGAGCTTGTCAAGCTCCTCGCGTATGCGTTCACGGGATATCTTTTTAAGGTCGTCCTTCATGCTGTGGACGGCTGCTGCGGTAGCTTCGTCGATAGTGAAGCCGAGCTGCGACGAAAAGCGAACAGCGCGCATTATCCTGAGAGCGTCCTCGGTGAAACGCTTTTCGGGTTCACCCACACATCTGATGACACCTGCTTCGATATCGTTTTTTCCGCCGAAAGGGTCGATGATACTGCCGTTTTTGTCCATTGCTATGGCATTTACGGTGAAATCTCGCCTTGCAAGGTCTGCGGTTATATCAGATGTGAACTCTACCTTGTCGGGGCGGCGGTGGTCTGTGTATTCACCGTCAATGCGGTATGTGGTTATCTCAAAGGGTGAGCCGCCGCACAGTACGGTAACAGTACCGTGCTTTATACCTGTAGGTATCACCCTGTAATCGCTGAAAACTTCCAATATCTGCTTTGGAAGAGCATTTGTGGTTATATCTATGTCGTGGCATTCTCTGCCCATTATGCCGTCACGGACACAGCCGCCGACCATATATGCTTCAAAGCCGCAGCTTTCAAGCTCTGTAAGTATCTGCCGAGTATTCGTATCTATATTCACAGTGGCTGCCTCCCTTCAAATCATAATTTTGCGGAGCAAAATTATGATTTAGTTGAGAATTGAGAGTTTTGGTGTCGCCTGCAGCGAACACAATTATACTACTCACTATTCACTAATCACTAATCACTAAAAACTATTATACTGCAAATGCGGCTTTTTTGCAAGTCGTTTTAATTTATACAGCAATAATGGACTGCTTCTTGCATTGTTTTGGGGATTAGGCAATATGCGCAATACGAATATGTTGTTTTTGTGCTGATTGCTCAATTGCTTAAAAACGTAAAAAAGTGTATAATAAAAGTAGAGTGGGGATATCAAAAAACAAAAATATTCGTCCAAAATAGTAATTTTAAGGCTCGTTTAAGCAAAATTTAAGATTATTTCAAGGTGCAGCCATTATAATCTAATCATAGTCAAAACTTGGTTGACTTTGAATGGGCGATATTAAAAAAGGAGAATGATGTTTATGAAGAAGAATGGCTTAAAGAAGCTTGTTGCAGGCCTTTCAGCAGTATGTGTTGCTGCGTCCGCGCTTCCTGTTTTCAGCTTTGCAGCTGATGCCGCAGTTTCAACAATGGTCGGCGATGCCAACAGTGACGGACAGGTCGATCTTTCCGATGCTGTTATGATAATGCAGGCACTTGCTAATCCTAATAAGTACGGCGTAGGCGGTTCGGACGAACACTCCATTACTGAACAGGGCTGGAAAAATGCTGACTGCAACGGCGCAAACGACGGTGTATCCACAAATGACGCACTGGCTATCCAGATGTATCTCTTAGGCAAGGGCGAGCTTAGCAGCGGCAAGACAGACGTTCCGCCTGTTACAGAAGCTACTAAGATCCACCTCAAGAACACTTCTATCACAGTCGAGGGCGATAACGCAACAGTAGACGGTACTACAGTTACTATCACACATTCGGGTGAGTTCTACGTTGACGGTACTCTCGATGACGGACAGATAAACATCAATATTGCTGATACAACAGCAGATGCTGAAACAGTAAAGATATTCCTCAACAATGCAAATATCACAGGTAAGACTGCTCCTGCTGTCTATGTTACAAATGCGGAGAATACCTCTATAAACATTGTTGACGGTACTACCAATACAATTACAGACGGAGACACTGCTTATTCAGGGGATAACGCTAAATTAGCTGTTATCGAAGCTAAGGACGACCTTACTATCAAGGGCGGCGAAAAGGGAGACGGCGTACTTGAGATCACTGCAAATACTCAGGACGCTGTTTCATGTAACAACGATATCAAGTTCAATGGCGGTGATATCACTATCACAACTCTGAACTCTACAGATAAGACTGACGCTGTAAAGGGTAAGAAGTCCGTTACTGTAAAGAGCGGCAAGCTCAAGATCGAAGCTGAGGGCGACGGTATCAAGTCAGGCAAGGGCGCAGTTGCTATCTCAGGCGGTTCTACCAAGGTAAAGGCCGGCAATGACGCTGTACAGGCTGAGACTACTATCGACATCAGCGACGGTAAGCTCATCGCAGGCGGTGACCGCGGACTTACAGCTGTAACAGGCGTTAATATCACAGGCGGTACAGTTATTGCTACTGCTACTGATAATCAGGTAGATGAAAAGCTCCTTGCAGGCACTACTCAGACTACTGCACTTCTCAATTGTATCGCAAATCCTGAAAATGAAAATGACGGTACATGGAGCAAGGATAATGCAATAGTTACAGACAGTGTTGATGTCAAGTATCAGAAGAAGTTCAAGTATGTCCTCTTCAGTGATACTACTATCAACGGTGCTAAGTCATGCGGCTTCAAGAACCTTACAACAGGCAATGCCGTAACTCATACAGACGGCAAGCAGACACAGTTCCAGCTCAGTCTTGTAACTGTGTTCAATAATGTTGATCCTTCAGGAATTGCCAAGAGCGATGTAGTTCCAACTCCAACTCCTTCACCCGATGAGCTTACAATAACTCTTTCGGACGCAGGAATGACTACGAATGCATCCACAGAAGCAAAGGTCGAGGATAACGTTTGCACAATTTCACAGCCTGGTGTTTTTACAGTAACCGGCGAGATGAAAGGCGGACAGATCGTTGTCGATGTTGACAAGACTGTCTATCCCGACGGCGTCGTTGAGCTCGATCTCAGCGGCATGAGCCTTACAAATACTAAAACTTCTCCTATATATGTAGCATCTATCGCAGACGAGGTCATCATTGCTGCTAAGAACGGCACAGAGAATACTATCTCTGACGGTACAGAGTACACCAATGCTGATAATGATACGGGAGCTATCTACTCCAAGGACGATATAAAGTTCAAGGGTAAGGGCAAGCTTACAGTAAACGGCAACGCATCAGATGCTATCGTAGGCAAGGATGATATAAAGATATATAACGGCACTTTGGTCGTAAATGCAGCTGATGACGGTATCCGTGCAAAGGATACTGTCACTATCGGCAATACATCATCAGACGGTACAGAGGTGGACTATTCAGCTCTCTCCGTAACAGTAAAAACAAAGGCTGGCGACGGTATCAAGGCTACTTCTACTGATGTTTCTTCAACAGCAAAGCAGCTCGGAATTGTTACTATCAACGGCGGTACTATAAATATTGAATCATATGCTGACGGTATATCGGCAGAGCAGTTCTTCACCATGAACGGCGGCGACCTGACTATAAAGACCTTTGAGGGCAGCTCGTATACAGGCAGCGGCTCAACAGGCGGGAATACAGGCGGCTTCAATCCAGGTGGTGGATTCGGCGGCGGCAGACCCGGCGGTGGCGGCGGAATGGGCGGCATGATGGACGGAAACTCCAACAAGACCGACATCTCCGCAAAGGGCATAAAGGCAGTAGGTCTTTATGACGAGGCTGGCACAACATGGCAGAGCGTAGGCGATATCACTATCAATGGCGGTACTGTCACTATCGACTCTTCAGATGACTGTATCCACTGCGGCGGCAGTATGCAGCTTATCGGCGGCGAATTGAAGCTTTCATCAGCTGATGACGGAGCTCACGCCGACCACGATCTCACTATCGGCACAAAGGACAGCGGCAAGTACGATGATATCGTTATCGCTGTAGAGAAGTGCTATGAGGGTATCGAAGCACAGAAAATTTACCAGAACAGCGGTTCTGTTATCGTAAACTCCACTGACGACGGCTTCAATGCAGCAGGCGGCAGTGACGGTTCGGGAATGGGTAACACAGGTATGCCTTGGGGACAGGGCGGCGGCGGTTTCGGAGGCGGCGGCTTCGGCGGCAACTCAGGAAACTATCTCCTCCAGTTCAACGGCGGTTTAGCAATAGTTAACGCTACCAACGGCGACCACGACGGTTACGATTCCAACGGTAATATTGAAATAAACGGCGGCTACATCATATCAAACGGAAACGAACCGTTTGACTGTGGTGACGGCGGCAGCACTATCTCAGTAAAGGGCGGAACATGGGTGTCCAACTGCCCGTCAGGCGGTATGAGCATGGGTGGCAGCGAGATGTCAGCAAGCGCAACAGCTTCAGCTAATTTATCCGCAAATACAAGATTATCACTGGTAGGAAGCGACGGAAAGGTAATAGTATCTTTCATCGTAGACAAGGCTGTAAGTCAGTTAAAGGCAGGCGGCAATGGAACATCGGGCGCATCTTTCTACACAGGCGGAACCCTTAACGGTTCTACATATTTCCAGCAGGTCGATCCGACTCAGCTTGCAGCCTTTGGCGGTACTCTCTCAGGAGGTACGAAGTGTTAATGACTGTAAGGAAAGTCGTTTTCGATAAATGATATTCTTTACAATTTATCATAAAAGCCACAGTGTAAGCTGTGGCTTTTATGATTTCATAGAAAAAGTTTAGAGTTTAGAGTTTAGAGTTGAGAGTTGTGGAGTCGCCTTCGGCGACATTATTAAAAAATGTGAGCGGAGCGAACACAATAACTCTCAACTAAAATAGCCCCGAAGCAATTAAACTGCCTCGGGGCTAAAATTATCATATGATGTACTAAGACTTATATTATTGCGGATTTTCGCCGCCCTCGCCGCCTTCAACAGGCTGCTGCTCAACTGGTGGAGCAGGAGGATCTGTAGGTGGTTCTGTCGGAGGATCTGTAGGTGCAGGAGCCTGAGTTGTAGGCACAGGAGCCTGTGTAGTAACTACAGGAGCCTGAGTTGTAACTACAGGTGCCTGTGTAGTCGGAGCAGCTGTAGTGTACTGCGGTGTTTCGGAAGTCTCGGAAACATAATAAACTGTAAGCTTCTTGCCTTCCTTGTTGCTGAAGAAGTCACCTGCATGGACTACCTTGCCGTCAACCTGTATCTCTACTACAGTATTTGCCTTGCCGTAGGAGTTTTTAGACTCAACGAACTGATAATTGAAATCAGTGATACCTGCCTTGTCAAGAGCGTTCTTGTACTGGTCAACGGTCAATCCTGCGTAGTCGGGGATATAAGCTGAGGACTTACCCTTGCTGACCTTTACCTTGATAACCTGTCCCTGAGCGATCATTTCACCTGCCTTGACGCTCTGCTCATAAATCATGTCGTTTTCGTAATCGTCATTATAAGCATAGTCAGCATCAAGTACAAAGTGTTCTTTCCACAGTTCCTTTGAGTGCTCATAGAACTTTCCGACGAGATCAGGCATTTCTGTGTCGGCAGTATTGGTCGTCTTGGCTTCGTCTATTACATTCTCGGTAACTGACGGACGTTTCGGCTTTACTGCTGTATTATCCTCTTCTTCGGGATTTGAGAAAAGGTTGATTATTATCACCGCAAGGGTCATAAGTATTGCAAGCAGCAGAAGTCCGATGATTATCGGGACTTTTATGCGGTCAACGGTATTGACCTTTTCATATTTATAGCTGTCATTTCGGCGTGACTGAGCACTGCGCTGGTGTATCACATTCTGAGGTTCAGGCTGCTGATACTGCGGCTGCTCATATGCAGGCTGTTCGTAGACAGGCTGCTGATACTGCTGCTGTTCATATGAAGGCTGAACAGGATCAGGGAGCACTGTTGTATTTTCGAGCTCTTCCTCTTCTTCCTCGGAAGGCTGCTCAAACAGTCTTGTAACAAGCTCTGTGATAGTCTGTATACGGTCTCTGCCGTTTAAATTCATACCTTCCATGATAACTCTTGATACATGGCGCGGAATACGCGAATCAAGGTCATGGGGTTCGTGCAGGTCGTCATGCTTTAAGCGGCTGAGAGAGTCAACAGGCATACAGCCTGTAAGTGCTCTGTAGAGGAGAGCACAGACTCCGTAAACATCAGTCCATGAACCCTGACGGCTGCTGCTGTTTGCAGAATACTGCTCGGGAGCTGCATAGCCCTTGAAAAGCTCGTATTCAAGACCTGCATTGGCAGTTCTTACAGCTGATACGCAGAAGCCTGAGAGCTTCAGCTCGCCCTTGTCTGTGATATACACAGTATCAGGACTTATTGCACGGTGTATGATACCTGCGTTATGGAGTATGCCGATAGTAGTAAAGAGCGGTGGGAATATCTTTGAGACCTGTTCCCAGCTCAGCTCGCCTGCATTTTCTTTGAGATAATCCAGCATTTTAACGCCTTCGATGTACTCAAAGATAGTGTAGGTAGTATTATTCTCGGCAAACATATCAAGGATAGGCGGTATATTGGTATTGTTCCTGAGTCGTGCAAGAGACTTGTTGAGCTCGGTATATTCCGCCATAAACGCCTTGTATTTAGCAAGGTTGTTATAGTTTACGCTGATAGTTGGTTTGTTTTTTACACGGGTGCAGAGGTTTATAGGGACATATTCCCTTATATGCACTTTCTTTCCTGTAGAAATATCAGTGCCTATATATGTAGCACCCTCGCCGTTGTATTCCAGAAGAATACCGCAGAGGTACTTGCCGTGGAGTATTGTACCGGGTGGGACATACATGGGTTCATGAGCGTCGCTCTCAACAAATCCGCATGACGGACATACATGAAGCGATGCATCGTACTGTTCCATGCATCTGTAGCAAAATTTACTGTCTCCCAAAGCAGCTCCTCCTCCTAAAAATAGTCGATGCATAATAAAGGCATCATATCTATTTTATCAGTAAAACGGAAAAATGTCAACTATTTAGAGCCTTATAATACCCATTCTTGTGAATTTGTATTTTTTTTGTAATAATTTCACGGAGTTTTTTTCTTAATTGTAACATTTGAGGTAAAAGAAAGAGGTCTGAAAGTAACTTCGGTACCCATATAGAAGTTTATATTAATTTATCGGGGGAAACCTTTCTGAGGAAAGGTTTCCCCCGAACCCCTTTCCAAAGACTTTTATCTGATTTTTTCCCATATAGAGCGCGTACAGATAATAAAAAAGACCTGCAAGTTTACAGGTCGCGCTCTATATGGAAAAAAATAAAAACAGAAGTTTTCGGGAGAGAGTTTGAGAGAACCCCTTTTTCAAAAGGGGTTCTCTCAATAATCAGTATAAAAATTTCTGTATAAGTATTGAGGTTATTTTCAGACCTCATTATTGTTATATATTTCCGTTATTAACAGAAATGATCTTCATAGAACTGAACTTGAATGTGCCGTCCTCTTTTTCGGTAAGGCGGAATTCAACTTTCTTTGATACGTTCTTGTCCATCCACTGCGGGAGCTCGTCAACATAATCAACATTGAGAGTATAGGTATTGCCGTTCTTGACGATAGACTTTATCTCAGGTGAGTATGTATGAGTTATAGGCTTTGATCTTACGTTATACACGCCGTCTGCATAATAGAAGCGTGATTCGATAGGACCTACGGTAGCGTGTTCAAATGCAGGCAGGTTTTCACCGAAAAGCTCTACTGCATACTTCTCAACATCTACATCTGGGATAGAAACTGTATCAAGTGTGAGCTCATACTTTGATATTTTGCTTTCGTCCATTATGATAGACCAGATAGTAGCTGTGATTATCTGCTCGGATGTGAGCTGTGACGGATCGGAGAATGGCTCTATATCCATGATAGCAGCAGGGTATATCATCTGCGTGAAGCTGTCCTTTTTAGCTTCTCCCGAAGTGAAGCTGCGAAAAAATCCAACGCACTTGATTATAGTAGCGATGATACCGATAACTGCAAATATGGTGAATATTACGCCAAGAACAGTGAAAAGGCGTTTTCTCTTGTATGGATCACCTGCGGTGAGCTCGTCGGCCTCGGTATGCTCACTGCGCTGTATGATAAGCTCATCAGGATCTTCATCAAGTATGCGTCCCAGAGCAGAAGTTATCTTGCCCTTTGGCTTTTGAGGAGCAGTTTCCGTAGGCTCAGATGCTTTTTCGGCTTCTGTCTCAGGCTTTTCTGCAACTTCCTCGGCAGCTGATGTTTCAGTCGTTTCTGTATCCTCAATAGCTGATACAGCTTCCTCCTCAGCAGTAAAGACCTCGCCCTCGGACTCTGAGTCTGTTATTACAGCAGGTGCAACTGCGCCCATCTGTGCTCTTCTCATTTCGATGACCTGCTGCTGTTTATCAGCGGAAAGCTCGTCAAAACGCTCCTTGAGCTCGGGTGAGAGTCCTGCGATTATATCTTCATCGGAGAGTATCAGCGGCTCACTTGGAGTTTCAGCAGCTTCTTCCTTTGGTGTATCCATATCTGCAATGGCTTCTGCTGCGTTCTCGCGGATATTGTCCAGCATATTGCCGACAGGATCACTGTAGGTTTCGGTACTCTCGCTGTCCTCGGGGTGATTTATAGCAGCAATAGCTGCGTCAATAAGCTCTGTTGCCGACGGAGAATCGTCTGACTCAAACAGTCCGTCCTCGGGAGCAGGCTCTGTATCTGCATCGGGCTTGGGTTCTTCCTTCCCCTTGTTCATAAGCTTCTTGAAGAAACCGAGCTTCTTTGGCTTTTCTGTTTCTTCTTCCTGTATTTCGGGCACTGCTTCCGCAGCAGCTTCGCCCAGAGCTTCTATCGCTTCATCAACGTCTTTATCGGCAGGAGGAGCAAATGTACTTATATCGCCTGAAACAACTGTCTCGGGCGCACTGCCTTCGATCTCCTCTGCAAGACGTTTCATTTCTTCGATCTGGCGTAGCTTTTCTTCTTCTGCATCAATACGATGATACTTAGCTTCTTCTTCGACAATGCGCTGTCTTTCAGCTTCCTCAGCCAGTCTCTGGCGTTCAGCCTCTTCCTCGGCGATACGCTGTCTTTCGGCTTCCTCAGCCAGTCTCTGACGTTCAGCCTCTTCCTCGGCGATGCGCTGTCTTTCGGCTTCCTCAGCCAGTCTCTGGCGTTCAGCCTCTTCCTCGGCGATGCGCTGTCTTTCAGCTTCTTCAGCCAGTCTCTGACGCTCTGCTTCTTCTTCGAGCCTTCTTCTTTCAGCAGCTTCCTCTGCGAGACGTTTTTTCTCCGCAGCGGCTTCTGCGATCCTGCGTGATCTTTCTTCTTCCTCAGCTATGCGCTGTCTTTCAGCCTCTTCACGGGCAAGTCTGCGCTGCTCGGCTTCTTCCATCAAACGCTGTCTCTCGGCAGCAGCCTCAGCGGCTCTTCTTGCTCTTTCCGCTGCTCTTGATTCCTCAGCAGCAGCTTCGCTGGCAAGCTGAGCCTGTCTTTCTCTTTCAGCTTCTTCACGTCTGAGTGCCTCATAATCAGGAAGCTCTCCTGTTATGACGATCTTCTTTTTCTTTGCAGGCTTCGGGAGCTCTTCACTCATGGGGATAGCATCGAATACCCTTGTCATCTCAGCCGAAGCCTCTGTATGCATGACTTCGGATATGATATTCGGTACTTCTTCCTCTTCAACCTGCATTTCAGGCTCAGAAGCTTTTTCTGTCGGCGGTGCGAACTCCCATACAGAAGGCGGTGTATCCTCATGATACTCCTCAGTGGGAGCGGCATCATCAAGGTAATGCTTTTTCTCGTCTTCAAGTGCGTGGAGCAGATCATCGACCGACATATCATCGAATTTGCTCTTTCTTACGGAACGGGGAGTGTTATGGCTGCGAGCAGGAGTGCTCCCACCGCCGCCGCCGTCCATAAGACTGTTGAGCATATCGTCAAGATCTTTTCTAATAGCCATTTCGACCTCCAAAAATCAAATAAAAACTGGATATATAACTAAGACAGTTATCTTACCTGACCGTTTCCGTTTATCAGATACTTAACTGTTGTAAGTTCAGTAAGTCCCATAGGACCTCTTGCGTGGAGCTTCTGTGTGGAAATGCCTATTTCTGCGCCGAAGCCGAATTCTCCGCCGTCTGTGAAGCGTGTTGAAGCGTTTACGTAAACTGCCGCAGCGTCTACCTGCTTCTGGAATTTCTGTGCATTTTCAAGTGAACGTGTGATTATGCACTCTGAATGTTTTGTGCTGTACTTTCTTATATGAGCGATAGCTTCATCTACATCGTCAACTACCTTTACAGCGATGATGTAGTCATCAAACTCTGTTGCGTACTCTGTTTCGGTAGCCTTTTCTACGGAGCTGCCGAGAATAGCGATAGTTCTGTCACAGCCGTATATCTTTACGTTATGTACCTTGAAGCGTTCAGCTATGAGAGGCAGGAACTTTTCTGCGATATCCTTGTGAACGAGAAGGCTCTCGATAGCGTTGCATACGGAAGGACGCTGAGTCTTGGCATTGTCGGTTACCTCTACTGCCATATCGAGATCGGCAGAAGCGTCAACGTAAACGTGGCAGTTTCCTGCGCCTGTTTCGATAACAGGTACGGAAGCGTTAGTTACTACAGCCTGTATGAGACCTGCGCTGCCGCGCGGGATTATAACGTCAACGTAGCCGTTGAGACGCATGATCTCGGTAGTTGTCTCACGGTCGGTCTTATCCACCACCTGTATCATATCGGCAGGGAGTCCTGTTTCTTCAAGGGCTTTTCTCATTATGCTTCCGAGGCATACATTGGAGTTGATAGCTTCCTTGCCGCCCTTGAGGATAACAACGTTTCCTGTTTTAAGGCAGAGTGCAGCAGCATCAACAGTTACATTCGGACGTGATTCGTATATGATAGCGATAACGCCCAGCGGTACACGTGTCTTGATTATCTGCAAGCCGTTGGGACGATTGCCGCCGCCGATGACCTCGCCGATAGGATCGGGGAGATTGATGATATCGTAAAGGCTTTTAGCGATGTCCTCGATACGCTTTTCGTTGAGCAGGAGTCTGTCCTGCTTGGCTTCTGACATACCATTAGCCTTAGCGTTTGCGATATCCTTTGCGTTTTCAGCGATTATAAGGTCTTTGTTTGCTATAAGTGCTTTTGATATCGCTGCAAGAGCATCATTTTTCTGTGATGTGGAAGCACTTATGGCAGCAGCTTCCGCAGCCTTGGCTCTTTTGCCCAGTTCCTCTGTATAACTCATAATTACACCTCGTTGTTAGTGGTCTGTATTTATTATTGTGCTTTGAAAAGAGTGCCTATTTCCTTATTTTCAAACAGGTCATAGAGCTTTTCGGGATCTTTTCCGTTCATGATTATCATGTCTATGCCTGCATTTGTAGCTATTTTTGCAGCGGTTATCTTTGTGGACATACCGCCTGTACCGAGACTTGTTCCTGCACCGCCTGCCATAGCCTCTATCTCTGGAGTTATCTTCTCGACAACAGGTATGGGCTTAGCATCGGGATTTGAACGGGGATCGTCATCGTAAAGAGCGTCAATATCGGAGAGTATCAGCAGCAGATCGGCTCTTGAAAGCTCTGCAACGAGAGCTGAAAGGGAGTCGTTCTCGCCAATTTCAAGCTCCAGCTCATCAATAGCGATAGTGTCGTTTTCGTTTACTATAGGGATAACGCCCATATTCACCAGCTTATCCACGGTATTCATGAAGTTTTCGCAGTGATTGGGGTTATTAATAATTGCCTTAGTGAGCAGTATCTGTGCCACTGTTACGCTGTATTTTGCGAACATATCATCATAAACGTGCATGAGCTCGCACTGTCCGATAGCGGCTACAGCCTGTTTTGTCTTGGTATCCTTTGGCTTTTCGGGGAGACCCAGCTTTCCTGCGCCCAGACCTACAGCTCCCGAAGATACCATGATTATCTCACGGCCTGAGTTGTGAAGATCGGAAATAACGCGCACCATATTTGTCATTCGGCGTATATTCAGCTTGCCTGTCTTGTGGGCAAGTGTGGAAGTACCAAGCTTTATGACGATACGCTTTTTTTCTGATATATTTCTCATAGGATCAGCTTCCTTTAGTTGACTTTATTCTGCGGACAGCCATTCTGCCACGCCTTTATATTGCTGCATACGATGTCTACAAGGCGTTCTCTTGTTTCGAGAGGTGCCCACGCTGTATGCGGAGTGATTACGCAGTTTTCAATACCTTTAAGTGGCGTATCCGGCGACATTGGCTCTTTTACCAGCACATCGAGATAAGCAGCTGCTATCTTTCCGTCATTGAGAGCCTTTGCAAGGTCGGCTTCGTTTACAACTCCGCCTCGTGAAGTATTTATCAGCATAGCAGAGTGCTTCATATGTGAGATGAGCTCGTTGTTGATGATGCCTGCTGTCTTGTCAGTAAGGGGACAGTGGAATGTGAGCACATCAGCCTTTTCAGCGGCTGTATACAGGTCTGTGACCTCATATGGGCAGTCCTTTGGCTGAGTTCTTGTGCTTACGACTATATTCATGCCGAAGGCAGAGCCTATCTGAGCTACCTTGCGTCCGATAGAACCGTAACCCACAATGGAAAGAGTCTTTCCTGCAAGCTCGGCAGTAGGTACAGGGAAGTACGAGAAAGCAGGTGAACGCTCCCACTCGCCGTTCTTTACAGCGATATCGTAGTCCCTTATACGGCTGTAGCGGTCGAGTATGTAAGCAAAGGTCTGCTGTGCAACAGCGTCAGTGGAATACTGACCTGCATTGCATACAACGATGCCTTTTTCTGCGGCATATTCTATATCCACGTTGTTGAAGCCTGTGGCGAAAAGTCCGATATACTTGATATTCGGGCAAGCGTCCATAACTTCCTTTGTAATGAGCACTTTGTTGCAGAGCACTATGTCTGCATCTCCGATATTAGCAGCTGTCTCCTCGGGTGGAGTAAGCGGGATTATCCTTACATCGCCCAGCTCTTCGAGCTGAGAAGTGGGGATATCACCACTGATATTGACTGTATACCAGTCAAGGACTGCAATTTTCACAGCTTAGTCCTCCTTGTCTTTCTTGTCGGAAGAAGTGTTTTCCTCAGCTGTCTTGGGCTTTACGAATATAGAAGTGAAAAGTGCTGTGACAATGAGTACGAGTTCGATTATACCGATAGAATAGAAAAGAGTCTTGTTGTTTGATATCCATAAGAGAAGTGAAAGCGGTACAGCTATTGCGAAAATAAGCTGGAAAGGCTTTTTCTGTACTGCAAATCTGTAGCTGAAAAAGATAACAGAGATAACTGCCAGAGCAATGTGCATTGAGAATGGGAATGGGAAGATAGTCGGATTTTCTGCGTCTGATATCTGGGCTAAACAAGTAAACATATTTGTAAGGTTCATATTATCTCCTGACCTCCGCCGTCCGTAGTATATCTGAAATTGGGCGGAATTTATAAATTTGCAAAAGTCTGCACATTACAGTATACCATAAACAGCGCAGGAATTCAACTATTTTTTAAAAAATACACAAAAAATTTATGACGCATTTTTGCGGATTTTCGGATGTTTTTAACAGGGGGTTGAATTTTTTTCCGAACAGACGTATAATATAGTGAGTAGAATGTAGGGGCACAGGCTCTGCGCTGTAGGGGCTGATGCCCACATCAGCCCGCAATTTACAATATAATTAAACGGCAACCATGTGTAGGGGCGCGTTCCGCGCGCCCGTGTATACCTGACGATGCAAACAACATAAACGCACTGTAGGGACGACCATTGGTCGTCCGTAAATCACGCATAAACTATAAATGCCGCACTGTAGGGGCTGCCTTTGGCGGCCTGCATATTGAGAATTGAGAATGTAGGGACGCGCATTGCGCGTCCGCAAATTGATAGTCCGTAACGTAAATTGATAAATTTGAGAAGGAAGGCGTTATTATGATATATATGCTGGAAGATGAGGCAGGTATAAGGAACTTCGTTATATATGCCCTTGAAAGCTCGGGAATGACCGCGAAAGGATTTGAAACGCCTTCTGCTCTGAGAGAAGCTATGGCGCAGGAGCTGCCCGAGCTTCTGCTCCTTGACCGTATGCTCCCCGAGGAGGACGGTCTTTCGGTGCTGAAAAAGCTGAGAAGCGACCCCGAGACACAGAAGCTCCCTGTTATCATGCTCACGGCAAAGGATTCAGAGCTTGATAAAGTTGAGGGACTGGACAGCGGTGCTGATGATTATATCGCAAAGCCTTTCGGCACTTTAGAGCTTATCTCACGTATAAAGGCACTTCTCCGCCGTACTGCGGATATCCCTTCCGAAAAACTGGAATTAGGCAGGATAACTGTATATCCCTCAAAACACGAGGTATTTGCGGACGGAAGCAAGATAGTGCTCACCCTTAAAGAGTACGACCTTCTTATTATGCTTATGAAGCACAGGGGAGAAGTCTTTTCCCGTGACGACCTGCTGAAAGAGATATGGGGCTATGACTTTGCAGGCGAAAGCCGTACAGTTGATGTTCACATAAGAACTTTACGTCAGAAGCTTGGGGACTGCGGCGATCTGATACAGACCATACGCGGAGTCGGATATAAGGCAGGTGACGATATTATTGACTAAAAAAATATTTATCGGCATCATAACTATCTGCGCGATATCGGTCATAGCGGCTATAATGCTCGTAACTGCGCTAATGTACGACAAGTCGGTGGAGTCGGCGGAAAAAGAAGTGAAAAACCATGCACTTATAATATCCTCTGCCGTTGAAAGGCTGGGCGATGATTTTCTCGAAAGCAGCGATTTTGGCGATGATATCCGCGTTACATGGATAGATCAGCGCGGACAGGTGGTTTTCGATACGGAAGAAGCTCCCGAAGCTCTTGAAAATCATTCCGACAGAAAAGAGATATCCGAAGCCTTTGAAAAGGGTGAGGGAAGCTCCTCACGCTATTCAAAGACTATTATGCAAAAGACCATAAACTACGCTGTAAGGCTGAAAGATCGCTCTGTAATAAGAGTTTCAAGTGTACATATATCCCTTGAAGCACAGCTCCTGAAAGTATTGAACCCTATGCTGCTCATACTTGTTGTAGTCGTTGTATTTTCCGTACTTGCGGCAACAAGGGTATCACGAAATATCGTTAGACCTATAAACAATATCGACCTTGCTCACCCCGATACGAAAAAGAGCTATAAAGAGCTTGCTCCTCTGCTTGAAAAGCTTCGCAGCCAGAACAGCAAGGTAAGCCGTCAGATGGACGAGATACAGAGCAGCCGTGAGCAGTTCGGACTTATGACAGAGTCTATGGACGAGGGACTTATAATCACCGACCCAAAGCTGAATGTGCTAACCTGCAATACCAGTGCGAAAAAGCTTCTCGGAGCAGGCGCATTTACGGAGGGGCAGAGCGTTTACGCTCTCAATAATTCGGAGGATTTCAGAAGATGTATCATGAATGCTCTGGGCGGCAGGCGTTCGGAGTGCATACTGCGTACAGGCGGCGGTCAGCGTGAAGTCATTGCCAGTCCTGCTAACAGTATAGACATGGTATGCGGACTTGTGGTATTCATCATGGACGTTACGGAGAAGCAGGAGCTTGAAACTATGCGCCGCGAGTTTACGTCAAATGTGTCCCATGAGCTGAAAACTCCTCTCACGACTATATACGGCATCTCCGATATGCTGGCTAACGGTATGGTAAAGCAGGAGGACGTTGCGCAGTTCGGCGGAAATATACGCAGCGAAGCCGAAAGGCTCATCAATCTCATCAATGATATCGTTTCCCTTTCAAAGCTTGACGAGGACTCTGCTCCCCGTGAGAATGAAAGCGTTGAGCTGTACAGCCTTGCTGAGGAAGTACTTGAAAGACTGAAGCTGAGCGCAGAGGAAAAGGGCGTGACAACAGAGCTTACAGGCGAAAAGGTGTCACTTATCGGAAGCCGCACAATACTCGGCGAGATACTGTACAATCTCTGCGATAACGCCATAAAGTACAACGTAAGCGGCGGCAGCCTGAGTGTCAAGATATCCCATATACCTCAGAGGGCTATAATCACAGTAAGCGATACGGGTATGGGAATACCGCAGCAGCATATAGGGCGTATTTTCGAGCGTTTTTACCGCGTTGACAAGAGCCGTTCGCGGAAAATAAAGGGTACAGGTCTCGGACTTTCTATCGTTAAGCACGGTGTTATGTACCATAACGGTACTGTAAGAGTTGAAAGCGAGGCAGGCAAGGGCACTGTTTTCACAGTAGAGCTGCCTATAGAGAAAAAACAATGAGGTGTTTGAATGAACAATGGCATTACTGCCGCAGAGCTTGAAAAGCTCGATAATTCGGAATATAAAATAATAGATATACGTGACAGCTCCGCTTTTGAGTACGGTCATATCGACGGAGCTGTGAATATTCCGCAGGAGGAGATACTTTCCGCGGAGCTGCCGAAGGATAAGAAGCTCATAATATGCTGCCGCAGCGGCATCATCAGTGGAGATATCGCTGATAAGCTCTGCGAAAAGGGCTTTGAAGCATACAACCTTGAAGGCGGCTATGTTGACTGGCTCCGCGTAAAAATGGAGAACAGGGAAGTCACGGAGGCTGTGGAGCTGAGTATCAGGAAGAAGTTCAAGAAGTCCATATGGTGCAAGTTCACAAAGGCTATAAACGAATATGAGCTTGTAAAGCCGAATGACAAGATAGCTGTCTGTATCTCGGGCGGCAAGGACTCAATGCTCATGGCAAAGCTCTTTCAGGAACTGAAACGCCACGATAAGTTCCAGTTTGAGTTGGTGTTCCTTGTTATGGACCCCGGCTACAGTCCCGAGAACCGCCGTGTTATTGAGGAAAATGCACGTTCTATGTCCATTCCTGTGCATATATTCGAGTCGGATATATTCGATTCTGTATACAATATTGAGAAGAACCCATGCTACATATGTGCGCGTATGCGCCGAGGTTATCTCTACAGCCACGCAAAGGCTTTGGGCTGTAATAAAATAGCTCTCGGACATCATTTCGATGATGTTATTGAGACTATCCTCATGGGTATGCTCTACGGCGGACAGGTTCAGACTATGATGCCGAAGCTCCACAGTACCAACTTTGAGGGCATGGAGCTTATACGTCCTCTTTATCTCGTAAGAGAAGCCGAGATAAAGCACTGGCGCGACTATAATGACCTGCATTTCATACAGTGTGCCTGCAAATTCACAGATACCTGCACTACCTGTGCTCCCGACAGCCGCTCGGTCTCGAAGCGACTGGAGATAAAAAATCTCATTGCGGAGCTTAAAAAGGTCAATCCGCAGGTTGAGAAGAATATCTTCCGAAGCGTTGAAAATGTCAACGTGAATACAGTCATCGCCTATAAGGACAACGCAGGTGTTCATCGTTTCCTTGATAAGTATGATGATATAAAGGAATAAAAACGCCTGCATGAGATGATGTTCTTTTGTAAATGGGCTGAAAAATGGCGGAATTCAATGCAAAAACGTTGAATATCAGAAAAATAATTTTTGAATTCAGTGTTTTGTACAAAAGTATGGACTGAGTTTTGTGAAGTATCACAGATATTGAAAAAGGACTGAGATTTTCTCAGTCCTTTTTGCTTATTTCCAGAATATAACTGCGTCTTCAAGAGTATCTATAAGGCTTGGAAAGTGCTTCATAATAGTGCCTTCTCCCCAGTTGAAGAGCTGACCGAAGATGAATACAACTGTCAGTGCCATAGAAATACCCGAGAGAACGTATCTGCTCTTGTGAGCAGAGGGCTTTGAACAGCCGCGGAATATGCCTATCATAGCTGCAAATGTCATAAGAGGCATGATATCGAATAAATAGTGTGTGATAAATCCGCCGAGACAGAAGTCAGCCCATGCAAGGAATACGGACATTGCAAGGCATATAGCTAAGAACCATCTTCTGTAGCGGTCGGTGAGCTCCTTTGTTTTCGGTCCGAAAGCCTGCGGCTGGAGAAGTATACCGAAGAGGATAACAGGGAGTGTGAGTGCTCCGAAGCCCATTACTGCGTAAACATATGAGCCGTAGTTTTCAAGTCCGTTGAAGCCTGTTTCAAAGAATGGGAATGAAGTCTTTGACTTTGGTGCCTGCAGGAAATAGTGGTATATTGCCGACGGCAGATTTGAAAGCCTGAGAGTATTTGCGTGGATATCGCTGACTGTGAGCTGGTATGCTGCACCAAAGTCAAACGGTGAGCCAAATCTTGCGGCGTTGTACTTCATTATAAGTGCTGCACCTGCAATAAGCGGAGCTACAAAGCTTGCTGCAAGTCCGAGACGATAGCCGAGCTTTTCCTTTTTGTCGAGGAGTATTCCGATGAAGAAAGGTACAAGAACTGCGCCGCAGAGTGCAACTGTAGGACGTGAAGCAACTGAAAGTGCAAGAGCTGTACCGCCTATGATGAGCAGGACGGGCTTGAGCTTCTTCTTTGCAGTGGTGCAGGCTGTCATGCCTGTGAATAAGCTTATCATCAGGAAGCAAAGTCCCGAGATAGTTGGCAGAGTATAGCGGTCTATCTCATTTCCAAGCGTCCAGAAGCCCATTGTGGCTGTTGCTGTAGGCAGCATCAGCAGCAGGAGCAGGAGCTTAGGCTTTATTTTGAGAAGCTTTAAGGCTGCAAGTACAGTAAGGCACATGAAGAGTATGCCTATAACTGTGTAGAAGTTGTTTGCCATTGCCAGTGTTGGCAGCTTGCCTGTTAATTTATAATAAGGATAGTAGAATGTGAGCACGGGAGCTACGCCGAAATAGCTGTAGTATTTGCTGTTGTAGTATGCAAGATCCCAGTAGGCGAAAGCCTGTGAATTGCCGCGGAGTCCCGAATCATACACATTTTCAAGTTCATCAAGAGCAGGATCAGCGTCAAGGTCAAGGTATACCTGATCCTTTTCAAAAGCATCGAGAGTCATTGCAAATGGATCGTCGGTGTATTTTTCAGTACCTGTATATGGTCTGCTTTCCTGATTTGGCTGACGGAGACAAAATCCCGAAAGGGTACATAATACTATTACGGAGGCAACAGCGATAACGTGGGAACGCTTCTTTCTGTCGTAGTCCACTGCATAAAAACCGAAAGTCTTTATTGCAAGACAGCCTATAACTATAATATAGAGAAGAATAAATCTCAGGTTCGAGAATGAATAGGGAACAGCACTTAATGCGCGTATTTTGTGGATATTAATGGTTTTTGTAACGCCTGATAATGTAAGTGTGAGGGAGTTGAGCTTTTCGTATGGTTCAAAACAAAGGGAAAGCTCTGAATATCTGCCGCAGGTGCGCTTATGCTGAACTAAGATATCCTGAGTTGAGAAGTTTTTGTCTGTCATGGAGAGCTTTACATCAAATGGTGTTGATGAGCCGCCTTCAGCGTCAAGGCTTACAAGAAGCACTCTTGCATCTTCGGGAATATTGTACATCTTCATGTCAGAGTCGCCTGTAACGGATATATCGTTATCAGCCGAGATCTCAGCATTTGAACCGATGGTGATATCGGAAGTAGATAATACCTGATCTGTCTTTTGTGAAGTGAAGCTTTTTCCGTTGAAAATAAGTACTTCCGCAGCAAGTATCACGCAAGCACATATAGCACTCTTTTTAAGAAAAGCACTTATGCGTGGAGCTTTGTATCGTTTTGAAAGTACAGCTCCGAATACTGCGGCACTTGTAAGGGCAGAGCCTATAAGCGATATTCCGCTGTCTCCGTCTATCATGCCCACTGACGTTACTGCGCTTAGCAGTACCATTGCGCAGATAAGACAGCCCAGGGCAGCTGCAAGGTTTTTCATTGTGGATTTTGAGGCATCTTTTTTCTTGTTGTCACTGTATTTCTTGTCGCAGATATTCATTATTGACAGTGATATAAAGAAGATGATCGGCGGTATGATTATTGACCAAAGCATTTTTTATAGCTCCTTAAAAATTATTTCTATTATTAGACGTTAACATATCCTTTTTCTCTTGTATAAAAGCAGAAAAGACTATTTTTTTCGCAAATTATACCAAAAGACACAGACATATATATTATACTATCAATACGGTGTCAAATGCAAGCATAAAAAACATTAGTATATAGCATTTAGTGGATTTTCGTCATATTGTACATATTTTTCCATGTAATAAAAAATCATAGCAGGGCTATAATACTATCACGGCATCAAAAAATTATTAAGGAGATAACAGAAATGAGCAATAATAGCAATAACAATGGTGTAATGACTGAAAAGGGCAGAGAGGCTCTTGAAAGATTTAAGATGGAGTCTGCAAACGAGCTCGGCATCGACCTCAAGAAGGGCTACAATGGTGACCTTACTTCTCGTGAAGCCGGTTCTATCGGCGGAAGCATGGTCAATATGATGTGTCCGGAACAACAATGGAAAATTCCGCGAAATAACGTGAAATCGATGGGACATAAGATAGTGTATACATACTATATGCAGATTGGAATATAAATAGTGAAGTTAAATGGTTTATTTATGTATGCTAAAATAAAACTGAGCCAAATATGGCACAAATGATAATAAAAAAGTGAGCCACTAATAATAATAATAATCCTGTATAATAAGAGAAAGAGCTTGTGTACAGGAGGAACAAGGAGTGGCAATAGCAATGGAGATCTATGAAAAGATCAGATATTACAGCAGTCAGAGAAGTAATATCTCCGGCTGCTGTTTTTTTGTATAACATAACAAAAAACGCAGAAGTATTGACATTATTTACAAAAAATCTTTATATGTGTTGATTTATCATGTTATAATACAGCTGTAAAGATTCTTTTATATTTAACAAAATCAAAGCGGCCATTATTAAATATATTGAGTTAGTTGTGTACTATTTGCTTGCCGATTACAAATCTGTAATTATCCGCATTCGGGAGAAAAAATATGCTACAATGACTTTGTCATTAGAAAAAAGGACATAAATGCTTCCAATAAAACATAAAACAGAAGCAAATATATCTGCATAGGGGGATTGATGATATGTTGTAACAATGTTTTTTATGAAATACACAGATAAAAGAAACGGTTTAAATTTAAAAGGAGGAATTGAAATTGTCTAATCGAAGAATACTCAAAAAAATGCTCAGCTTTACCACAGCAGCTCTTACCTGTACAAATCTTATGTTCGCAGGTAATTGCGGTCAGCTCTTTTCACAGGAAGGTTTTACAGTATTTGCAGCAGAAACAGAAAATACTGGGATAAGTATCGACAAAACTTACTTGAAGGTCGGAGAGGCTCTGAAGATCAATAATCCAACAGGAAGCATGATAAGATGCCTTGCGGACGGCAGTGAGGTCGATCCTGAGAGCTTTGTCCTTACAGAAGAATTCTATGAGAAGTGGATAGAAGTTCAGGAATTTGACGGTGAAGGATACGAAACAGTGGACAAGGTATACTTCAGCAAGCTTCCCGTTATTTATATCAATACAGATGACGGTCAGGTCCCTGCATTTAAAAAGGACGCCAAGAGCGGCGAAATGTTCATACAGAACAACGAAGATACAGCAGAGCCGATTTACAACGGCAAAATGACTATGCAAGGCCGCGGCAATACTACATGGGGTTGGGAAAAGAAGCCATATAAGATAAAGCTCGATAAAAAGACCGACTTTTACGGTATGGGTAAGAGCAAAAAATGGTGCCTGCTTGCAAATTATCAGGACGAAAGCCTTCTGAGAAATACGACTGCTTCAAAGCTTTCCAAGGAGCTCGGTCTCACCACTATGGAGACAGTCTGGACAGATGTAGTCATAAACGGTGAATACGTCGGAAACTATCAGCTCTGCGAGCAGGTAGGCATTGAAGAAGCAAGAGTGGATATATTTGACTGGGAGGGCGAAGCTAAGGACGCCGCTTCTGCTATCGCTAAAAAGGAAAAGATAAAGGGTGACAAAAAAGACGAGCTTACAGATATGATGACAGAGGATATGTCATGGATAAAAGAAGGCGGTACAGTTACTTTTGACGGAAAAGAATATCTGGTATCGGACTATTATGACTTTGAAAGCGACATTTCGGGCGGTTACCTTTTTGAGTCCTCTGAGGAATACGACGAGGAATCAAAATTCATGACAGATTCGGGACTTAAAGTAATGCTCAAATCCCCCGAATTTCTTGCTTCAAACGACGCAATGATGAGCTATGTGCAGGATTACTGGCAGAATTTTGAAAACGCCTATCGTTCCGAGGACGGATATACCGAGATAGACGGCAAGATGACTCATTACACCGAGCTTGCTGATTTTGATTCAATGGTATCCTATTGGCTGCTTATGGAGATAATGGGAAATGACGATTCGCGCTACAAGAGCAGATATATCTATAAACCGCATGATTCTCTCCTTAAATTCGGTCCTCCATGGGACTTTGACACAGGCGCAGGTTCAATAATCGTAAGTCAGGAAATAAGCAGTGAGGCAACAGGCTGGAAGGTATCAAAGTTTGAAAATCCGCAGAATTTCTACAGAGAGTTCCTTGATGATCCGCTGTTTATTTCGGCAGCAACCGACAGATACTGGCAGATAAGGCCTTACCTTGAAGACGTTATAAAGGAAAACGGCGCACTTGAAAGAGACAGCGAATATCTTTACGAATCGGGTATGGCTGACAGTGCGCTCTGGGACAGAAATAATCAGTGGCCCGGTTACGGCAGAGGCTATATAGCCGACAGAGACTTATTCATATCGTATATGCGCGAAAGGATAGCGTGGCTTGACGAGCAGTTCAGCTCGGATGACGCATTGCTTGCAAGCACATATAACGAAAACAGCGCTTCACCGTATATCAGATCGGATGCAGTGAATATCTCGACACCAAATGCTGTTGATGATACGATATCAGTCAGCGCTCCTGCCGATGCTGTTATCAAGCCTGAAAAAGATCTTATCATGCAGATAACCGTAAATGATCCGCAGACAACAAGTCTGAAAGTATACGTAAACGGTTTGTACTATGATACTTTTGCACTGTCAAACGGTTCTGTAAGATTTGAGCTTCCTTCCGATAAGTTAAGTCAGGCAGCAGAAAAGAAAAACGTGATATCCTTTATCGGAAGAGACAAGTATAATAATACTACAGTGAGAAATTTCACTACTATAAAACAAAGCGAATACGCTGCTGAACCCTTTCCTGAATTCAAGACGCAGAGTATTGTTCTGAGCAGACAGATCAGCTTTAATTTCTACCTTGACATTACTTCTCTTACAGAAGAAGAAAAGAATAACAGCTATATGGAATTCAATATCAATGGCAAAACATACACAGATGCCTTTGACGCTGATTTTATGAGCTGTGACGGAAAATATTATGGCTTTACTTGTTCTCCCGATTCATTTGCAATATCCAACAGGATAACTGCGGTATATCATTACGGGGACAATAAGACCATAACAAATACGTTCTCGGTTCCCGATTATATAAATACGATAATAAGGAACACATATAACAGGTACAATGAGAGAATAATTTCTATTATCCGTTCATTGCTTGGTTTAAGGAACTATTTCTGTCCGCCGCGCCAGAATAATAGTATTTTCAGAACATGGTACTAAAATGATGTAAAAAGATGGAGCCGCTTTTGCGGCTCCATTATCATCAAAAAAGCTTTTGCGGCAACGACCTGTTCAGTGTTTGACTTTCCAGCAGCTTTACGGATAAATACGCTTGTTCTTGGAAGAACATTATGTATCACAGCCCTGTCGCCGCCGGTTATATCAGCCATAACATAATCGCCTACGGCAGGAAAATCAGATACCGTTCTTGTATCGTACCTGAATTTGCCTGATACCTGTGCCTGCATCATTCCGCCTTTATGTATGACATGGTAAAGATCTTTTTCCTGCAAAACTACACGGCACACTGTAAGATCAGGATAATCTGCACTGTATGCCTCATATACAGGCGGTAAGTTCTCTAATTTCATTTGTCTCTCCTATCTGTTCAGTGCTCACTTTTTGGAAGTTTGAAAAGCATTATTCCCTTTATCAACAGCAGCAGGAACGCTACTGTTGCCGCATAGGGTATTCTTGCTATGGTCAGAAACAAAACTGCGATAATGCTGAGTACAAGCGACGCGCCTGTAACTGCGCTTCTGCCCTTTTCTATGTTCCTGTAATTCATAAACATCTTCACTGCACCGATAATGATGAGTGCGGCAAAAAGTCCCCAGCAGATACAGCTTATCCCGAACGAAATATGCGTGTAATCAAACAGTGCAACCGCCGAGACTGTTTCTCCTGTCTTTTCAGGAAAAAGCGGCAGAAGAATAAGCATTATGCTCATTATATCTAATATGCCTATCAGTAGGTCTATCATTTTCCCGATATTTGAGCGGTTCTCGTCTTTTGCCGCAGTAATGAGTTCCTCTGATGACAGAAGCTCATCTATTGTCACGGAAAAGAACTTTGATATTTCTTTCAGCGAATCGATATTCGGATAGCCCTTTCCCGATTCCCATTTTGAGATAGCTGTACGGGATACATATAGTTCCTTTGCAAGCTCCTCCTGTGTGAGTCCTTTTGCTTTTCTTAGTTCCTGCAATTTATCATGAAATTCCATTTTCATTTCTCCGTTAGTTATTTTTTGTCAGTGAGCTGAACTGTGCCCTGATAAATGAGGTAAAGTCCCGAGCTCAGCAGTACAGAGCCTGCTATATCTGTCAGCCAGTGTACTCCCGCAACGGTGCGTCCCACCACCATAAACGCCGTGAATAAGACTGTAAACGCATAAAGCCCGTACCTGACTTTAGTATTTCGCACTCTTAGCTGCAACTGAAAATCCAGCGTCGGCATTACGCTCATAACAAGAAGCGTTGTTGAAGATGGATAAGAAGCCTCCATACGTCCTTCTATAAGTATCGGTCGGTAGTTTATAGGTATCATCTCAAATATGAGATAACCAAATATCACAAGGATATAGTAAATACCAAGCAGAATAATATCATTATCCACTTTGAGAAGGCTTCTCCGCTTTATGAGCTGAACCAGACCTACAACTCCGAATATCATACAGATAAAGATCGGCACAAGTCCAAGCCAGTCGGTTACAGTATACACCC
>JAEEGJ010006841.1_pt1 | contig 33641 bp, 31 predicted proteins | sample 8958761 | NCBI WGS metagenome assembly JAEEGJ01 (sample SAMN16246546, study PRJNA631951) | gut metagenome | biome: gut microbiome; feature: rumen; material: RS-attached | host: Bos | place: Iran: Karaj | collected 2018-10
CATGAATATTTTCGGATTCAACAAAACGCCTGCCATCGAAGGCTTTTCCCTGAAGCGGGTCGTCGTGGGCCCCATCGGGACCAACGCCTACCTGCTGATCAACACGAAGAGCGGGGAGGCGCTGATCGCGGATCCCGGCGATGAGGCGGGGCGGATCATCGCCGCGCTCAACCGGGAAAACGCAAAGCCCGCGGCGATCCTGCTGACGCACGGACATTTTGACCATATCTGCGCGGCGGACGAGCTGCGTGCGCATTACGGGATCCCGGTGTACTGCCTCGATAAGGAGGCGGCGCTGATGGAGGATCCCCGCGCCAACGGCTCCGCCCTCTGGGACGGCCCGGTCACGCTGACGCCGTACAAGACCTTTTTCCCGGAGCAGAAGGCCGAACTGGCCGGCCTGACGTTCCAAGTCCTGCACACGCCCGGCCACACCGCCGGCAGCTGTTGTTATTATTTTCCGGAGCAGAATATCCTTTTAAGCGGCGACACCCTGTTCCACGGCTCCTACGGCCGGACGGATCTGGAGACCGGGAGCGATGCGGACATCGTCCGCTCCGTACGCCGGCTCCTGCGGGAACTGCCGGAGGATACGACGGTCTGTCCCGGACATATGGATCTGACCTTTATCGCATTTGAGAGGCGCTTCAATCCCCTCTCGGAAGGATGAGCCCATGGTCGGCTTCTGGTTCTCCGGAGACGGAGAAGAGTTCGAATATGACGTACGGGGCCTGCTGGGCGCCTTTTTCCCGGGAGAACCGCTGCAGAAGCTGACGGGAGCACCGGAAACGCCGGGAGACTTTGATTTCCGCTATGCGGTCCCTGCGCCCGACCGGACCCGCCCCTACGAGGATATCAAGAACGCCTGGAAGCGGCGGATCTATGACGAGCTTTCTGCGGCGACGGGCCGGCAGCTCCCCTGGGGCACCCTGACCGGCATCCGTCCGACCAAGCTGATCATGCAGAAGCTGGAAGCCGGGGAACGGCCCGTTCAGGTCGCGGAGGAAATGCGGCGCAGCTACTATCTGGACGGAGAGAAGCTGAGCCTGGCGATCGCGACCGCGCAGAAGGAACGGGCCGTTCTGGCCCGGACGCACGGGGCGGAAGGCTTCAGCCTGTACGCCGGCATTCCGTTCTGCCCCAGCCGCTGCGCCTACTGCTCCTTCGTGAGCCACAGCGTGGAGAGATCCCTGGCCCTGGTGGAGCCCTATGTGGACGCCCTGTGCCGGGAGCTGGAGGGCACGGCGGAGCTGGTGCGGGAGACCGGCCTGCGCCTCCGGGCCTTCTATATGGGCGGCGGCACTCCCACCACCCTGAGCGCCGCCCAGCTGGACCGGGTCCTGGGCCTGCTGCGGGAAAAGTTCGACTGGTCCGCCTGCGGCGAATGGACCGTGGAGGCGGGGCGGCCGGACACCCTGGACCGGGAAAAGCTGGCGGTCCTGACCCGGCACGGCACGGACCGGATCAGCATCAACCCCCAGACCATGGAGGACCGGGTGCTGGCGGCCATCGGCCGGAGGCATACCGCCGGGGATATCGAGGCCTGCTTCCGCATGGCCCGGGAGGTCTTTCCCGGCCAGATCAACATGGACCTGATCGCCGGTCTGCCGGAGGATACGGAGGCGGGCTTCGCCAGGAGCCTGGACCGGGTCCTGGCCCTGGATCCGGAGAATATCACCGTCCACTGTCTCACCCGGAAGCGGGGCGCGGATCTGAACGCCCGGGAGGGGGTCTATCCCGGCGGGGCGGAGGTCTCCCGGATGCTGGACTACGCCCGGGAAAAGCTCACCGGATCCGGCTATCATCCTTATTATCTGTACCGGCAGAAGTTCTCCGCCGGAGGGCTGGAAAACACCGGCTGGGCCAGGCCCGGAACGGAGTGCCTGTACAACGTATGCATGATGGAGGAGCTGTGCCACGTCCTCTCCCTGGGGGCAGGGGGCGTCACCAAGCGCGTCTGGCGGGATACCGGAGCCATCCGCCGGGCGGTGAACAAAAAATACCCGAAGGAATACCTGGATTCCCCCGAAGACGCGGTGGAGGGGAAACGGAAGCTCTTTCTTGGGCCCTGACGCCGAAAATACCCATTTACAAAGGCCGCAGGGCCATTGTATAATACGGTCGAATACGGGTTGGACCGCACCGGGAGTCCCGCTCCCGGAAGGAGGAGGAAAGATATGGCGCATTCCATCATCACCATCAGCCGGGAGATCGGCACCGGCGCCCGCCTCATCGGACGGGAGCTGGCAGCTCTGCTGGGCTTCGGATACTATGACCGGGCCCTGATCGAAATGGCCGCGGAAAAGAGCGGACTCAGCGAGGAGTTCATCGAGCGGACGGAGGAAAAGGCCTCCAACAGCTTCCTGTATAACCTGGCCACCGCCGCGTACATCTCCTCCGAACTGAGCATGCAGTATACCGTACCCGTGAACGACCGGGCCTTCATGGTCCAGTCCGAGGTCATCCGGGATATCGCCCGCAGCGGGGACGGGGTCATCGTGGGCCGCTGCGCGGACTATGTCCTGCGGGATCATCCCAGCCTGCTCCGGGTCTTCATCTATGCGGACAAGCAGGACCGGCTGAACCGCATCGTGAACGAGTACGGCCAGGATCCCAAGAACGCGGAGAGCGTTCTGAACAAGATCGACAAGGGCCGGGCCAACTACCACAAGTTCTACACCGGCACCCCCTGGCGCAGCCTGGATAACTACGACCTCTGCGTCAACACCTCCGTGGTGGGCATCACCGGCGCCGTCATGGCCATCAAGGCCGCGGCGGAAGAAAAATTCGGATTGAAGAAAGACTGAGCGGAATCCTGCGTTTTTTGCAGCGGCAGAGGAGCACGTTTCCTCTGCCGCTGTTTTTCGTCCTTTTTGCCCCGGGGCGTCCGGTGCCGACGCAAAATGCAAAAACGAGCCGATATTTCAAAGTTTTCGCAATTATCTGCAAAAACTCAGACTGCAGACAAAGGGACAGAGAAAAGAAACGGTCATTGCGCATCCAGTGACCGACGTCACTGGATGCGGCAATCCGCAACTCCCGTCCTTCTATCTTTCACAGAACTAAGGGAACGAGGGAACGGATCACCCCCTGCAGGTTAATTTTCGTTCTGCTCGGTTTCTGTGGGATCTTGAACTCCAAAACTGTTGCACTTAGTTTGAAAATTCACTGAAATAAAAACACTGGGCTGCCGTAACGAAATACAACAGTCCAGTGCTTGTCGGCCAGCCTTGTCAGACAAATACCCAGATCATTTTTGTATCATAGCTTTCTTATGAGCATCCGTCTAACGGCCCGCCCGCTTGTTGTGTCTGCTGTGCTCCCTCCCCGCGCGAAGCACGATTCACGACGCCGCGAGGCGTCTATTCATTCCCCCAGATACCGCCCCAGCACTTCCCGGTTCACCCGGTCCAGCTCCCGGAGCCGGGCGACGGCCTGGGCCTGGGATTCCCCGTCGCTTTCCGCCAGAGCGGAGCGCACCATGGCGCACAGCCCTTCGGCGGTCACGTCCTCCAGATCCACGTACCGGTCCTGGCCGATATACCGCAGGAAAGCCCGCACCTTGGGATCGTACACCACCCCCACCAGGGGCACCCCCTGCCCGGCGGCGAAGATGAGGCCGTGGAGGCGCATGGAGACCACCGCCTTCATCCGGGAAAGGATGGCCGTGACGGATTCCCGGTCCGAGGCGCCGGGGAGCACATGGTACGGGATACCGAGCTTTTTCGCAACCAGTTCCGCCGCCGCGGGATCCCGGCTCTGGTCGATGGGCAGGAACACGGGGGTGAGCCCCATTTCCCGGGAAAGGGTCTCCGCCGCCCGGGCGAAGGCCTCCGCCTTCTCCTCGAAGCCCGTCCAGGGCCGGAGGGCGAAGCAGAGATAGTCTCCCTTGGGGTCCAGCCCCGCGGTGAGCAGGGCGCTCTCCGTCCGGTCCTCCCCCGGCCCGTCCAGGGTGAGGGATGGGTCCGCAGCCAGAAGGATCTCCGGCCCCTTCACCCCCATGCGCAGGAGTTCCTCCCGGGAGTGGTCCTCCCGAAGGGTGATCACGTCCGCATTCCGGTTGATGATCCTTGCGCTGAGCTTCCGGTCCCCGGGGTACTGCACCGGGCCGATGCCGCAGCCGTACATCACGACCCCGGCCCCCCGGCGCTTGGCCGCCGCCAGGGTATAGAGGTAGAACCAAAGGCTCCTGCGGCTGGTCACGTCCTGGATCAGACTGCCGCCCCCGTTCAGCAGGAGCTTCGTCCGTCCCGCCAGCCGCCAGAAGGACAGCAGGTCGAAGGTGTGCACCGCCCGGACCCGGTGGGCGATGCGGGTGGCCTTGGGATCCCGGGATACGGCGTAGATGGTCACGTCCGGATCCGCCTCCCGGATCTCCCGCAGGATGGCCTCCAGGATGGCCTCGTCTCCCACGTTCCCCCGGCCGTAGGCGCCGCAGACGGTGACGGCGCTCTGCCGCCCCTCCTTCCGCTTCCACCGGCGGCAGACGGACTCGTAGATGGAGAGCTGGGTCTGCACCGTGGCCTCCAGGGAGAATTCCCGCCGGGTCTTCTCCTGCAGCTTTTCCGCGCTGCGGGCCCGGAGCGCCGGATCGGCGGCCATCTCCGCCAGCTCTTTCCCCAGGGTCTCCCAGTCCCCGGCGGTGAACAGCAGACCGCTCACCCCGTGGTCGATGAGCCGGGGCACGCCGCCCACCCGGGAGGCCACGGTGGCCTTGCCCCAGATCGCCCCTTCCGTGAGGGCGTAGGGGAAGGTCTCGGAAAGGGAGGTCAGGGTGTTGATATCCAGGGCATGATAGAAGCTGTCCGTATCCGTGATCCAGCCCAGGAAGTGGACCCGGTCTCCCACCCCCAGGCTCCTGGCCAGGTCCTTCAGCCGTTCTTCCTCCGGCCCGTCCCCCGCGATGAGGAGGCGGATATCCGGGGTCTGCTCCCGGGCGGCGGCGAAGCCCCGCACCAGGGTCTCGATATCCTTCACCGGGTTCAGCCGGGCGGCGATGCCCATATAGACCGTTCCCGGCTCCTCCGGCACCCCGTGGGCCCTGAGGAATTCCCCCCGGGACACCGCCTGCCTGGGCCGGTCGAAATCCACGCCGTTGTAGATGGTGTAGACCCGGTCCGGCTGGGCCATGCGCCGCTGAATGAGCAGGGTGCTCATGGAATCGCTCACGCCGATGAGATAATCCATGTGCCGGAGGGCCATGAGGTTCAGCTTGCCGAAGGTCATGGCCGCCAGGGGGCGGCCCATATAGTCCAGCTTCCAGTCGCTGTGGACCGTGGAGATCAGGGGCAGGCCGGAGGACCGCTTCAGGAGCCAGGCCATAAAGTTGCCCCGGCTGCCGTGGCTGTGGATCAGGTCGAAGCCCTCCTCCCGGATCATGGTCCTGAGCTCCTTCAGCACCGCCCGCAGGTCCCGGCTGGGGAGAATGGTGATATCGATGCCCATCTCCCGGGCGGCGTCGGTAAAATCCGCCTCCATGAAACACACCAGCTTCACGGTGATATGGCTGCCCAGGGCTTTCAGCAGGCCCAGCACGTGGGTCTTCGCGCCGCCTACGTCGCCGCCGCTGATCAGGGTGAGGATCTTCATGCGGGTCTCCCTTCTTCCGGCTTGCAGGAAACCGGAAAACAGAGTATAATGATTTGTCTGACATTACACACGCATTATACACGCACCCACAGGGTGGTGGCAATGCTTTGGAGGCAAGGGCATGAAAAAAGAACGTACCTGGAAATTCAATATCGTGGATGTGGTGGTGATCCTGGTCATCGTGGCGGCGGGGCTCTTCTTCGCCTGGAAGTTCCTGCAGATGCGGACCGGGTACAACGCCAATATGGCGACCCTTCGCTTCGAGGTGGAGGTGCCGGGCATGACCCGGGACCTGTATGAAGAGGTCGTCTCCTACCTTCCCTGCCAGATGACCGCCTCCGGCGAATGGGTGGACGGGCAGATCCTCTCCGCCGACTGGGAGCCCTGCGAAGTGACCTACGTGCAGTTCACCAACCCCGCCAACGGCTCGGAGATCCAGTGGGTGAAGGCGGATCCCGACGTGGAATACGTCACGGGGATCTTTCAGTGCGAAGCGAAGGTGCTGGCCAACGACCTGCTGAACAAGGTCGGGACCCAGGAGATCCGGATCGGCCGGAACCATTACCTCAAGGGGCGGGAGTTCGAGATCATCGGCAACATCCGCAAAATGACCCGGGAAGCGTCATGACCGGCATCTGGCTCATCCGCCACGGGGAGGCGGAGGGCAATCTGTACCGCCGCATCCACGGCTGGTACGACGGCTCCCTGACGGAGATGGGCTTCCGGCAGCTCCCCTATCTGGCGGAGCGCTTCCGGGATACCCGGCTGGACGCGGTGTATTCCAGCGACCTGCGCCGGGCCATGGATACCGCCCGGGCCCTGTCCGAGCCCCGGGGGATGCTCCTGCGGGTCCGGGAGGACCTGCGGGAAGTGAACATGGGGGACTGGGAGGACAAATGCTGGGGCTGGGTGGAACGCTTTGAGCCGGAGGAATACGTCCGGCTGAACCGGGACCCCTGGACCTGGTCCGTCCCCGGCGCCGAACCGGGAGAGAAGACCGTTCGGCGGCTGGAAGCCGCCCTGCTCGCCATCGCGGAAAAGCATCCCGGGGGCGAGGTGGCCGTGGTCTCCCACGGCAGCGCCATCCGTCTGCTCCTGGCGGAGCTCCTGGGCATCCCCTCCCGGGAGATCGGCAGCGTGCCTTACTGCGACAATACCGCCGTGGCCAGGCTGACCGCCGAAGGGGACCGGCTGACCCTGGTGAGCTACAACGATAATTCCCATCTGCCGGAGGCCCTCAGCGCCTTCCACCGGGACGAATGGTGGAAGAACGAGGACGGGAAGGACGGCCGGGATCTGTACTTCCTTCCCATGGACCTGTATTCCCGGGAGGGGAAGGATACCTACCTTCGCCGGTATCGGGAGACCTGGATCGCCTCCTACGGCAGCGACCGGGGCTTCACCAACGTTCACCTGGACGGGGCCATTTACCGGCAGCAGCAGGACCGGGACAGCGTCCTGGAGGCCTGGTGCGAGGATACCCCCTGCGGGATCCTGGAGCTGGCCACCCGCCAGGGGGAGGAACTGGGGATGGGGCATATCGCCCTGCTGCACCTGGAGGAGCCCTTCCGGGGCCGGGGGCTGGGGATCCAGCTGGTGGGCGCCGCGGTGAGCTACTACCGGGCCCTGGGCCGGAAGAAGCTGCGGCTCCGGGCAGCCGCCGGGAATGCGGACGCCCTGCGTTTTTACCGCCGCTGGGGCTTCACCGAGGAGCGCCGGGAGGCCGGGCTCTACGGAGAGACCCTGGTGATGACGAAACCGATACCGTAAATAACACCTCAGAGGCGCTGCAGAGCAGCGCCTCTCTTTGGAGAACGACATGAAGCTGACAACAGACCGGTTCCTCCCCGTTTCCCGGGAGGATATGCTCCGCCGGGGCTGGGAGGACTATGATTTTCTCCTGATCACCGGGGACGCCTACGTGGACCATCCCTCCTTCGGCACCCCCCTCATCGGCCGGGTGCTGGAGAAGGCGGGGTACCGGGTGGCGATCCTGGCTCAGCCGGACTGGCACGGGCCGGAGGCTTTCCGGGCCATGGGCCGCCCCCGGCTGGGGGCCATGCTCAGCGCCGGGAATCTGGACAGCATGGTGGCCCACTATACCGCCGCCCGCCGCCGCCGGAACGAGGATTATTACAGCCCGGGGAAGCGGGCGGGCCTCCGGCCGGACCGGGCGGTGATCGTCTATGCCGGGCGGGTGCGGGAAGCCTTTCCCGGCCTGCCGGTGATCATCGGTGGGCTGGAGGCCTCCCTCCGCCGCTTTGCCCACTATGACTATTGGGAGGACAAGGTCCGCCGCAGCGTGCTGCCGGATTCCGGGGCGGATCTGCTCACCTATGGGATGGGGGAGCGGGCCACCCTGGAGATCGCCCGGCGGCTGGCCGCCGGGGAGCGGGCGGATGCCCTGACGGATATCCGGGGCACCGCCTTTCTCAGCCGGGAGGGGACCTGCGCCTTCCCCTGTCTGGACCTGCCCTCCTTTGAGCAGGTCCGGGAGGACAAGGCCGCTTACGCGGAGGCCTGCCGTCTGGAGAACCGGGAGCACGACGCGGTGCGGGGCCGGGCCCTGCGCCAGGCCCACGGGGATCGGTTCCTGGTGGTGAATCCCCCCGCCGCCCCTTTGGAGACGGCGGAGCTGGACGCCCTGGCGGAGCTGCCCTTCACCCGGGAGCCCCATCCCATGTACGACGCCCTGGGGGGCGTCCCCGCCATCGAGGAAGTGCGCTTCTCCATCATCCACAACCGGGGCTGCTTCGGAGGCTGCGCCTTCTGTTCCCTGGCCTTCCACCAGGGCCGGGCCGTCACCGCCCGGAGCCATGATTCCGTCCTTCGGGAGGCGGAGGCCATGACCCGGCATCCCTTGTTCAAGGGGTATATCCACGATGTGGGCGGCCCCACGGCGGACTTCCGCCATCCCTCCTGCCAGGCGCAGAAGGAGCGGGGCCTCTGCCCGGACCGGCGCTGCCTTGCGCCGGAGCCCTGCCCTCATCTGAACGCGGACCATTCGGATTACCTGGCCCTGCTGCGTAAGCTCCGGGCCATCCCCGGGGTGAAGAAGGTGTTCATCCGCTCCGGCATCCGCTTCGACTACGTGCTGGCGGAGGGGAAGGACGCCTTCCTCAAGGAGCTGGTGCAGCACCACGTGAGCGGGCAGCTGAAGGTGGCCCCGGAGCACTGCGTGGACAACGTGCTGGCCTGCATGGGGAAGCCTCCGGTGAAAGTCTTCGAGACCTTCTGCGAGAAATACGGGGAGATGAACAGGCGCCTGGGGAAAAAGCAGTACCTGGTGCCCTACCTCATGTCCTCCCACCCGGGCAGCCGCCTGGGGGACGCGGTGCGCCTGGCGGAGTATCTGAAGGCCCACGGCATCCGCCCGGAGCAGGTGCAGGACTTCTATCCCACCCCCGGCACCATATCCACCTGCATGTACTGGACCGGTCTGGACCCCATGACCGGGAAAAAGGTCTACGTGCCCCGGAGCTACCATGAAAAGGAACTCCAGCGGGCTCTGCTCCAGTGGTTCGACCCCGGGAAGCGGAAGCTGGTGGAGGAAGCCCTGACCAAGGCCGGACGCACGGACCTCATCGGGTACGGCCCCCGCTGCCTCATCCGTCCGGAGGGCAAAAAAGCCGCCCCGGCGAAGAGCGGCAAGACCCGGGAGAGCGGGCGGAAGCCCGGGGGAAGGAAGCGCTGAAACGCAAACGGCCCGGCATATGGGATCTTTCCCGCCGCCGGGCTTTCATCCCGCGTCCATGGATGCAAATTTTCCCTTGCAATATGCAGGATCGTGTGTTATACTCCGTATGTTAGTAGAGTAGGTATGGACAGAGTGGGTCGATTCCCACTCTTTTTTCTGGCCCCTGTGGCCCCTGTCGGAGGTTTGCATGAAGATCACGGAGCTGGTAGCCGGTCTGGCGGCGGAGCCCGCCGCGGCGGTGGGCTGCTTCGTCTGGGATGTGGAATTCGTCAAGGAGGGCGGCGAGCGCTACCTCCGGGTGAGCATCGATAACGACGAAGCCCAGGTGGATATCGACCAGTGCGAAGCGGTGAGCAAGGCGCTGGATGCGAAGCTGGATGAGCTGGATCCCATCCAGGAATCCTATATCCTGGAGGTCTGCTCCGCGGGCGCGGAGCGGGCGCTGAAGCGGCCGGAGGATTTCGCCCGGTTCCTGGGCAGTCCCGTCACCGTCAAGCTGTACAGCGCCAAAAACGGGCGCAAGGAATATCCCGGGGTCCTGAAGGCCTGGGAGGAGGGAGACGTGGTGCTGGAGGACGGCGTCCGTTTCCGGAAAAACGAAGTGGCACAGGTCCGCCTGCGGGTGACCTTTTCCTGAGCCGAGGGGAGTCGAACCCCCGGCCTAAGCAAAAGAAAGGAACGACGAAGCATGGACAGCGAATTCTTCCTGGCTCTGGACGAGATCGAACGGGATAAGGGCATCTCCAGGGATTATATGCTGGAGAAGATCAATCAGGCCCTCACCACCGCGGTGAAGAAGGATAATCCCGCCGCGGCGGACGGCGTCGTGGTGGAGACCGACGTGGAAAAGCGGAAGGTCCGCATTTATATCGAAAAGACCGTGGTGGAGGAAGTCACCAACCCCGAGCTGGAGCTCACCCTGGAGCAGGGCCGGAAGCTGGATCCCAAGGCGGAAATCGGCACCAAGATCCCGGTGGATATGGAGACCAAGAAGTTCGGCCGCATCGCCGCCCAGGCGGCGAAGCAGGTAATCATCCAGGGCATCCGGGAAGCGGAGCGGGGCATGGTGTTCGATCGCTTCGCCTCCAAGGAGCACGAGGTCCTCACCGGGCTGGTGAGCCGCATCGACCCCAAGACCGGCAACGTGTACGTGAAGCTCAGCACCACCAGCGGCATGACCGAGGGCGTCATGCCCCAGGCCGAGCGGGTGAAGGGCGAGCTGATCCGGGAGGGGGACCACCTGAAGGTTTACGTGGTGGAGGTCCGCCGTCCCACCCGAGGCCCCCAGGTGATGGTGAGCCGCACCCATCCCGGCCTGGTGAAACGTCTCTTCGAGCAGGAGGTGCCCGAGATCGCCGACGGCATCGTGGAGATCCGCAGCATCGCCCGGGAGGCAGGCACCCGCAGCAAGATCGCCGTATGGAGCTCGGATCCCCAGGTGGATCCCATCGGCGCCTGCGTCGGCCCCAGGAGCGGCCGCGTCAACGCCGTGGTGGAGGAGCTTCGGGGAGAGAAGATCGATATCGTCAAGTGGAGCGAGAATACGGAGGACTTTGTCGCCGCCGCCCTGGCTCCCGCGGAGGTATACAGCGTCTCCCGGCTGGAGAACGACCACAGCTTCCGGGCCGTGGTGCCGGATAATCAGCTCAGCCTGGCCATCGGCAAGGAGGGAAAGAACGCCCGCCTGGCTGCCAAGCTCACGGGCTGCCGCATCGATATCCGCCCCGCCTCGGAGATGATGGAGCGCAGCAGCATCGTCATCGACCTGGATAAGCTGGGCTTGACTCCGGAGGAGGATCCGGAACCTGTCGAGGAAGAATAAGCGGAGCGGGGAGGAAGCAGACAGAATGCCGAAGCATGTGCCGCTGCGTCAATGCCTGGGCTGCCGGGAACATAAGCCCAAGCGGGATTTGGTGCGGGTGGTCCGCACCCCCGAGGGGGATCTGCGCCTGGACCGGACGGGGAAACTCTCCGGCCGGGGGGCTTACTTGTGCACCCGGCCCGACTGCTTCCGGAAAGCGAAGAAATCCAAAGCCCTGGACCGGGCGCTGAACGTCAGCGTGCCGGAGGAGCTTTATGATAAACTGGCCGCGGAGCTGGCGTCCCTGCCTCCGCCGCCGGAGGAGGTGACCGGGGATGGATAAGGCCCTGAGTTTCCTGGGGCTCTGCCGCAGGGCAGGCAAGCTCCTGATCGGGGAGGACGGCGTCTCCGGCGCCGCCCGGAGCGGGCAGGCCGTCCTGCTCATGGTGGCCTCGGACACCGCGGACAATACAAGGAAGAAAGCGGGGAACCTGAGCCGCTGGTACGGGATCCCCATGATCTCGCTCCCCTGGGATAAGGACACCCTGGGCGAGCTGCTGGATAAGCGGGTCTGCGCCATCCTGGCGCTGACGGACAAGGGCCTTGCCGCCGCCCTGCAGAAAAAGCTTTCCGCCCTGCCCGGGCGGGATGCGGAGGCTGCGGCGGAAAGGACCGGGAAAGGGAGGACAGAGCAATGATCAAATACCGCGTGCATGAGGTCGCCAAGGATTTCGGCACCACGTATAAGGCGCTGGCGGAGATCCTGACCAAATACTCCGAGGCGCCCAAGAACCATATGCAGGTGCTGACGGACCGGGAACTGAACATCATCTTTGATTATCTGACCTTCCATAACCAGGTGGCCAGTCTGGACGAGATCTATGCCGAAGGCCGTCCCGCTCAGCCCAAAGCCCCGGAGAAGGCCCCGGAACCGGTGCAGGCAGCCCCGGAAAAGGCTCCCGAAGCGGCAAAGCCCCAGCAGCCTGCGAAGCAGCCCGCTCCTCCCCAGGGGCAGAAGCCGGTCCAGCCGGCGGCCCAGGGGCAGAAGCAGCCCCAGCCTCAGCAGCAGGGGAGCAAGCCCCAGCAGCCCGCGAAGCAGCCCCAGCCGGCGGCTCAGGGACAGAAGCAGCCCCAGCCCGGGCAGAAGCCCGCGCAGCCCCAGCAGCAGGGGGGCAAGCCCCAGCAGGGCCAGGCGCAGCAGGGGCAGCAGTCCTCCCGGGTGCCCCAGAAGCGGGTCATCGATACCCGCAGCACGACGCTGAACACCGCGAAGTACGACGAGCGGCTGGATAAATTCGTGCCGGAGAAGCTCCAGAACGCCAAGCAGGGCAAGGAGAAGATCGGCAGCCGGAAGGATAAGCGCTCCGGCTCCAACGCGGCCGCCTCCGGCGCCAAGCGTCGGCAGGAACAGCGGGCCCAGATGCAGAAGCTCCAGCTGGAGATCGCCAAAAAGGCCCCGGTGAAGGTCACCATTCCCGATGAGATCAGCGTGGGCGAGCTGGCCAGCCGCATGAAGAAGACCGGCGCGGAGGTGGTCCGCACCCTCATCAAGATGAAGGTCATGGCCTCCCTCTCCGACGTGATCGATTACGATACCGCCGCCCTGGTGGCCATGGAGCTGGGCTGCAAGGTGGAGCACGAGGTCGTGGTCTCCATCGAGGAACAGCTCATCGACGACCGGGAGGATACGGCGGAAGAGCTGAAGCCCCGGAGCCCCGTGGTGGTGGTCATGGGCCACGTGGACCACGGCAAGACCTCCCTGCTGGACAAGATCCGCCACGCCCACGTGGCGGAGGGCGAAGCCGGCGGCATCACCCAGGCCATCGGCGCCTATCAGGTGGAGATCAACGGAAAGGTCATCACCTTCCTGGATACCCCCGGCCACGAGGCCTTTACCTCCATGCGGGCCAGAGGCGCCATGGTGACGGATATCGCCATCCTGGTGGTGGCGGCGGACGACGGCATCATGCCCCAGACCGTGGAGGCCATCAACCATGCCCGGGCGGCCAACATCCCCATCGTGGTGGCCATCAACAAAATGGATAAGCCGGGAGCCAATCCCGAGCTCATCAAGCAGCAGCTTACCAAGTACGACCTGCTCAGCGAGGAGTGGGGCGGCGACACCATCATCTGCGAAGTGTCCGCCCGCACGGGCCAGGGCATCGACGATCTCCTGGAGATGGTCGCCCTGAGCGCGGAGATGCGGGAGCTGAAGGCGAACCCGGACCGGGCCGCCCGGGGCACCGTCATCGAAGCCCGGCTGGACAAGGGCCGCGGCCCCGTGGCCACGGTGCTGGTGCAGAACGGCACCCTCCGCTCCGGCGACGTGGTGATCGCGGGCACCGCCGTAGGCCGCATCCGCACCATGATCAACGACAAGGGCCAGCGGATCAGCGAGGCAGGCCCCAGCGTCCCCGTGGAGGTCACGGGCCTCAGCGAAGCGCCGGAAGCCGGCGACGTGTTCAACGTGGTGGCGGACGAGCGCATGGCCCGGGTCCTGGTGGAGCAGCGGAAGGAAGAGAAGAAGAAGGCCAGCACCGGCGGCGAGCGGAAGGTCACCCTGAACGACCTCTTCGCCCAGATCAAGGAAGGGGAGCTGAAGGAGCTCACCCTCATCGTGAAGGGCGACGTGCAGGGCTCCGTGGAGGCGGTCAAATCCAGCCTGGAGAAGCTCAGCAACGAGGAGGTCCGGGTGCGGGTCATCCACGGCGCCGTGGGCGCCATCAACGAGAGCGACGTCATGCTGGCAGCCACCAGCAACGCCATCATCGTGGGCTTCAACGTCCGGCCCGAGGCCGCCGCCCGGGACAGCGCCGCCAGAAGCGGCGTGGATATCCGCCTGTACCGCATCATCTACGAGTGCATCGCGGAGATCGAAGCCGCCATCAAGGGCATGCTCGCGCCCAAGTTCCAGGAGAGCCTCATCGGTCACGCCCAGGTGCGGCAGCTCTACCACGTGTCCAAGGTGGGCACCATCGCGGGCTGCTACGTGCAGGACGGGAAGATCACCCGGAACGCCAGCGTCCGCGTCGTGCGGGACGGCATCGTGGTGTTCGAGGGCCAGCTGGCCTCCCTGCGCCGGTTCAAGGACGACGTGAAGGAGGTCGCGGAGGGCTACGAATGCGGCATGAGCATCGAGCGCTTCAACGACCTGAAGGAAGGGGACATCCTGGAAGCCTTCGTGATGGAACAGATCTAAGGCATTTTCGTCGGATATACGGGAGGGAAGAGTTGCGGAGGCTGCGGCTTCGCCGGGCTCTTCCCTTTCGGCGGTTTTTGGCGGAGGATAGCCGCGGTGAGCTTCGCGGTTCGCTTAATCAGAGGATGCCTCCGGCGGTCCGATTTCTTTCCGGCGGGGAAAGGGGCTCCGCCCCCTTCGATCCCCAACGGGAGACGCAGGACGGGGGACGGGAGTTCTGCACGAAACAACGGGACCAGGTGACATGTGCGGGGATGCAGCCGCCTGCGGGATAGGTCGAATATCTGCGCCGGTGCGGAGAAGGGCACCCTGAAAAGCAAACGAGCGTTGCCCGCAGTTTAGTCAGCGGAACTGAGGCGCATATCCCGTCCACTTTTTCCCCGCCGCGCCTTTGCCCCCTTCGCTTCAGCGCCCGCTCCGCCGGCCAGCCCTCATCAGTCATCCGCCTTGCGGGAGACGGCGGCTGACTGCTTCCCCCCGGGGAAGCCAGGGTGCTGGTCGTCCCTGCATCCGGTTTTTCCAGCGTGGCCCTTCGTCCCCCGTCCCCTCATTCCCTGCCCCCATCTCCATACAGGAGGTATATTCCATGAAATCCCGTTTGATCGTCGCCGCCATCGGCATCCCGCTGCTGCTGGTGGTGCTCTGCGTCCTTCCCCCCTTTGCCACGGCCATCCTCTTCGCCGCCGTGTGCTGCATCGGGGTCCACGAGCTGTTCCACGTCATGGGCCTTGGGGAGCGGAAGGCCGCCATGGCGCTGTGCATGGCGGCCGCCGTCCTGATCCAGGGGGTGGTCCTTCTCCTGCCCTTCTCCCTGATCCTGTTCCTTTTCCTGCCCTTTATCCTCATTCTGTTCCTGCTGTGGGTGGCATACTATGAACAGGATAAGCCCTTCGGCGTCGAGGGCCTGGCGGGGGCGGTGTTCTCCGGTCTGCTGGTGCCCCTGGGCCTGGCGGCCATGACCGCTCTGCGGAATGGGGAAAACGGCCGGCTCCTGGTCCTGGCTCCCCTGTTCGTCACCTTCACCGGGGACAGCGGCGCCTACTTCGTGGGCCGGGCCATGGGGAAGCATAAGATGAGTCCCCGCACCAGCCCCAACAAGACCGTGGAAGGGCTGATCGGCGGCCTGGTCGTCGCCACCCTGGGCCTGGTGGTCTACGGGCTGATCCTCCGGGCCTTCGGGATCCGGGCCGACCTTTGGAAGCTGGCCGTCACGGGTCTCCTGTGCGGCTGCTGCGCCCAGCTGGGGGACCTGGCCTTCTCCCTGATCAAGCGGCAGTACGGCGCCAAGGACTACGGCCGCCTGCTCCCCGGCCACGGAGGGGCTTACGACCGGTTCGACAGCACCAGCTTCACCGCCCCGGCGGTGCTGCTGCTTTTCCTGCTTCTGGAGGTATTCTGATATGGCATTGACCATTCTGGGCAGCACCGGTTCTATTGGCCGGCAGGCCCTGGAGGTGGCGGAGGACCTGGGTCTCCCCGTGTGCGCTTTGGCGGCGGGGCGGAGCGCGGAGCTCCTGGAAGCCCAGGCGAGAAGATTCCGCCCGAAATACGCGGTGCTGGGGGATGAAACGGCGGCGAAGGCGCTGCGCATCGCCCTGGCGGATACGGAAACGAAGGTCCTCTCCGGTCCCGAAGCCCTGCTGGACGTCGCCCGGATGCCCGAGGCGGATACGGTCCTGGGGGCCATGTCCGGGGCTGCGGGGCTCCGGCCCGCCCTGGCGGCGGCGGAGGCGGGGAAACGCCTGGCCCTGGCCAACAAGGAGACCCTGGTCTGCGCGGGACGCATCCTCCTGGCGGCGGTGGACCGCTGCGGGGCGGAGCTCATCCCCGTGGACAGCGAGCACAGCGCCATCTTCCAGTGCCTGAACGGCAACCCGGAGCCGAAGCGCATCCTGCTCACCGCCTCCGGCGGCCCCTTCCGGGATCTTTCGGCGGAGGAGCTGGAGCGGGTGACCCCTGCCCAGGCCCTTCGCCACCCCAACTGGAGCATGGGCCCCAAGGTGACCGTCGACAGCGCGACTCTGATGAACAAGGGCCTGGAGCTCATCGAGGCCATGCACCTTTTCCGGGTGCCCCCGGAGAAGATCCGGGTCCTGGTCCACCCCCAGAGCATCGTCCACAGCGCGGTGGAGTTTGCGGACGGGGCGGTGATCGCCCAGCTGGGGAGTCCGGATATGCGCCTGCCCATCCAGCTGGCCCTCACCTGGCCGGAGCGCCTGCCCTCCATCGCGGCGCCCCTGGATCTGACCCAGGCCCCGCCCCTCACCTTCCTGGAACCGGATACGGACCGTTTCCCCTGTCTGGCCATCGCCCGGCAGGCGGCGGAGAGCGAAAAGGCGGACTGCGCCGTGATGAACGCCGCCAACGAGGTGGCCGTGGCGGCTTTCCTGGGAAATCAGCTCTCCTTTACGGGGATCCCGGCCCTGGTGCGCCGGGTGATGGACGCCCTTCCCGGTCTGCCGGGAGACAGCCTGGAGGCCGTGGAAGCGGCGGATCATGAAGCAAGGAGGTGCGCGGAAGCGTGTCTGTCCTCTATATCCTGATCGGCATCCTCATGTTCGGGGTGCTCATCGCCGTGCATGAGCTGGGGCACTTCAGCGCCGCCAAGCTCTTCGGCATCAAGGTGAACGAGTACTCCATCGGCATGGGTCCCACCCTGTTCAAACGAAAGAAGGGGGAGACGGAATACAGCCTCCGGGCCCTGCCCATCGGCGGCTTCTGTGCCATCGAGGGGGAGGACGGGGAGAGCGACGATCCCCGGGCCTTCACCGCCAAGCCCCTGTGGCAGCGCTTCATCGTGCTGGCGGCGGGCTCCCTGATGAATTTCTTCATCGGCTTCCTCATCACCCTGCTCCTGTACCTCATCAGCTCCCTGGCGGGGAGCTACGTGGTGGGGACCAACACCCTCTCCGGCTTTATGGAGGGCTTCCCCCTGGAGGGGGAACAGGGACTGATGGCCGGGGACCGGATCCTCTCCGTCAACGGCTGGGGGGTGAACAACCCCCGGGATCTGACCCTCTTCCTCTCCCTGGAGGGGGGAGACACGGTGGACCTGGTGATCCGCCGGGACGGGAAAAAGATCGCCCTGGATGACCTGCCTCTGCAGAAGCGCACCTATACGGACGCCCTCACGGGGGAGGAGGGCTTGTACTACGGCCTGTATTTCTCCCAGGAAGCCCTGACCCCCGGCTCCGCCCTGCGGGAGAGCTGGTATGACTGCCAGTACTACGTGCGGGTGGTATGGGTCAGCCTGCGGTATCTGATCTCCGGCAAGGCGGGGGTGAAGGATCTGTCCGGCCCCGTGGGCATGGTGAAGGCCATGGGGGACGTGGGCTCCCAGGCCGCCACGGTGGGAGAAGGGCTGAGCAACGTCTTCGGCCTGGTGGCCTTCATCGCCGTGAACCTGGCGGTGATGAACCTCCTGCCCATCCCCGCTCTGGACGGCGGCCGGATCTTCTCCATGCTGGTCTTCGCCCTCATCGGGGCGATCATCCGGCGGAAGCCGAATCCGAAGATCGAGAGCTATATCCATGCCGGGGGCCTGGTGCTCCTGCTGGGTCTCATGGCCTTTGTGATGTTCAACGATATCTATAAGCTGTTTTAATCAAGTCAAATCGGACCCGCTTCGCTGGGCTCCGATTTGAGTAAGGTCCGCACTCCGCTCCCCGCACTCGCTTCGCTCGCACAGTCCGCTCCGTGAGAAGTATTTCGGGTCAGAAATGAATTCCGCCCCGAAATGATCCCATCGGATTCCCGCCTGCGGGCGGGAACTCTGCGAGGCTTTTCGCGTGGCTTAAAGAAGCGGACCCGCTGCCGGAGGTGTCTTATGACCAAGCGTTTGATGGTGGGCTCCGTTCCCGTGGGGGGCGGCGCGCCGGTCTCTGTCCAGAGCATGTGCAATACGAAGACCGAGGACCCGGTCTCCACCCTGGCCCAGATCCGGGCCCTGGCGGCGGCGGGGGCGGAGATCGTGCGCCTGGCGGTGCCCCACCCGAAGGCCGCGGCGGCTTTGCGGGAGATCGCAGATTCCTCCCCCGTTCCCCTGGTGGCGGATATCCATTTCGACTACCGCCTGGCCCTGACCGCGGCGGAGAGCGGCATGGCCGCCATCCGCATCAACCCCGGGAACATCGGCGGGAAGGAAAATGTGCGGAAGGTGGCGGATGCCTGCCGGGCGAACGGGCTCCCCATCCGCATCGGCATCAACGGGGGCAGCCTGGAAAAGTCCCTGCTGGAGAAATACGGCGGCGTCACCCCGGAGGCCATGGTGGAGAGCGCCCTGGGCCACGTGCGCCTTCTGAACGAATTCGGCTTCGACGAGATCTGCCTGAGCCTCAAATGCTCCGACGTGGCGGGCACCGTGGCGGCCAACCGCCTGGCGGCGGAGCGGACGGACTACCCCCTGCATATCGGGGTGACGGAGACCGGCGGCGGGGAGCAGGCTGTGATCAAATCCGCCGCGGGCATCGGCGCCCTGCTGCTGGCGGGCATCGGGGATACCCTGCGGGTCTCCCTCACCGGGGATCCGGTGCGGGAGCCGGAGGTGGGTCTTATGATCCTCCGGGCCGTAGGCCTGCGCCGGGATGAGCCGGATCTGATCGCCTGCCCCACCTGCGGGCGGACGGAGATCGACCTCCCCGCCCTGTACGCGGAAGTGAAGGACCGGCTGAAGGATATCCGCCGCCCCCTGAAGGTGGCGGTGATGGGCTGCGTGGTGAACGGTCCCGGGGAAGCCTCCGGGGCGGATTACGGCATAGCCGGGGGCCGGGACTACGGCATCCTGTTCCGAAAGGGAGAACGGCTGGGAAAATACCCCGCCGACCAACTGGCAGACCGGCTGCTTGCCTTGATCCGGTCGGATCTGGACGAAGGGAGAACATAAGATGAAGACCATTGAATTTGTGGATCCCGGCTATTCCGGGGAATTTTCCCGCACCCGCAGGGCCTGCCGGGGCATCGTGCTCCGGGACGGGCTGGTGCTCCTGTCCCACTACCCCGCCTCCGGCGACCTGTGGATGATCCCCGGCGGCGGCAAGGAGGAGGGAGAGACCGACCGGGACACGGTGATCCGGGAGGTGGCGGAGGAATCCGGCTATCTCATCGAGCCCCGGGACTGCGCCCTGGAGATCATCGAATACTTCGGCGATCTGCGGCATATCAACCACTATTTCCCCGCCTCGGTGGCCGGGGAAACGGAGCGGCAGCCCACAGACCTGGAGGAACGCCTGAAGCTGGAGCCCAAATGGGTCGCCCCGGAGGAAGCCCTGGCCATCTTTTCCCGGTATGACGACTATGCGGGAGAAAAGGGCATGAAGCGGGGCCTGTACCTGCGGGAATACACGGCGCTGAAGGAAGTTCTGCAGCTCGGAGGCTGACGGGCTATGGTGATCCTGATCACCGGAGCGTCCCATACCGGGAAGACCCTCCTGGCCCAGCGGCTGCTGGAGAAGCTCCATTATCCCTGTCTCTCCGCGGACCATCTGAAGATGGGGCTGATCCGCAGCGGGAATACGGCGCTGACTCCGGAGGACGACGACGCCCTGACGGACTATCTCTGGCCCATCCTCCGGGAGATGGTCAAAACCGCCGTGGAAAACCGGCAGAACCTGATCCTGGAGGGCTGCTATATCCCCCCGGACTGGCGAAAGGATTTTACAGCGCCGTATCTGGATTCCATCCGGTTCATCTGCCTGGCCTTTACCGACGCCTACATAGAACAGAATTTCGGGGAGATCCTCCGGCACGCCTCCGATATCGAAGCCCGCCTGGACGACTCGGGCGTCTCCCCGGAAAGCCTGAAGGCGGATAACCGGTCTTACCGCAGGCGTTTCGGGGAAACCGGCGAAGCGGTCACGCTGATCGATTCGGATTACGCCGGCGCGCTGAACGCCCTGCTGGCGGCCTTCCTCCCGGACCCGTGCGCCGAATAAGGACAAAACGCCCGCCCGGATTTCCGGGCGGGCGTATTCCTGCAGTCGTTTATTTTTTCATCAGGGTCTTGATGGCCTTGTTCAGCTCCTCGATGGCAGCCAGGTCCCCGGTCTGCACCGCGTCCACGATGCAGTGGTCGATATGGTCCTCCAGGATCACCTGGCAGACCCCGTTCAGGGCGGACTGCACCGCCGCCAGCTGGATCAGCACCTCGGAACAGTCCCGGCCGGTCTCCACCATGGTCTTTACCGCGTTCAGATGGCCGGTGATCCGGGAAAGGCGGTTCAGGACCTGCCTGGTGTTCTGGTGAGTATGGGTGTGGGAATGATCGTGCACGTGGTCATGCTCATGGTCATGGCTGTGACCTCCGGCATGCCCTGCCTCCCCGTGGCCTCCCTCGTGGCAGAGGAAGGGTCTTTTCCTGCGTATCATCCTCCCGCCTCCTTTCGTTCGTTCCTGATTATACCACGTTTTTCGGGAAATACATCCCCCGCCGGGGGATGTTTCCTGTATCCGGCAGATCTGCCCTCCGCCGCCCGTTCCTTTTCCGCAGATTTGACGCTGCTGCGGAAACATGGTATCATGATGGCCGGCCGGGAGCCTCCGGCCGATTTGCGACAAAGTCAGGAGGGATCCGAATGGCGACGATTCGCTGCGAATACTGCGGATCTTCCATGAGCTCCGATGCGCAGAATTGCCCGCAGTGCGGCGCGCCGAACCCCTATTATCTCCCCGGCGTCTCCGCCGCCCCTGCCGGGACCGGGGGCAAGCCCCGGACCATAGCCGAGCTGCAGGCCTACTGCGCCTCCAAGGGCATGCCCCTGGAAAAGATGCGTTTCTTTATCGGGGAAGACTATCGGGAGCCCCGGGCCTTCGGCATCTATCAGGAAGGGTCGGACTTCGTGGTCTACAAGAACAAGGCGGACGGGAGCCGGGCCATCCGGTACCGCGGGCCGGATGAAGCCCACGCCGTGGGGGAGCTGTACGATAAGCTCATAGCGGAGCATGCGCTCCGGTCCAACCTCCGGCAGCCTGCCGCCTCCTCCGGGACGACCCGGGGCGGAGGCCGACGCAGGGGCAATTTCCTGCGGAACATCATCCTGCCGCTGGTGATCCTGTTCGCCCTCAGCTCGATCTTTACCGCCATATCCAACCGCTTCAGCCACCGGAACGACGGCTACTACCGGGTGGGGGAGGAGCTGTTCTACCGCTACGGCACCGCCTGGTTCGCGGACAGCCTCTATACGGACGACTGGTACGAGGTGGACGCCTTCCCCTATGAGGACTACCGGGAGTATTACCAGGGAAACGAGTACGACGATTCCTGGGGATACAGCTCCTTCACCGATTCCCAGCTCTGGGACGAGATCCAGGACTCCGGCTCCGACTACGACGGCGACAGCTATGATTATGACAGCTGGGACGCCGGAGATACGGACTGGGATTCGGATTGGTAAACGCCCCGGAGCGGGACCGCAGTATAGAAACAAAAAAGCGCCGACGGCCTGCCGTCGGCGCTTTGCGTCCTGTTTTACAATGGTTTTTTCACCATGCGGGCATACTTCCGGGGATATCCCTTGGGGGTGGGTCGGACCTTGCGGATCACCAGGATCTTCCGGCGGGTCTCCCCTACCGTGAATTCCCGGATCGCCTCCACCTTTCCCCCCAGGGTCCCCAGGCCCGGACGGGCCTCCTCCAGCTCTTCCCCGCAGTCCTCCGCCTTCATGGCCAGGAAGCAGCCCCCCACCTTCAGGAAGGGAACGCACAGCTCCCCCAGGAGGCTGAGCCGCGCCACCGCCCGGCTGGTCACTACGTCGAAGCTTTCCCGGTATCCCGGCAGCAGCGCCTGCTCCTCCGCCCGGGCCTGGAGACATTCCGCCTCCACCCCCAGACGGGCGCACAGCTCCTCCAGGAACCGGACCCGCTTCCCCTGGCTGTCCAGCAGGGTCAGATGCAGGCTTGGCTCCGCCAGGAGCAGGGGCAGACCAGGAAAGCCTGCGCCGGAACCCACGTCCAGCAGGCGTTTGTCCCGGAGATCCGCGCACAGGAGGGGGGTAAGACTGTCCCCGAAATGCCGGAGGGCCGTCTCCTCCTCCCCCGCCACGGCGGTGAGATCCATGACCCGGTTCCGCTCCTCCAGGAAGTCGTAGTAGGCCCGGAAGCGCTCCGTCGCCCCATCCGGCAGGGTGACGCCCAGAGACTGGGCGCTGGCCGCCAGGACCGTCTCCAGCGTCCTCATTTCAGCGGAATGCGGTAAAAGAGCTTCCAGTTTTCCACCAGCTCCACGTAATCGTAGTAAGCGGTGCCGTTCAGCTCCTTCTCATAGAGGAAACCGGCGCAGCCTCCCTTGGGGTACGCGGTGTAAAAGAGCACCGCGTCCTTCTTTACCAGCACCTGCAGCACCTTTCCGCCGGCTTCGTATTCCCCGAACACCTCCGCCAGGGCGGTCTGCGCGGCCTCGTCCGCCAGGGCGGCGGGGATCGGATCCCCCTCTCCCCTGCGCATCCAGACGGTCCCGTCTTCCCCTGCCAGGAGCTCCAGGCCGGGCTCCTCCAGGACCCCGGCGGTCAGGGTCTGGATCGCGTCGGATTTCTCCACGAACATGGCCCTGGCCGTTGTCATGGCGGTGCCGGCCAGTTGGGTGGGATCCGCGTCCGGATCCATGAGCACGCCCATTTCCCGCAGGACGTAGTGCACGCCGAAGCCCACCGCGATGGCCAACAGGGCGAACACGATGACCTTCGTCAGCGTCTTCATGGTTTACTGCTGCTTCTTCAGCAGATCCCGGATCTCCATGAGCATCTGCACGCCGGGATCGTTGAGGCGGGCTTCCTTGGCGGCGGCAGCCTCTTCCTCGGCCTTGGCCTTGGCCTCTTCCTCCGCGGCGGCGGCAGCGGCGGCTTCCGCTTCCTTCTTCTTGGCCTCCGCCTTGGCTCTGGCCTTATTGAAGGCCTTCACGATGAGGAAGCAGATGAGGGCGATGATGATGAAGTCGATGATCGCGGTGATCAGGGTCCCCAGGCCCAGTACGCAGGCGGGCTTCACCACTTCGCCTGCGGCGTCCAGCTCCGCGGCCCGCAGGGTGATGTTCAGGGTGTCCGTCAGGCTGGCGCCGCCGAAGATCGCCCCGATGACGGGCATCAGGATGTCGTTCACCACGGAGGTGGTGATCTTTCCGAAGGCGCCGGCGATGATGACGCCGATGGCCATGTCAAGGACGTTGCCTTTTGCGATAAAGTCCTTGAACTCTTTTGCCATTTTCTTCATGTTCGATTCCTTCCTTTCATCATTTTGTGTTTACCAATATATGCCAATTATTGAGTCTTCCTGGGAATGAGCCGCTCTTTGCCGCCCATGTAGGGCCGGAGCACCTCGGGGATGGTGACGCTGCCGTCCGCCTGGAGATGGTTCTCCAGGAAGGCGATGAGCATCCGGGGCGGCGCCGCCACGGTGTTGTTCAGGGTGTGGGGCAGGTACAGCTTCCCGTCCGCCCCCCGGACCCGGATCTTCAGCCGCCGGGCCTGGGCGTCTCCCAGGTTGGAGCAGGAGCAGACCTCAAAGTATTTCTGCTGCCGGGGGCTCCAGGCTTCGATATCGCAGGATTTCACCTTCAGGTCCGCCAGATCGCCGGAGCAGCATTCCAGCTGCCGCACGGGGATCTCCATGCTCCGGAAGAGCTCCACGCTGTACCGCCACATGCGCTCGTACCAGTCCATGCTCTCCTCGGGCTTGCAGACCACGATCATCTCCTGCTTCTCGAACTGGTGGATGCGGTAGACGCCCCGTTCCTCGATGCCGTGGGCCCCCTTCTCCTTCCGGAAGCAGGGAGAATAGCTGGTGCGGGTGCAGGGCAGCTCCTTTTCCTCCAGGATCTGATCGATAAAGGCGCCGATCATGCTGTGCTCGCTGGTGCCGATGAGATACAGGTCCTCCCCTTCGATCTTGTACATCATGGCGTCCATCTCGCTGAAGGACATGACGCCGTTGACCACGTTGGACCGGATCATAAAGGGCGGGATATAATAGGTGAAGCCCTTGTCGATCATAAAATCCCGGGCATAGGACAGCACGGCGCTGTGGAGCCGGGCGATATCCCCCTTGAGGTAATAGAAGCCGTTCCCGGCCACCCTGCGGGCGGCGTCCAGGTCGATGCCGTCCAGGGATTCCATGATCTCCGTATGATAGGGCACGGGGAAGTCCGGCACCAGGGGCTCCCCGAAGCGCTGCACCTCCACGTTGTGGCTGTCGTCCGGGCCGATGGGCACGCTGGGATCGATCATCTGGGGGATCGACATCATCCGCTTGGTGAGCTCCTCCTCCAGTCCCGGCTCCTTCCCTTCCAGCTCCGCCAGCCGGGCTGCCTGCTCCGCCACCTGGGCCTTCACTGCCTCCGCCTCCTGAGCCTTGGCGGGATCCTTCTTCGCCTGGCCCATGAGGACGCCGATTTGCTTGGACAGGCTGTTCCGCCTGGCCCGGAGGCTGTCCGCCTCCGTTTTTACCGCCCGGAGCTCCGCATCCAGGGCCAGCACCTCGTCCACCAGGGGCAGCTTCTGCTCCTGAAACTTTTTGCGGATATTCTCCCGGACCTCATCGGGATGCTCCCGCACGAATCTGATATCCAGCATTTACGAACTCTCCTCAATCCGGCAGAGAGGCGTTCATGGCCGCCAGCAGACGGTCCAGGTCCTCGTTGCCGTAATATTCGATCTCCAGTTTTCCCCGGCGCTTCCCTTCCGTGATGCGCACCTTCCGGTTCCAGTGGCTGCCCAGCCGCTCCTCCAGATCGCGCACGTAGATGCTGCGGGGGGATTCTTTCTTTTTCTTCGGGGCCGCCTTCCTGCGTTTGATCAGCTCTTCCGTCTGACGAACGCTCAGCTCCTCCTTCACCACCAGCTCCGCCGCCCGGCAGATGGACTCCTCATCCCCCAGAGCCAGCAGCGCCCGGGCATGGCCGGAGGTCAGACTGCCCTCCTCCAGCATGGCCAGCACCGGCTCCGGCAAACTCAGCAGCCGCAGGGCGTTGGCCACGGCAGGCCGGGAAAAGCCCACCTGTTCCGCCGCGGCCTCCTGGGTCAGGCCGAAATCCCTCATCAGGCTGTTCAGGCCCTTGGCCTGCTCCACGGGGTTCAGGTCCTGCCGCTGTAGGTTTTCCACCAGGGCCAGCACCTTGGCCGACCGGTCGTCCGCCTCCATCACCCGGGCGGGGATCGTGTCCAGTCCCGCTTCCCGGGCGGCCCGCCAACGGCGTTCTCCGGCGATGATCTGGTAATATCCGCCGCCAAGGGCCCGGACGGCGATGGGCTGCAGCACGCCGTGCTGCCGGATGGAATCCGTCAGCTCTTCCAGGGCTTCGGGATCGAAACGTTCCCTGGGCTGATCCGCAGCCGGTTCCACTTTGCTGATGGGCAGATTCAGCAGGCCCGCGTCCTCTTTCAGCTCCGCGCCGCTGCCGAACAGGGCGTCCAGGCCGCTGCCCAGTCCTTTTTTTGCCATATCAGCCTCCTCCCTTCGAATTCCGCGCGACAAACTCCCTGGCCAGTTCCCGATAGGCTTCCGCGCCCCGGGAGCTCCTGTCGTAACGGAGTACGGGCATCCCGTGGCTTGGGGCCTCGCTGAGCCGCACGTTCCGGGGGATCGCCGTCTTGTAAACCGATTGTTTCATGTGCTTTTTGACGGCGTTCGCCACCTGCAGGCTGAGATTCGTTCTGCCGTCGAACATGGTGAGGACGACGCCCTCCAGCTCAAGGGTCGGATTCAGGGTGCGCCGCACCATTTTTATGGTCCCCATGAGCTCGCTGAGCCCCTCCAGCGCCAGGTATTCGCACTGCACCGGAACCAGAATGGAATCCGCGGCGCAAAGGGCGTTCAGGGTGAGCAGCTCCAGCAGAGCCGGGCAATCCACGAAGATATAGTCGTAGGCGGACTTCACCTGCGCCAGAGCGTCCCGGAGCACGAATTCCCTGCGTTCCTTCTCTCCCAAAAGAAGACCGGAACCGAAAAGATCCTTGTTGCAGGGGATCACGTCGCCGTAAGGCGTTTTATGGATGGCTTTTTCCGCCGGAACGTCTTCCAGAAGCATCTGATAGGTGTTCGGCGCCGCGTTTGCCTTATTGATGCCCATGCCGGAGGTACTGTGACCCTGAGGATCACAGTCAACGATCAGCACGCGCAGGCCCTGATCATGCAGGGCGCAGCACAGATTCACGCAGGTGGTGGTCTTACCCACCCCGCCTTTCTGGTTGAATAAAGCGATCGTTTTTCCCATAGTGAAATCAGTATATCCCATTGTTCTGCGGATTTCAACGGGCGCCGGAAAAAAACCACTGTTTCACGTGAAACATTTTCACACCGCCGTTTTTCTTTCTGTCCATTGTTTCACGTGAAACAATCTCCGTTCCGCCTTGCAATTCCCCCCGCGCCTTGGTATACTGCGATCAGAACAACAGATCGTTAAGGAGGTATTTCCATGAATCCCACCCAAAAGGACATTCTTGAACGGCGGAGCATCCGCAAATACAAGACCGACCCGGTTCCGGAGGAACTGGTGCAGGCGGTGGCGGACGCGGGTCTCTGGGCCCCCACGGCCCGGAACGAACAGGAGATCCGGATCGTCTGTCTCCGGGATCCCGCCCTGCGGCAGCAGCTGCGGGAGGACTTCACCGCCTCCGGCGGCCGCACCATCCGTCCTCTGCCCTTTGACTATGAAGCCCCCGTGTTCTTCTTCCTCTATGGCCCCAAGGATTTCCCCTATACGGAGATGGATTCCGGCATCGTGGCGGAGAACATGTGCCTGGCCGCCCAGTCCCTTGGCCTGGGCACGGTGATGATCGGCTGCATCCGGGACTTCATGCGTTCCCCCGCCGGCGCGCCCTGGCGGGAGAAGCTGGGGATCGGCGAAGGGGAGATCTTCACCCTGGGCCTCTGCCTTGGCTGGCCGGACGGGGAAGCCAAAGCCCCCGCCCGGAAAGAGGGCAGATATACGGAGCTGAAGGGATAATCATCAGAATACAAATGGGAAAAGGGCGGCCGGGGAAACTCCCGGCCGCCCTCAATTTATTGCTTATTCTTCTGTATGTGTTTGATTTTTCAGCATTTCCTGGTATGCTTTTATCATTTCCGTGCGCACGGTCACGTTGTAATCCGGCGGGATGTTCTCGTCCTTCCCCTGGACGAACTGCAGATACCTGGGGCCCAGGATGTTGTTGGCAAAGATATACTCCTTGCTGCGGCGGTTCACGGTGCAGATGAACATGATGGCGTTCAGGTGCAGCCAGGTCATCTGGACCTTGCCGCTTTCGATCTGGGAGATCGTTACCCGGCTCAGCCCGGTAAGGTTGCCTAAATCCGCCTGGGTGAGGCTCAGCAGCTTGCGGATCTTGGGCAGATGCGTGGTCATCTCCTCACACATCGCCTTTTTCTCGGCAGCGGAAAGTTCGACCATTTCCATTCTCCTTTCGCATTCCATACGCTTCAGCCCAGGTGGACGGGTATACTCCGGGAGTCCTCGTATGTTAATTCTCTTGCGTTAATGCGTTAAAACACGAAATCCATGCTTGTTGGAGCATTATATCAGGGGTCTCTCTGTATTGCAAGCGATTTTTCGAAAAAATATGCATTTTTTGCCATCCAAATGTGAACTTTTTGCAAACTTATCGCTTGCGACCTATTTACTCCGGTTTCCCAACCCTTTCCGCGGCCTCAGTCCTTATCCGGATCCAGAAATTTACGGCTCTCCGCCACCGCCAGGGCGTCGCAGCGGGCGTTCAGAGGATCTTCTGCGTGGCCTTTCACCCAGCGGATCTCCGTCTGGTGCCGGTCCAGAAGCTCCAGCAGCTCCTGCCAGAGCTCCGGGTTTTTGGCGGGTTCCTTTTTCGTCCGCATCCAGCCCCGTTCCCGCCAGCCCCGGGCCCAGCCAAGGTTTACCGCATCCACCAGATAGCGGGAATCGCTGTACAGGGTGACTGCGCAGGGCTCCCGGAGGGCCTTCAGGCCCCGGATGGCGGCGGTGAGCTCCATCCGGTTGTTGGTGGTCTCCGCTTCGCCGCCGGAGAGGATCCTTTCCCGGCTGCCGTAACGCAGGATCGCCGCCCAGCCCCCCGGGCCGGGATTGCCGCTGCAGGCGCCGTCCGTGTAGATCTCGACCGCCTTCATTTCAGGTTTCCGGTTCGGTCTCCGGCGTTTCCGGGCTTTCCGCGCCGTCCTCCTCCTGCTCCGGCGCGGCGACGGTGAGGCCGATGATCCTGGCCCCCTCGGGGATGCGCATGACCCGCACGCCCTGGGCGGCGCGGCTGTATACGTTCACGTCGTCCGCATTCATGCGGATGACCACTCCGTCGCTGCTCATGAGCAGCAGGTGATCCTCCGGGGATACCAGGGCGATGCCCGCCACCTTGCCGGTCTTCTCCGTGATGGGGCAGTTCTTCAGACCCATGCCGCCCCGGTGCTGGGGCTCGCTCCCCAGGCGGCAGTATTCGCTCACCGGGGTCTTCTTTCCGCAGCCGTTCTCCGTCACGGTCAGAAGCATGTCCTCCTCGCCGCAGCAAACGGCGCCTACGCACCAGTCCCCCTCCCGCAGGCGGATGCCCCGGACGCCGGCGGCGGTGCGGCCCATGGTGCGGATATCCGTCTCCCGGAAGCAGATGGCTTTGCCGTCGTGGGTGGCGATGAGGATATAATCCTCCCCGGAGGTATTCAGGACCTTGATCAGCTCGTCCTCCTCATCCAGGGTGAGGGCCCGGATGCCCACGTTTTTCAGGTTTTTCAGCTCCTCGAAGCGCATACGCTTCACCGTGCCCTTCCGGGTGACGAAGGTGAGGAAGCGATCCGGGGGCATGGCCGCCATATGCAGGACGGCGGAGAGGGTCTCTCCCGGCTCCGCGGGGATGATGTTCACGATATTGGTGCCCTTGGCGGTCCTGCCCGCCTCGGGGATGACGTAGCCCTTGCGCATGTATACCCGGCCCCGGCTGGTGAAGAGCAGGAGCAGATCATGGGTGGAGGCGGTGAAGATGGAGTCTACGCTGTCCTCCTCCTTGGTGGTCATGCCTGTGACGCCCTTGCCGCCCCGCTTCTGCACCCGGTAGGTCTCCGCGGGGATGCGCTTGATGTAGCCCGCCCGGGAGATGGTGAAGACGCAGAGCTCCTCGTCGATCAGGTCTTCGATGTCGATCTCATCCTCCACGTCCTGGATCTCGGTGCGCCGGTCGTCTCCGTATTTGTCCCGGATGGCGCTGAGCTCGTCCTTCAGCACGTCCCGCAGCATTTCCTTGCTGTCCAGGAGACGGCGGTAATAGTCGATGCGCTCCTCCAGCTCCTTGTACTCCGCCGCCAGCTTTTCCCGATCCAGGCCCTGGAGCTGCTTCAGACGCATATCCAGGATGGCCTGAGCCTGTACGTCGTCCAGGCCGAAGCGCTCCATGAGCTTCTCCTTCGCGTCGTCATAGGCGGTGCGGATGATGTGGATGACCTCGTCGATATTGTCCTGGGCGATGAGCAGGCCTTCCAGCAGATGGGCCCGCTCCTGGGCCTTCCGCAGATCGAAGCGGGTGCGCCGGAGGATGACGTCCTCCTGGAAGGAAATATACTCCTCCAGCATCTCCTTCAGGTTCAGCACCTTGGGCTGGCTCTGGTCGTTCACCAGGGCCAGCATGATGATGGAGAAATTGCTCTGGAGCTGGGTTTGGGCATAGAGGCGGTTCAGCACCACCTGGGGATTCGCGTCCCGCTTCAGCTCGATGACGATGCGCATACCGTTCCGGTCCGACTCGTCCCGCAGGTCGCTGATGCCCTCCAGCCGTTTCTCCTGCACCTGCTCCTTGATGTTCTTGATGAGCTGGCGCTTGTTCACCTGGTAGGGCAGCTCGTTGACGATGATCCGGATCCGGTCCTTGTTGAATTCCTCGAATTCCGCCTTCGCCCGGACCACCACCTTGCCCTTTCCCGTGGCATAGGCGGCGCGGATCCCGGCTCTGCCCATGATGATGCCCCGGGTGGGGAAGTCCGGCCCCTGGATGTGCTCCATGAGCTCCATGACCCCCGCCTCCGGGTCGTCCAGCAGGCAGATGACGGCGTTGATGACCTCCCGCAGGTTATGGGGCGGGATGCTGGTGGCCATGCCCACGGCGATGCCGCTGGAGCCGTTCACCAGCAGATTGGGGAAGCGGCTGGGCAGCACCCGGGGTTCCTTCCGGCTCTCGTCAAAGTTGGGGTCCCAGTCCACCGTTTCCTTTTCGATATCCCGGAGCATCTCGTCCGCGATGCGGGACATGCGGGCCTCCGTATACCGGTAGGCGGCGGGAGGGTCCCCGTCCACGGAGCCGAAGTTGCCGTGGCCGTCGATGAGCATGTTCCGCATGGAGAAATCCTGGCCCATGCGCACCAGGGCGTCGTACACGCTGGCGTCCCCGTGGGGGTGATATTTGCCCAGCACGTCGCCCACGGCGGTAGCGCATTTCTTATAGGGATTATTGTGGGTCAGACCGCTTTCGTACATGGAGTACAGGATCCGCCGGTGCACGGGCTTCAGCCCGTCCCGCACGTCCGGCAGGGCCCGGCCCACGATGACGGACATGGCGTAGTCGATATAGCTGGTCTGCATTTCCCGGGAAAGCTCGGATTCGGTGATGACCTGATCGGGGAACGCGATGTCCTCCGGTTTATAGCTTCTGTTGTGTGCCAAAGTCCCCGACCCCCTTTAAATATCCAGATTGCTGACGTATTTTGCGTTGGTTTCGATCCAGGCCCGACGGGGCTCCACTTCCTCCCCCATGAGGAGGGAGAAGATCTGATCCGTCTGGATGGCGTCGCCCAGGGTGATGCGCCGCAGGGTGCGCCGTTCCGGATCCATGGTGGTCTCCCAGAGCTCGTCCTTGCTCATTTCGCCCAGACCTTTGTACCGGGAGATCTCGATCTTGGCGTTGGGATTGTCTCCCCGCATCTCCGCGGATACCCGGTCCCGTTCCTCGTCGGAGTAGGCCACCCGCTGCTGTTTTCCCCGGGTGAGCTTGTACAGGGGCGGTACGGCGGAGTACACGTAGCCGTTCTCGATCAGGGGGCGCATATAGCGGAAGAAGAAGGTGAGGAGCAGGGTGCGGATATGGCTGCCGTCCACGTCGGCGTCCGCCATGATGATGACTTTGTGGTACCGGAGCTTCTCCAGGTTGAAATCCTCCCCGATCCCGGCCCCCAGGGCGGTGATGACGGGCTGGAGCTTCTCGTTCCGGTAGATCTTGTCCGCCCGGGCCTTCTCCACGTTCAGCATCTTGCCCCACATGGAAAGGATGGCCTGGAACCGGGAATCCCGGCCCTGGATGGCGGAGCCTCCTGCGGAGTCGCCCTCCACGATATAGATCTCGCACAGGGCGGGGTCCTTTTCGTTGCAGTCCTGGAGCTTTTCCGGCATGCCGCCGGACTCCAGCCCGCTCTTGTTGCGGATGCTCTCCCTGGCCTTCCGGGCGGCCTCCCGGGCCCGGGAGGCGGTGAGGGCCTTGTCCATGACGGTTTTTCCCACCTGCGGGTTTTCCTCCAGAAACTCCGTGAGCTTTTCCTGCAGGATGCCGTCCACCAGGGTACGCATCTCGCTGTTGCCCAGCTTGTCCTTGGTCTGGCCCTCGAACTGGGGGTTGGTGAGCTTGACGGAGATGACCGCGGTCATGCCCTCCCGGCAGTCCTCGCCGGAGAGGCTCTCCCCCTCCTTCAGCAGGCCGGTCTTCTTTCCGTAGGCGTTGATCACCCGGGTGAGGGCGGTCTTGAAGCCCGTCTCGTGCATGCCGCCGCCGGGGGTATGGATGTTGTTGGCAAAGGAATCGATGATCTCGTTATAGCTGTCGTTCCACTGGAGGGCGATCTCCGCCTCGCTGTCCTCCCGGACGCCGGCAACGTAGATCACGTCCTGGTGCAGGGGCTGCTTCGCCCGGTTCAGGTAGGTGACGAACTCCCGGATGCCTCCCTCGTAGCACATGGAGTCCCGCCGGGCTTCCTCCGGAAGCTCCGCGCTTTCGGGCCGTTCATCAAAGATGGAGATGCGCAGGCCCGCGTTCAGGAAGGCCTGCTCCCGCATCCGGATATGGAGGGTCTCATAGTCGTATACCGTATCCTCGAACATCTGGGGATCCGGCTTGAAGCGCACGGTGGTGCCGGTGCGGTCCGTCTCGCCGATGATCTTCATGTCCTGGGTCTTATCCCCCCGGCTGAACTTCATCTGGTAGATCTTTCCGCCCCGGTGGACCTCCACCTCCAGCCATTCGGAAAGGGCGTTCACCACGCTGGCGCCCACGCCGTGGAGACCGCCGGAGACCTTGTAGCCCCCGCCGCCGAATTTACCTCCGGCGTGCAGAACGGTGTAAACCACCTCCAGGGCGGGAAACCCCGTCTGCTCCTGCACGTCCACGGGAATGCCCCGTCCGTTGTCGGAGACGGTGATCACGTCCCCCTCCCCGATGGTGACGCGGATTTCGGTGCAGTAGCCCGCCAGGGCCTCGTCGATGGCGTTGTCCACGATTTCATAGACCAGGTGATGCAGGCCGCTGGCGCTGGTGGAGCCGATGTACATGCCCGGCCGGAGGCGCACGGCCTCCAGGCCCTCCAGCACCTGGATCTGGGAGGCGTCGTAGGCGCCCTCCGCTTCCTGCAGCTTCTTCAGGTCTACCGTCTGTTCCGACATTGTATTTCTCCTTCAGGGACGCCTTGGAGTCCGGCGTCGGTGTTTTCTTCTTCGCGGGTCAGTTGGGGAAGTCCGGCGTCTCCCAGCGCCGGAGCAGGGTGGAGGAATTCATCTGGCTGAGGTAAAGGGTCTTTTTCCCGCTCTCCTCCGTGAGGACGAAAGACTTGGGGAGCTCGCCGGACACATCCCGCACCTGCCCGGCCTTTTCTGCTGTGGCCAGGAACTCCCGAGTGATGCGGGAGGTGCTGGTGTTGTCCAGGTCGAAGACCCCGATCACGTTCTTTTTGGGCACCACCATGCTCTGGCCCAGAAAGAGGTACATGCCATTTTTCATTTTAACCACACTCTATGCATCGTAAAAAACTTGCCTGGAACAAGTCGACTTCACTTGTCATCTGCAATTTGTCCGTCTTCCACCCGGAGGATCCTGCCGCCGGTTTTCCGGCCCACCTCGGCCTCGTCGCAGCAGGTGATCAGCACCTGCCCGTCCCGGATGGAGTTCAGCACGTAGTCCTGCCGGAGGGCGTCCAGTTCACTGAGCACGTCGTCCAGCAGCAGCACGGGGCTGGAGCCGATCTCCTCCCGGCAGATCAACCATTCGGCCAGCTTCATGCTGAGGGCGGCGGTTCGGACCTGACCCTGGGAAGCGAATTTGCCCGCCTCGTTCCCGTCGATCTGAAGCTGGATATCGTCCTTCTGGACCCCGGCCAGGCACTGCCCGGCGTCGATCTCCGCCTGGCGCAGCCGCTCCTGCTGACGCAGC